>Ga0116185_1002647_pt1 | contig 16359 bp, 14 predicted proteins | sample AD_JPNNA7_MetaG_FD_89754 | JGI IMG/M metagenome (GOLD analysis project Ga0116185, IMG submission 89754) | Active sludge microbial communities of municipal wastewater-treating anaerobic digesters from Japan - AD_JPNNA7_MetaG | ecosystem: Engineered > Bioreactor > Anaerobic > Digestate | place... | reverse complement strand
TCCAGCCACATGTACACCCGGCCGGCCAGCCAGGCGCCCTCGACCGACTCCCGGAAATCCTCCGGCGTCCGGTTCTTGAAGGGAATGAGGGTTCCGGGCCGCAGGGCCTTGAGGGCCGCGACCGGGACGATGTAGCGGAGACGCAGATCGGAAACGTTCTGGAGGCCGACGATAATCCCCGCCTCGTCCAGGACCGCCCCACCGTCGAACTCATCCTTCAGGGCGAGGGTGGAATCGGCGATCGCGACGTCGGGGGCGAGGTCAAACAGCTTGCGGATTTTTCCCTCCGAACCGGCCATGTCCCCGAGCTTATCCGAGCCGACGGCGACGACGGTCATGTCTGGAACCAGGGCGCCGCCGGTCGGCAGGACGTCGATCTTGCCGTCGATCTGAAGAAGGGCCAGGTCGAGGACTTTGTCCACGGCCAAGAGCCCCTTCACGTTCACTTTTTTCTTCTTGGCGTTCATGGCCTTGACGTCGGCCGCTTTATCGACGAGATGATACGTCGTGACCGCGGTGGTTTCGGAGAGGACGACGGCCGCGCCGCGTCCGATTTCCTTCTTGTCTTTATCGAAAACGGTGAGCATCAGGACGCCGTTTCCGCTTTGAACGAGGAGCTTCGCCGCCAGCTCGCTCTGGGCGAAGAGCGAAGCCGCCGGAAGAAGAAGGGCGAGGCTCAACGCGAAAATGGAGAGTTTTTTGGCTTTCATTTCGCCTCCTGTTTATGTTTGGACGAGAATGATTGAAAAATGTAGGAGATATTTTGACACGACCCTCCGCTTCTGTCAAATATGCTGGAGGCTTCGCCCCGCGAAACGGCCGAAGCCCGCTCCGGGCGAGATCCAGGCTCACGGCGCGGATCGGGGCGGCCCGCCCGGCGGAATATGAGCCGAAAAACCAAGGCGGTCCCCATCATCGCGTCCCGGGAAATGATCGTCCGAGGCCCGGGCAAAAGGCGCGTTCGTGAACGATCCCGGATTCAACGCCGTTGACAGAAAACGACGCGTCGGGTAGCCTGAGGAACGGAGAATTCAAGAACCCATGGCGAATCCCCGCCGAACCGCCGCCGTCCTCATCGCCGCCGCGTTGACCTCGGCCGCTCTTTTCATTTTCAAGATCAACGGCGACATGGTGGATTTCAACGTGAATTACGCCGCCGGCGACCGGCTCGTTCACGGCGAGACGCTCTACCGCGCCTCCGACGAGCACTATCAGTTCAAGTACGCCCCGTTCTGCGCCATGATCTACGCTCCCTTGTCCCTCCTGCCTCCGGCGGCGGCCCGGGCGATCTGGTACGCCCTGGTGCTGACTTCGACGGCCGGGATGATCCTCCTGACGATCCGCTTGATCCGAGGGAACGACGCCGCGGTCGAAGGCGGCTTGGGACCTCGAGTCTCGGCCCTTCTGGCCGGTCTCGTTCTGGCGAAATTCATTCTCCGGGAGATTCAGCTCGGCCAGATCAACGCCATCATCACCGTCTTGATGCTGCTCGTGATTTTCAACCTTTATAAAGACGAGACGAACAAGCCCGCCGTCGGCCGGGCGGCCGCCTCAGGGCTGCTTTGGGGCTTGGCCACGGCCATGAAGCCGTATTCCCTGATTTTCCTGCCGTACTTTCTTCTGAAGCGCCGTTGGAACATTCTCTGGCCGGCCCTTCTTTTTCTGGGTCTGTCCCTGATCGCTCCGGCCGTTTATTATGGTTTTCCCGGCAACCTGGCCGTCCACGTGGAATGGATCACGACCCTGATGCGCTCGACATCGACCTTGCTCGATACCCAGGACAACGTTTCGCTCCTGGCCGGGTTGACCAAATGGACCGGCGATCCGGGCCTCGCCCAAATGGGATTCGTCTTCTTCCTTCTGGCCTTGGTCCTCCTCGTTTTTTTCTTCATCCGCCGCCGCCGCGAAAAGACAGGGTCGGTGGTTCCCGAGGGGGCTCTGCTGCTTCTCCTCGTTCCCTTGATCTCCCCTCTCGGCTGGGATTACACCTTCTTATCGTCCATCCTGGCCGTGGCGATCGTCTTCCGGCATCTTCACCGGTTTCCAAAAATCGGCCGCCTCTTTCTGATTCTGAATTTCACGGTCATCGGCCTGTCGCTCTTCGATCTTCTCGGCCGGAAAGCCTATGCCGTGTTCATGTCGGCCTCCGTCCTGACACTGAACTTTCTGGTCATCGTCGTGGCGATGGTTTCCCTGCGATGGACGAGGAAAATCTGATCCTCCGCCGGCGGGGTCTTCGGATCTATGTCCTGACCTCCGCCGGGACGGCCGCTTGGCTGGCCGCCCTCTTCGCCGCCCCGTTCTTCCAAAGCCTCGGGTGGCGCGGCGCCCGTTTCCTCTACGCCTGTTTCGCCCCCGTCTGTCATCAGGATCCCGGTCGAACGATCTTCCTTTGGGGAGCCCCCTTGGCCGTCTGCGCCCGCTGCCTCGGCATCTACCTGGGATTCGGGCTCGGCTTGATTCTCTATCCCTTCCGGAGAAGCTTTTGCTCCGTCCAGCTTCCCCGCCTCCGGTCTTTTATTTTCGCGTCCCTGCCGATCGCGGCCGATTTCGCCGCCAACGTTCTGGGGCTCTGGTCGACGCCCCATCTCCCCCGCCTGTTCACGGGGGTGATTTGGGGGTCGATACTCCCCTTTTATTTCATCACCGGGCTGACGGACCTGTCGGCCCGGCGGATCTCCGTTAAAAATCCAGGCGCCGCCGGACAAGCGTGAACGGCACGAGATCCGATTCAGACGCCGGCGACAGCGAGCTCCGCTTGACCATCCAGTAGTAACGGCGGCGGGATTCCAGGGAGCGCCCGATTTCTTCGGGGAGGACAAGGTTCGTTTCCGTAATCACCGGACTGATCCAGATCCTCTTGAGGGAGTCGTCGAAAAGACTGACGATGTAGGTTTCCCCCGCGCTTCTCTCCACGGGTCGCCAGTTGAAGACAAGGGCGGATTGCCCCTCGACCGTCCCCCGGGGATAATTCAAGGAGAGACCCGACGCTCGGCCTGACCGGAAAACCTCCGCGGCGGCCGCCGGCCCGTCGCCCGGTTTCCGTGCTAAAAAGAGAAAAAGGCCTAAAGCGGCGGCGAAGCCCACTCCGGCGAACAGCCATCGGCCCAGAACGATGAATCCCCGGCTCGACCGCGGCTTTCGATCCTTTTTTTCCGCCTGGAGGAGAATCGCCGATTTTTCCGCGAATTCCCGGGCGGAACGATCCATGGCCAGGAATATTTCGAACTCCCGGGCGCAGGATCCGCACCCGGCGACATGATCCAGGATCCCCGCTTTGAACAGGCGGGGGACGCCGGCCGAAAAAAAACCGGCCAAATCGGCCGGCGGAGGGCAGTCTTTTCTCGTCCCGCGGCAAAGCCCGTCCACATAGCTCCGGTAAGCCCTTTTCAAGCGGTCGTCAGAGATGTTCATAGTCGATGCTTTTTTCCTTTAAGATTCGCCTCAGATCCTTCAGGCCGCGGTAAAGCAAATTCTTTGTTTTGGAAACGGTCCATTGGAAATGAAGAGCGATTTCCTCGACCGTCATGTTCAGGAGATAGAGCCGGACGACCAAGCGCCGACTCGGGATCAAGCCGTCGACGGCCTTGCCGACGATGTCCTTGAGGTCCATTCCCCCGTAAAGGTGATCCGCTTCGAATGTCGAGACATTCTCTCCGATTCTCCGATTTTTTTCATAAAAATAGATCCCTTCCTCCCGCTTGAATTTCCGGAAATAATCGATGACCGACGTATCCACGATCTTCTTTATATAAGACGCGTAATGATTGATTTTCGTCTCATTAGACAGGAGTTTCCAAATCTTGATCCGGGTTTCCTGGATGATGTCCTCCACGTCCACGCCGAGCCGACCGACTTGGTGCTTGTAGGCGCGGGCCCGCATGAACCCGGAAAACAAGGTGAATATTCTCTCCAATTCCCGCTCTTTGTCCGAATCCCAGCTCACGGCGACGCCTTTCGCCCCCCTCCCCTCCAAAGGCCGTCGGTTTTGGAAGAGGCTTCCCGGGCGGCCGATTTTCCCTCCGATACGATGCGGACGCCGGCGTTCTTTTTCCGGTCGACCGGCCGGGTCGGTCGTCCGCGCCGGCGATTCCGCCCCGTGAGAATAATCCCGGCGGCGGCCGCCAGCACGGCCAGCGCTCCGGCCGCGGCGAGCCGCTCTCTCCGGTTTCCGTAAAGACGTCGGCCGGCGGATCCCGAGACGACGAACCCGCTCCAATAATAGGGATGCGAAAACCCTGAGGACGAAGCCATGTCCGCCTTCGCCAAGCGAAGGGCGGCGGCGGCCGTCCGGCCGCGCCGCAGATGAAAATGAAACCGGCTCATCAAGTGTCCGGTCGCCTCATCATCGACGGGCCACAAGCTCACCAGCACGGCCGACGCGCCGGCGAACAGAAACGACCGGCTTAATCCCACAAGGCCCTCGCCCCGGACCAGCCGGCCGGCCGCGCTGCGGCAAGCCGAAAGGACGACCAGGTCGGCGTTCAAGCGGAGATCGAAGATCTCCCGCGCCTGGAGGAGTCCGTCCTCGGAGGAATCCGGATCCGAGGAAAGGACGACCGCCGAACGGACCGGCTTTTGCTCGTCGATCAAGGCGTGGGCCGCGAAATGGATGACCCGGTAATCTCCAAACCGGAGGGCTTTCAGCGTCTTTTCCTTGGCTTCATCCCCCTTCAAGACGAGGCGTTTCCCGGATGGATAGAAACGAGCGACATCCTCCACTTCTTTTTCGGCGAAAATCAGTGGCGGAATATCCGGAACGTTTCCGCCCGAGGCGGCGATCCCCAGCCATTCCGTCTTCGCCCGCGGTCGTCGCTCGGCCCTTTTCCGGATCTCGGCCAGCGAAGAAACCGACGGCGCATAAAACACGTCGCCCGCGATTCCGGCGGCGGATGCAGCGCCTTCGGGACAAAGCGTCTCAAAGGGCAAGTAATGAAGAAAATCGTCGGGAACGATCACCGTCCGCTTGAACGGCCGGTCTAGGCCCGGGGCAAGAACGGCTTTGAAAAGCTCCCGGCCGGCCTCGGGATCGGGATGTTCCCGGTCCGTGAGAGATTTCAAGTGACGGGAAACAAGATCCCGGAGCGCGGCAACCGGGGGAAGACGGAAAAGGGTCGCCCCCTCCTCCCGGAGGGCCAAGCCGTACGCGAACTCCTTTCCGACGGCATACATCAAGACGACCGTCCCGCGGTCCAGGATTCTTTTTTGCGCGCTCCTCAGCGTCAGAATCTCCGGAAAGCGAAGGCTCGTATAGAGGGGATCGCGGGACCGGACCTCGCGGAGGAGACGTTGATATTCGTCCTCGACGGACCGCAGTTCAAGATCGAGGGCGGCTTTTTGCCCGGCGGACGCAGGTTCATAATACCGCTTTCGGGTTAAGCCGGAAAGCCGGGCGCGGATCTCGGCGGTCCGGGTTTCGATCCCGGGATCCCCGGGTCGGGCGGCCGAAACGCGGCCGACCTCCAAGCTGTCCAAAAAAACTCTCGCCTTGGATCGTTCCATATATTGAAAGACCGCCTCGAGATGACGGGCGTCCGGGTTTGCCTCATGCATCAAGGAGAGAAGGTCGATGGCTCCATGATAAACGTCCAATCTTCGGTTCGCCCGCAAATAACTGGTTTTGAGGTCCTCATCGTCGATGGTCGAACGGCTCCGCTCGATGACGTCGATCGCGTCCTGGTAATGGCCGAGAGCCTCCAAAAAGAAGCCTTTTTTCTTTAAGATGTCGGCCGTTTCCAAGTGGGCATCCCACAGGATGCGGCCGGCCTTGATTTCTTCGGCCAGGGAGATCGCGTCCCGGAAGAAGCTTAAAGCTTCCTCCTCCCGGCCCATGAGCATCAAGGCAGATCCGATATTTCTCGTGATGGAACAGATGGCGACTTTATCGCCGTTCCTGCCAGCTGCGGCAAGCCCTTCTTGGTAATACTGCGTTCCTTTTTCATAATTCTTCAAATCAATCGCCAACGCGCCAAGATTATTCGCAATTCTTGCGGCAATGAAATCGTGGGTCCCCGGCGAATAAGCCTCATAACACTCTCTCAACGTGTCATAAGCTGCCTGCAAATCATGATCAGAGTTCGACTCAATCCACTTGCCCCGATGAACCGAACAAATATTGGCTAAATCGATGGAGATGAATTCTTTATGGTCAATGACCTTATCGATTTCCAAGGCGGAATGAAAATATTCGAGAGCCGTATCATATTCGCCGATCGTTTTATAAATAACGCCGATGTTCGTCGAACATTCGCTCTTTGCTCTTAAATTTCCCGTCCTTTCGGCGATCTCTAAAGAGCTAAGGTAGTGTTTCAATGCCTCGGAATAATTATCTTTTTCATAATAATAAAGACCGATATTGTTCAAACAATATCCTTCGTCTCGGAAAGAACGCAGCTTTCGAGCGATTCTTAAGGCATCTTCATTACAATGATAAAAATCTTCATATTGATATTCGTCCAGATAGCTGAGGCTCATTTGACGAAGGCATTTCATTTCATATTCGATACCATTGATAAATCGAGATTCCTCAATTGCTTTATGAAATGCATCCCTTGATCCCAGGCCATCCCCCTGAAGACGCTTATTCTTCCCAGAGTTATAAAGGCGAATCGCATTTACGATGCGGCGGCTTCGCTCCTCCATTTCAGCATCGTCGTTAGAGACGGACCATAAATTTGCTTTTTGCGCGTATTCCATCGCGGTTTTCGGCCTGCCGATTATCCATGACGCCGAAGCCGCGTTGAGGCAAAAAAGGACGCGTTCCGCCTCCGTCGATTTCCCAAAGCGTTCGTTCTCATATTCGCGCAAGAGTAGAAACGAATTTTCATAAAGCCCATTCTCATTGAAAGCTTTGATTTTCACGAGGAGTTCATCAAGCGATTTAATGACTGTTCCCCTCGAATAAACCGCTGAAGCCGTTATTAATAATAAAGAAGTGATCGTTATTAGGCCGTTTCGAAAAATCATATCTTTTAAAAGAAGGCGTTTTTATCCCATTTCTATTGATGTCGTAATTCTTCCCTTGGGCGCGGCTAGATCTTTATAGGCGAACGTTCCCCCCCAAAAAAGAATCTATACGAAAAAGAATCCTCATTTCTTTTCATGGGCAGATTTTCACAATTTCCATATCCTCCAGAACGAAACTAAGGACGTTTTCCGTCCTATTCATAGTTTTCTCCCCCAGAAGCCGGCAAGCCCATTCGGGGGAAATCGCCTGGACAGCGAGCCAGAAGGACCATTCCCAGCCGAATCCGCCGCCGGCCCGCCCGGACGGAACGTACCTCTCCAAGCCGCACCAACCTGGAATCACCGGGATGAACGAGCCGAGGCACAATAAAGCGGCCGCTTTTTTCAAAAAGCCTTTCAAAAACACGAAAATTCCCCTTTCTGAAGATCATTTCGTCAATAAGAAAGACGTCTTGAGCGGATTTTTGTATCAGTTCCTCTTCCCCTTTTGACTTTCCCTGCCGCGATTTCGCCGACAAGCCTATTCAATCAATGATAAAAAGTCAAGCCATGAGGGCATTTTTTTACATAAACAGCGCGCTCCGGCCGCGGCCGGTGCTAGGGAAGAAACAAGGGCCGGGCGATTCCCGGGCTATGATTTAAAAAAGAATCCGATTTCCGCGGCCGCCGTGTCGCGGGCGTCGGAGCCGTGCACGGCGTTCCGTTCGATCGAGAATCCGTACAATCTCCGCAGCGTTCCCGGCGCCGCCTTGGCCGGGTCCGTCGCGCCCATGACCTCGCGCCAGCGGACGATCGCGTTTTCCCGCTCCAAGAGAAGCACGACGGAGTCTCCTGAGCTCATGAAGGCGACCAAGTCCGCGTAAAACGGCTTTTCCCGGTGGACCGCATAAAAATTCATCGCCTCTTCGGCCTTCAAATGAACCAGCCGCATCTCGACGATGCGGAAACCTTCCGCCTCGATGCGGTCGATGATTTTTCCGATGATGTTTTTCTTGATGCTGTCGGGCTTGATGATCGCCAATGTCCGTTCCATTTTTCTCTCCTGACCGGTAAAAGCCCAAGAATCATATCCGGAAGATCGGGGAACGTCAACCAACCCCCCTCTCCCGACCGAGAGGACTCCCGCCCGAGCCCGAAGAAACGCGCATTTTCCCGTCAAGTTGATAAATTGCGCGGAAAATCTTAGAATGAGATGCTTAAAACGGCTAGGAGACTTCGATGAACCAAGAGCGACCGCCTCTTTTCGTTCCAGCCCTGATCGGCGGAACGGCCGCCGGAGTTCTCTCCGCCGTTCCCCTGCTTAACTGCCTGTGCTGCCTTTGGATCATCGGCGGCGCGATGCTGGCCGCCGCCCTCTGGTCCAAGGATTCCCCCGTCTCCCTGACTTCAGGCGACGGAGCCTTGGTCGGCGCCTTCACCGGGCTATTCGCCGCAGCCGCCCATTCCCTGATCAATATCCCCCTGGCCGCGGTCAATTCCGCTTTTTTCCGGAACGTCTTCACCCGCCTTTCCACCTACGTCGACGAGATGCCTCAAGGGTGGGAAGATTTGTTCAAACAACAGAGCGCGGGGTCCTTCCAAATCGCCGGCTTTTTCCTGGGGCTGATCGTCTCGGCGGCGGTCTTCGCCGTTCTGGGAACGCTCGGCGGAATCCTCGGGGTCGCCCTGTTCGGGAAAAAGACCCCCCCCTCGTCCTTCGTCCCGTCTCCGCCCGCCCCTCCGACGGCGGGTCCGTCGATCTAAGCCGATGAGAAAACGCCTCAAAACCCAAGTCATCGTCAACCCGGCCTCGGCTAAAGGGGAAACGCGGAAACGCTGGAGCCAGATCCGCGAAGGACTCCGCCATTTCATTCAAGAATACAAAATCGAGTTCACCGAGCGCCCCTTTCAGGCCATCGACATCGCCCGCTCCTCCCTCCGCGACGGAACCGAGCTGATCATCGGCGTCGGCGGAGACGGCACCCTGAACGAAATCGCCAACGGCTTCTACGACGGCGAAAAACCGATCAACGCGGACGCCGCCCTGGGCATCGTGCCCTCGGGCTCCGGCTGCGACCTGACCCGCAGCCTCAACATCCCCGTCCACCTCAAGGGGGCCATGACCGTCCTTCAGGACGCCGGATCGATCCCCATCGACATCGGCAAAGTGTCCTATCAATCGACCGAGGGACAGGAGGCCTCGCGCTACTTCCTCAACGTCGCCGATTTCGGCCTCGGCGGTGAAGTCATCCGGGAAGTGAACCGGCGCCGCCTCGAACGCCGCGCGTCATCTTATGTCAAATGCCTGATCTCGACCGTCCTTCGCTACCGGAGCAAGAAAATCCGCGTCCGGATCGACGATTGCGATCTTCCCCGGGACGAATACATGATCGGGGCGATCGCCAACGGCCGCGTCTTCGGCAAAGGCATGAAAATCGCGCCTCAAGCCAGCCTGGACGACGGCTTGTTCGACGCGGTCATGGTCAAGGGAATGAAACTGGTCGAGTTCTGCCGGCAGGGGTGGCGATTGATCAACGGTTCCCACCTCACCTATCGCAAGGTGGATCTGATCCGAGGCCGGCAAGTGGAGGCCGTTCCGGAGGAGGACGAGGAGCCGATCCTCTTGGAAATGGACGGCGAGCAACTGGGCACCCTACCCGCGGTTTTCGAGCTCATTCCCCGCGGATTGCTCGTTAAAGGCTATCTCTGAAATCGGCCGCGGATTTCTGTCCCCCGGAGCGGGGGCCTTTCTTCTTTATGAAACACCGGCCGCGCTGTATTGGGCGGCCAGCTTAGGATCGTTGGTTAGAATGATTCGGCCGCTGGCGTCTCGGAACTCGTAAATCCTGGTTCGTCCCGGAGCCGCCGGGGCCTGGTAGGAGGCCATGACCCGGCTGATGTATGTCCGCGTTTCGGCGTAGGGGGGGATTCCGCCATATTTCTTGACGGCTTCCTGGCCGGCGTTGTACGCCGCCAGCGTTTTCTTGAGATTTCCGTTATAAAGCCTCAACAGCATCTTCAAGAACTTGACTCCGCCCCGGATGTTATCCTCGGGGTCGAAAACGTCTTTCACGCCGTAGGCCGAGGCCGTGGACGGCATTAATTGCATCAGCCCCTGGGCCCCGGCTCTCGATATGGCATAGCGATTGTAGGCCGATTCCGCCGTGATCACGGCGTGAACGAAATCGGCGTCCACCCCGTGCTCGGCCGCGATGGTCTGGATGTAAGGATCGTATTTTTCCTTCATCCGCGAGCGGAAGCCGGCCGAATGGCCCGGCGCAGGCAGAAGGAGGAGGAGGAAGCCCGCGACGGCCCATCCGGCCGCTATTCGAACCACAGCTTTAGACATTGCTGTTGTTATTGTAAAACCGTCCCGGAAGGGGTCAATCACCCTTAGGGGTGAATTCGGGTGGGGGTTCGTTCCCCTTCAGAGGGTCTCCTCGATGACCCGGAAACCCTCGGAAAGAGCCTTGTCCAGGGAATCGACGCCGGCCCCGCCGGCTTGGGCGAAATCGGGCCGCCCGCCTCCTCCCCCGCCGATCAAGGGAGCCAGCCGCTTGATCAGGGCCCCCGCCTGAATCCTTGCGGTCAAATCCTTGGTGACCCCGGCGATAAGGAGCGCCTTGCCCTCGTGGACCGTTCCCAAAAGGCCTACGCCCGATTTCAACCGGTTCTTGATATCATCCATCTCCGCCCGGGCTTCAGCCGGCCCCAGGCCGTCCCGGCGCCGGACGAGCACGGAGACGCCCTTCACCTCCCGCATGGGAGTCTCGTCCGCTCCGCCTGTTTCCCGGACCTTCGACCGGCGCAGCGTCCGGATCTCGTGCTCCTTCTCCTTCAGATGCTCCTGGAGCTTGGCGATCTGGGCCAGGAGATCCTTCCGGGAAACGCTCAGGGCCGCGGCCGCCGAATGGATCAAGCGATCGTTTTCCTGGATATATTTGATCGCTTCCTCGCCGGTGAGGGCCTCGATCCGGCGCATCCCGGCGGCCACGCTCGATTCGCCGACGATTTTAAACACGCCGATTTCGCCCGTCGTCCCGGCATGGACTCCGCCGCAGAGCTCCCGGCTGTATTCCCCGACCGAGACGAGGCGCACGCGCTCTCCGTATTTCTCCTCAAAGATGGCCATGGCCCCGGAGCGGAGGCCCTCCTCCAGAGACATCTCGTCGATGCCGACCGGGAGATTCTCCCTGATTTTCTCGTTGACGATCGTTTCGACGCCGGTGATTTCCTCTTCGGCCAAGGCTTGGAAATGAGTGAAGTCGAAGCGCAGCCGGTCCGGTCCGACCAGCGAGCCCGCTTGTTTCACATGCTCCCCGAGAACGCTCCGAAGGGCGGCGTGAAGAAGATGGGTGGCCGTATGATTGGCCCGGGTCGCCGCGCGCCGGGCCTCGTCGACGGCCGCCGCGACCATGTCCCCCTCGGCCAGGGATCCCGAAAGCATCCTGATCTTGTGGCTCCGGAGATCGGGCACGGGATAATAGGCGGTTTCGACGAGGGCTGAAGCATGGCTTCCCTTGATCAGCCCGGCGTCACCGACTTGGCCGCCGGCCTCGGCGTAAAAAGGCGTCAGGGAAAGAACGGCTTCGCCCGTTTCTCCTTCCTTGATCGCGTTCACCCGCTTCCCCTCCTTGAAGAGAGCGAGGACCCGGCTTTCCGCGACCTCGCCCTTGTCGGCTCCGACATATTTGACCGAGGATGGGGAAATCCCCGCGTAGGCTTTCTTCTCTTTCATCCGGGCGTCCCCTTTCCAGGTCCGGCGGGCCCGCGTCTTCTGCCGCTCCAGCTCGTTCTGGAAAACGGCCTCGTCGACCGTGATCCCCTCCTCCTGGGCCAGCTCGCGCGTCAAGTCCAAGGGAAAACCGAATGTGTCATACAGCTTGAAGGCGGCCTCGCCGGCGAGAACGCGCGATCCTGCTTTTCGGGTCTCCCGGGCGAATTCCTGGAAATACCGGAAGCCGGACGAGAGCGTTCGGCTGAACCGCTCCTCCTCGGCCCGGCAGATCCGGGAGATCAGGGGCAGCGACGATGTCAATTCCGGATAGGCGTCCCTCATGATGCCGGCCACGACGCCCAAAAGGGCGTGGACGAACGGCTCTTCGAAGCCGAGCTTCTGCCCCTGCCGGAAGGCCCGGCGTATGAGTCGGCGCAGGACATATCCCCGGCCGTCGTTGGCCGGCATGATCCCGTCGCCGATGAGGAAGGCGATCGACCGGGCGTGATCGGCGATGATCCGGATGGAAACGTCGGATTCGCCTCCGGACGGATATTCCCGGCCTGTCTTGCGGCTGACGTCCTCGATCAGGGGCATGAACAGATCCGTGTCCCAGTTCGACGTTTTTCCCTGGAGGACGGCCGTAAGCCTCTCCAATCCCATCCCGGTGTCGATGGAGGGCCGGGGCAGGGGCCGCCGTCCCCCCTTCCCGTCCTGCTCGAACTGCATGAACACAAGGTTCCACAATTCGACGAACCGGTCGCTGCCGCTCTCGATCAAGTCGCGCGGCGCGCCCGGTTCGAGAAGCGGGGCGAAATCATAGTGCAATTCGGAACAAGGGCCGCACGGCCCCGTGTCTCCCATCTCCCAGAAGTTATCCGTCGTCCCGAAACGCAAGACGCGATCGGCGGGGAGCCCGATCTCCTCCCGCCAGATCCGGTCGGCCTCTTCATCATCCTCGTAGACGGTGGCGTAAAGCCGGTCCTTGTCGATGTGATATACTTCGGTGATCAGCTCCCAAGCGAAGGCCACGGCCTCCTTCTTGAAATAATCCCCGAAGGAAAAGTTGCCGAGCATCTCGAAAAACGTGTGATGCTTGGCCGTCCGTCCGACCTGGTCCAGGTCGTTGTGCTTGCCGCTGACCCGCATGCATTTCTGGATCGAGGCGGCCCGGACGTAGCTTCTTTTTTCCAATCCGAGAAAGACGTTTTTGAACTGATTCATCCCGGCGTTGGCGAACAGGAGCGTCGGGTCGTCCTTGGGCAGAAGCGACGAGCTCGCAACAACCTTATGTCCGCGCCGGGAGAAATATTCGAGGAACGTTTCCCGGATGTCCTGAGCGTTCATTCCGAATGATTCTCCCGTTTGGCCGCGGCGTTGAGATCGCGTTCCATGTCCTCGAGCGCCAGCTCGGCGCTGGTCGTGATGCCTTTGACCCGGAGCTTGAAGTTGTCCGGGCTGGTCGAATAGCGGAGCCCCTGCTCGTAGGAAATCAGCTCTTTTTCATACAAGCTGTAGACGCTCTGGTCGAAGGTCTGCGTCCCGTACTGGGAAATGCCGGCGGCGATCGCATCGCGGATCAAGTTCGTCTTGTCCCGGTCGGAGATGCAATCGGCGACGTACGGCGTGTTGATCATGACTTCCACGGCCGGAACCCGCCCTTGGCCGTCCTTGCGGGGGATCAATCTCTGGGAGATGACCGCCCGGAGAATCGCGGCCAGCTGGTTCCGGATCTGCCGCTGCTGGTGGGGCGGGAAAACGCCGACGATGCGGTTGACCGTCTCGGGGGCGTCGAGGGTATGGAGGGTGCTGAGGACGAGATGGCCCGTCTCGGCCGCGGTCAAGGCTGTTTCGATCGTCTCCTGGTCCCGCATCTCGCCGACCAGAATGATGTCCGGATCCTCGCGGAGGGCCGCCCGGAGGCCGCGGGCGAAGGATTTGACGTCCCAACCGACTTCCCGCTGGCTGATGGAGCTTTTCCGGTCCCGATGAAGGTATTCGATCGGGTCCTCGATCGTGATGATGTTTTCGCGCCGGAGGCCGTTGATGTGATCGATCATCGAAGCCAGGGTCGTCGTCTTGCCGCTTCCCGTGGTCCCGGTCACCAGGACCAGCCCCCGGGTGTAGTTTGCGATTTTTTCCAAGATCTCCGGAAGGAGAAGCTCCTTCAGGGTCTTGATCTCGAAATGGATGATCCGCAGGGCGATGGCGACCGAGGATCTCTGGTAATAGATGGACCCCCGGAATCGACCGAAGCCGGGGAGGCTGTAGGCCAGGTCAATGTCCAATTCCTCCTTCAGGCGGTCCCGCCGGGACTCGCCCATCATTTCAGCGGCCAGGTTTTCCGTGTCGTCGATGGACAGGCGCGGGATTTTCTCCAGGACGACCAACTGGCCGGCGACGCGGACCTGCGGATGGGTGCCCGCCTTCAGATGAAGGTCCGAGGCTTCCATTTCAATGGCGATTTTCAGCAAATCATCGATATGCACGGCTCCTCCCTGGGTTCCACCCGGGCTGATTCCCGATTATCTTACCGGGATTGGGGAATCGGGTCAATCGACGCCGAGGCCGACGGCCGCTTTCTCCTTTTTCAGCATGCTTCGCCGCAGTAGGGGCACGTTTTAGCCCGGCCGGGAAGGTGCCGCCGGCAGTTCCAGCAAGTTGTCGTCGTCGCCGGTTCCCGGGCCCGGATCCGCCCGAGGATGTCGTCGATTTCGTTCTTGGCCGGCTTCTCCCCCTTGATCTCGTTCAAAGCCCGGATGATTTCGAAGGGACGTTGGAAACGGTCCTCGATCCGGTTGGCCAGGCAGCGCATGATGAGCGCGTCGATTTCCCGGGGAACCCGGGTGTTTTTCAAGCGGGGCGGCGTGATCCGGCCTTCCTGGGCGCGCTCCAGGATCTTAAACGGGTCGGGGTCCAGGATGGGCGGCCGCCCGATCATCATCTCGTACAGAATGCAGCCGAGGGAATAGATATCCGAGGCGTACGTGGCCTTGCCCATGAACTGCTCGGGGGCCATGTACGGCGGCGATCCGATCCGGGTCGTCGCATAGGGGACGTCCTGGAGCCAGGCCGAGGTTCCGAAATCCGTGATTTTCACCTGGCCTTCCTCGGAGACGATGATGTTGGAGGGCCGGAGGTCCCGGTGGATGATCTTGTTTTTATGGGCATGGTCGACGCCGGCGGCCAGTTGTTTCATCATGTCGATGGCCGCCGCGGTCTCCAGGACCTTTTCTTTCTGGAGGATCTTTTCCAGGGTCCGCCCGCGGACGTATTCCATCACGAAAAAGAATATCTTGTCGATCTTTTCAGCCGCCAGCAGCCGGACGATATTCGGATGATCCAGGACGGCCTGGAGACGCGGCTCCTTCAGGAGCTTATAAAGCTCGATGGATTGCTTATGGGGAACCTTGATCGCGACCTTGATGTCGAGCCAGATGTCCTTGGCCAGGTAAACCGAACCGAATCCCCCGCTGCCCAGCGAGCGGATGATTTCATATTTGCCGATTTTCTGTCCCTGGAGAAACATCCTTCACCAGTTCCATTCGTGGGCCAGAACCGCCAGGACCGCCAAGGCGGCCGTCTCCGCCCGGAGAATCGCCTCTCCCAGGCTCACCGCTTCGAATTCCGCCGCCCGGATGGCCTCTTCCTCGCGGGCGCTCCATCCCCCTTCAGGCCCGACAAGAACCGTCGCCTCCGCCGGCGGCGCCTCTTCCCCGCCCCGCAGCGACTTGAGACTCATCCCGCCGTGCTCGCACAGGAAAATTCGCCGCCCGTCCCGGCCGGAGGCCAGGAAATCGGCCAGAGAGGCCGGGGCATCGATGAGCGGAACCCGGGCGGCCCGCGACTGCTTGGCGGCGGCCCGGGCGAGTCGCGTCCAGCGTTCCACCTTCCGCCGGGAATGGTCCCCGGCCCGGACGACCGACCGCTCGCTTTCGACGGGCGATATCCGGGACGCGCCCAGCTCGCACGCTTTCAAAATGACTTCATCCATCGCCCCGGTCTTGAGAAGGGCGGGCGCGAGAATGATCCTCGTCCGGACGCCGCGGGGAGGAAGGACCTCCAGAATCGAAAGGTCGATTTCCTCCTCCTTCTCCCGGACGGCGGCCGCTTCGGCTCGATACCGGCGGCCGTCCTCGTCGAAAAGCCAGACGCGGCCGCCGGGACGGACCCGAAGCACCCGTGCGAGATGGTGGTATTCCGCCCCCCGCAGAACGGCCGAAGACCCCTCGACATCGGCTCGGGGGAGAAAAAAATATTCGGAAGTCAAGGATGCCCTACCGGGATCCCGGGGAAGCCCGGCGGACGGCGCCGGCCTCCAATCGATCCAGATTTTCCCGCCGCGATTCGGCCAGCCGGCGGAGAAGCTCTTTTTCCTCCCGCGACAGCTCGGACGGCGTTTGGACGTCCACCTTGACGAACAGGTCGCCCGTCCGGTGGCGCGAAAGATCCTTCAAGCCGCATCCTTTCAGGCGGAATATCTCGCCCGACTGGGTTCCCGCCGGAATTTTGATCTTTTCCATCTTGCCCGAAAGAGCGGGGATTTCCGCCGTGACGCCCAACGCGGCCTGGCTGAACGACAACGAGAGCCCGCAGATCAGGTTGTTCTCCTCCCGCTCGAAAATATCATGAGGCTTGATCCGGATATCCACGTATAGATCCCCCCGGCCCGCCCCCGGGTCCCCCGCTTCCCCTTC
>Ga0116185_1002643_pt1 | contig 16365 bp, 11 predicted proteins | sample AD_JPNNA7_MetaG_FD_89754 | JGI IMG/M metagenome (GOLD analysis project Ga0116185, IMG submission 89754) | Active sludge microbial communities of municipal wastewater-treating anaerobic digesters from Japan - AD_JPNNA7_MetaG | ecosystem: Engineered > Bioreactor > Anaerobic > Digestate | place... | reverse complement strand
GCGATCCTGGCGATGAAGATAGCGTATGCCCTGAAATTATCGCCGCTGGGCCCTTATCAGTACAAGATGATCGCAGAGGATTTCATCTTCGACAACACAAAGATAAAAGAGAAGCTGAACTGGAAGCCCACCCTGACGAACGAGGAGATGCTGTTCAAATCCTACCAGTACTATCACCAGAACATTGCGGAAATCAGATCGCGCAAGGACGTCTCAGCGCACAAGCAGGTGGCTGACATGGGCATCATACGACTCCTCAAATGGATGTCGTGATGCAAGCGAGGTGAGTGACCATGGGTGACAAAACGGCCATCATTATCGGAGCCGGACCGGCCGGACTCACTGCGGGATACGAGCTCCTCACAAAGACGGACATCAAACCGGTGATCTTCGAGATGACGGGAGACATCGGCGGCATATCGAAGACGGTCGACTACAAAGGCAACCGAATCGACATCGGCGGCCACAGGTTCTTCTCGAAGTCGGACGCCGTCATGGAGTGGTGGCAGAGCATCCTGCCCGTCCAAGGCGCTCCCTCGAGGGACGACATTCGTCTCGGGCGCAAGATCAACCTCTCCCCGAGGATAGGTGCACCCGATCCCGAGCAGACCGACAAGGTCATGCTGATCAGGAACCGGGTCTCGAGAATCTTCTTCTTGAGGGCGTTCTTCGATTATCCGATCTCATTGAAACTCGACACCTTCAAAAACCTCGGGCTCACGCGGACGGCAAAGGCCGGACTGAGCTACGTGAAAACGGCAGTGTTCCCCATCAGGCAGGAAAAATCTCTCGAAGACTTCTTTATCAACAGGTTCGGCCGTGAGCTCTACGAGACCTTTTTCAAGGACTATACGGAGAAGGTCTGGGGCGTGCCCTGCACGGAGATCCAGCCCGACTGGGGAGCTCAGCGGGTTAAGGGGCTCTCGATCACGAAGGCGATCGCCCATTCGCTGAAGAATGCCCTCATCAAGGACACCTCCATCCACCAGAAGGGCACGGAAACCTCCCTGATCGAGCAGTTCATGTATCCCAAGCTGGGGCCCGGCCAGCTGTGGGAGGAGGTCGCATCGCGGATAAGAAGCATGGGCGGCTCCATCCATCTGGGCCGGAAGGTCGTCGGGATCGAGACTGCAGGCAGGAGGGTGGAAGCCATCAGGGTTCTCGACGGAGGGACGAACACCCTTACCTCGCTCCGAGGAGACTATTTCCTGTCAACGATGCCCGTCAAGGAGCTCATCGAAGGCATGGTCCCGGCAGCGCCTGCAGAGGTGAGAGAGGTCGCGGACGGCCTGATCTACCGTGATTTCATAACCGTGGGCCTGCTTCTGAAAAAAATGAAGATCAGGAACAAGGCAGCCGGCACGGCAGCGGACGGCAATATCACCGACAACTGGATCTACATTCAGGAGAGGGACGTAAGGCTCGGGAGGCTCCAGATCTTCAACAACTGGAGCCCCTACATGGTAAAAGACCAGGACACGGTATGGCTCGGCCTGGAATACTTCTGCAACGAAGGGGATTCCTTGTGGAGCAAACCCGATGACCAATTCGCCGAATTTGCCATCGATGAGCTGGCAAAGATCGGGATGATCGACAAGGCCGACGTCCTCGACAGCATCGTCATCAGGATGCCCAAGACCTACCCTGCCTATTTCGGCACCTATACAAGATTTCATGTCATCAGAGACTTCGTCGATGGATTCGAGAACCTCTTCCTCATAGGGAGAAACGGCATGCACAAATACAACAACGCCGATCACTCCATGCTCACGGCAATGACGGCGGTGGACAATATACGGGAAAACAATCCCTCGAAAGAGAATATCTGGGAGATCAATACCGAAGAAGAATACCATGAATCGAGGCAGGGATAACGATCTTTTACCCGTTCTCGTTATCCTCATAGCACTGCTTGCCGTCAATACCATCAGCTACAGAAACGGGCATGAGTGGGGAGACGACTTTTCCCAGTACATCTACCAGGCAAAGAGTCTCGTAGACGGGACGACCGACGAACTCCTGGAGATCTCCAGATACCGATACGACAACTCCGAGACCAAAAGGATCGGGCCCATTCTCTATCCCTGGGGGTTCCCCATCATCCTGAGCCCGGTCTACTACCTCTTCGGCCTCGACCTTTTGCCCATGAAGGCGTTCACCAATCTCTTCTTCCTGTTTTCCTTGGGGCTGATCTTTCTGCTCTTCAAGGGCAGGCTCGGCAGATTCGAGAATTACCTCGTCCTCATCATCCTGGGGCTCAACCCGGCCTTCTTCGAGTTTAAAGACAGCATCCTCTCGGACATTCCGTTCATGTTCTTTTCTCTGGCATCGATCTTCTTCATGCAGCGCTTCATCATGGAGAAGAAGCCCTTCCTGAACGAAGCGGCAAGCAATGTGCTCATAGGCATCTCGATCTTCATCTCGTACGCAATCCGCAGCAACGGGATCATCCTGATACCGACCCTGTTCGCCGTTCAGATCGTCGAAGGTCTGCGCACCATGAAGAGAACGGATATCCTGCCCTTGCGCAGTGTCAGGTATCTCATTCCCTACGGTGTTTTCGCCCTGTCGGTCGTAGCCATGGGGGTTTTCCTGCCAACAGCGAGCTCGGGCTCTTATTCCGAGCAGCTCAGCATGATGAGCACCGAAACGGTTGCAATGAACATAATCTATTATATGATCCTGCCTTCAGGATTTTTCACCAGGAACGTCCCCGTGCCTTTCGACACCATCGGCACGGTCCTGTTTCTTTTATTCGTCCCCCCGACCCTGATCGGCCTGGCAAGATATTTCAAGGACAGCTATCACTATTTCGTCTTCTCTTTCCTGACGGTCCTCCTCTATATCTTCTGGCCGGGCACCCAGGGTTTGAGGTTCATTTTCCCGGTCATTCCGTTTTATCTCTTCTTCCTGTTTGCAGGTCTCGGCAGGATGAAGCTGACCCTCTCCCTGAAAAGGCATACGGCCCTGCCTCTTACAGCCGTGTTCGGCACAGTAGTGATCGTCTTCTTCGGACTGATCATATCGTCCCAGGTATATGCCGTCCTCACTTCATCCGAGCAGGATGTTCTGGAAGGACCGTATACGAAGGACAGCATCGAGCTCTTCAGATACATCTCGGAGCACACCCGGAGCAGCGATATCGTCATCTTCTACAAACCGAGGGCAATGGCGCTCTATACCCAGAGAAAATCGATAGAGCTGACGAAGATCGAAGGCATCCTCTCATCGCCGGCAAGGTATATCGCATGCCAGAAAGACGGGCTGGTGGCCCTGCAGCTTCAGCACCGCAGAGCTGCAGTAAGCAAGGTGTTCGAAAACGGGAAGTTCATCCTCTACCGGAAGCAGGAGATTCGGGCATCGACCGATTCGAAGAAGGGCGCCGTCAAACAGGCAAAAAAAAAGGATGGCGGCTAGGGCATTGAACGCGCCATCCCAAAGAGGAGGTTAATAACCTTTGTTTGAATACATATAGATGATCTTCCGCGAAAAAGGATTCATGATAAAATAATCCCAGCCATCACCGGGGCATGAATGATCCATGGCCGACCTGCCGATGGCTTGCTGAAGATATCGCTTGCGAGGAGAGACGCGGCCCCGCATCTATTCCCCGCCGAAGAACCTTCCCTCTTCCCAGGCGACCTTGTGCTCCATGATGACCTGGAACTGGTGGCCCAGATCGGCGATCTCGCGCTGCCAGAAGGTCTCGGTGCCCCAGTCGGGGTGATTCGACCTGAAGGCGTAATCGCCTGCCTGCCTCGCCACCCAGGCGAGGAAATAGATGATCCGCATGAAGCGCAGGGGTTCGATGAGCCTGATCGAGGAGTAGTCGAACTCCCGGAACTGCTCGTAGCCCTCCAGGAGGAGATCGATCTCCCGGCGCGACCGGCCCGCATGGTCGGGCAGGAGCAGCCAGAGGTCCTGGACAGGGGGGCCTGTCATCATGTCGTCGAAGTCGATCACCATGAGCCCTTCTCCGGGCCTGTCGAGGAGGTTTCCCCTGTGGCAGTCCCCGTGGATGCGGATGAGCTCGGTCCCCTTAAAGAGCCCTGCGATATTTTCCACGATACGCTCGGTGAGGTCTTCGAACGCGGATCTGAGCTCCGGGACGACGAACCCTCCCTCTGCGAGGAAGATCAGATCGTTCCTGGTGGATTCGGTCGGAAGCAGGGTGATCCTCGCGTGTGGCATGCGCTGCTCGCCCGCGAGGTGGATGCGCGCCACGAGCCTGCCCACCCTCCTCCAGTCTTCGTCGTGCCCAAGCTCGAACTCGCGGCCCGATTTCTTCAGAAAGAGCGCAAAGTACATCCCGTCCGCCTCTCCGAGCGTGCTGCCGCTCGCAAGCGTGAGGGGGCATACGACGGGGATCTCCATGCCTGCGCAGTCGGCGAGGAAGAGATGCTCGTCGAGGATCGCCTCCCTGCTCCACCGGCCCGGCCGGTAGAACTTGGCGATGAGCCGCTCGCCTGCCCTGGTCTGGATCTCGTATACCCGGTTGATGTAGCTCGGGAGCGGTACGGTCAGACCGGTCATCCGGATGCCGGTCGCATTCTCCACCGCATCGAGCAGGGTTTCGGGTGTGAGGTGATCGTAATCCGGGTTTCTGCTCATGACAACCTTATCAGGTATGCTCCCTCGTTTTGAGGAACCTGATCTCGGGCCATTCTTCCATGGCATTCTTCAGCCTCCACTGGTTCGGTGCGAGGTACGTGAGGTAGCCGCCCGAGTCACGGGCCAGGGATCCCTGGTAGGCCTTCTCGAACGCCCGGAGCACCTTGCCGTCCTCGCATTCGAGCCAGCGGGCGGCGACGTAATCGATGGGCTCATAGGTTGCCTCCACCCCATACTCATCCTTGAGCCTCTCCATGACCACGTCGAACTGGAGCACACCGACCGCGCCCAGGATATAGTTGTTGCCGACGAGGGGCTTGAACACCTGCACGGCGCCCTCTTCGCTCAGCTGGCTCAAACCCTTCTGGAGCTGCTTGAACTTCATGGGGTTCCTGAGGATGGCCCGCCTGAAATGCTCGGGGGCAAAATACGGGATGCCGGTGAACTTGAGCGGCTCCTTGTCGGTGAAGGTGTCCCCGATGCTGATGGTCCCGTGGTTGTGGATGCCGATGATGTCGCCGGGATATGCCTCCTCGACATTCGCCCGGTCCTGGGCCATGAAGATGGTGGCATTCGACAGGATGACCTCCTTGCCGATCCTGTGGTGCATGACCTTCATTCCCCGGGTGAACTTGCCCGAGCAGATCCTCAGAAAGGCGATCCGGTCGCGGTGGCTGGGGTCCATGTTCGCCTGGATCTTGAAGGTGAAGCCTGAGAACGGCTCCTCGTAGGGAGAAACCAGCCGGCTCTCTGACGGCCTTGAATCCGGGCACGGGGCCATCTCCACGAACACGTCGAGCATTTCCCTGACCCCGAAGTTGTTGATGGCACTGCCGAAGAAGACCGGGGTCTGGTTTCCCTTGAGGTATTCCTCACGGTCGAAACGGGGGAGGAGTCCCTCGATGAGCTCGATATCCTCTCGCAGCTGGCCTGCCCGGCTTCCCAGGAGCTCATCGAGCTTCGGATCGCCGATATCGGTGATGAGAATCCCGTCCTGCTCTCTTGTCGCCTTTCCGGGTGTGAAGAGGTTGAGCTCTTTGCGATAGAGATCATAGACCCCGAGGAAGCCTCTTCCCATGCCGATGGGCCAGCTCAAGGGCACGCACTCGATTTGCAGCTTGTCCTCGATGTCGCTTAAGAGATCGAGTGGCGGGAGCCCGTCCCGGTCGAGCTTGTTGATGAAGGTCATGATGGGGGTATTGCGCATCCGGCATACCTCCATGAGCTTCTCCGTTTGAGGCTCCACCCCTTTTGCGCTGTCGATGACCATGAGGGCCGAGTCGACTGCCGTGAGCACCCGGTAGGTGTCTTCGGAGAAGTCCTGGTGGCCCGGGGTGTCGAGGAGGTTGATCTCGCGGTCCCGGTACGTGAACTTCATGACGGAGGTCGTGACCGATATCCCGCGCTCCTGCTCGATCTTCATCCAGTCGCTCGTGGCGTAACGGGCGGCCTTTCTGGCCTTGATGGTGCCTGCGAGCTGGATCGCCCCTCCGAAGAGCAGGAGCTTTTCGGTCAGCGTGGTTTTGCCTGCATCCGGATGGCTGATGATCCCGAAGGTGCGCCGCCTGGCTACCTCCCTCTCGTTGCATCTCGCCTTACCCAGGAGGCTGCCTTCGCCTTCCAGTTCCTCGATTTCCCTGCATTCCTCTAGCGCTTTCATTCCTGCTGTCCTGCTCTTTTCAAACATTGCTCAAAGCCATGCGGGTATATATCCCTGCCTCTTACTCCCGCAGGCTTCGAAAAGGTTGGTCAGTATCTGATAACCTCTCTGAAACAATACGCTTTAATGTGCAATACCCGCTGTGTCAATGGAATAATTGACATGAATTCAGATGCAACCCGGCACCAAAAGGATTCAGGGCTTATATCCGGCAATCGGGGGCCATGATAAAGCAGCGAGAGAGCAGATCTCATCATGGATTCCTTTGGGCTCGAGGTGCCTGTGCATGGTGGGGAACATGGCCCCACGGACAAAGGTAAAACACCCCGCATGAACAGCTGCCTCATCGATGGGATTCCTGTAAGCTCATGATAATCCATATGCAATGTTTGCAGCATCGGCGTTGCTGTCACCCATCCATACGTTTCAGCCGAGAGTGCTCGCGTTTCACGAAATGAACCCATGCGGAGGGATCGAGATCGGCACTGCCGTCGCCTTCGGAAAAGAGCTTTCCCTCTCCCTTGAAAGATGCCTGGCAAGCCTCATTGCAGGGCGGCAAGGCAGACACAGCCTCCCTCACGGGTCTGCGGCGGTCCGGGGCTGAGCCTTTGCCGGATTTCTCGGAAAGGATCGTCGCTCAGGGAACGGTCATCCGGCATCGGGCTCGTCGTCTTCTTCGAAGACCGGAACATCCTTCTGAAAGGGTTTGTAGGACCCCGGTCGAAGCTTCCGAGCGAAGATGAGATATCCGGTGTGGGCGACCATCCGGTCGAGCGGTCGGAGCCTTCCGGGCACGTGCTTGTAGCTCCTCAGGAATATCTCCGTAACCTCGGTGACGAGGATGTCGTAGAGGTTCAAGCCCTGCAGCATCCTGCTCACCTGGTTGGTCGTGGGGACCAGGACGCCCAGGTGTCCGCTGGGTTTCAGCGCGTCATAAACCGTTTTCAAGACCTTCCAGGGCTCTCGTACGTCGAGGAAGAACGCATCGAGGTCCTGCTCGTCGATGCCCTCTTCGAGGGCTCTGTGATGGATCACGATGTTGGTGTCACCGTCACCGAGCCCGAGGGTCGAGATGGCATGGTTGACGAGGCCGATGTCGTGCTCATAGGTATAGAGCCTGCCCTCATCCCCGATCGCCCTCGAGAACACGGCGGTAAGTGCTCCCGAGCCCGTCCCGGCCTCCCCGATTCTCTTCCCCGGGGCTATGTCCATTTTCATGAGGATGTATCCTGCATCCTTGGGATAGACGATCTGGGTGTTGCGTTTGAGCCCGTCGAGGATGAAATCGTGCATGTCGCAGGAAAGGATGTAGTAACGCTTGTCCCTGACCTCGAACGATCCGCCGGGAGGGATCTTCCTGAGCTCGTCCGAGTGGATATGCCCGGAAGGCAGGCCGACGAGCTTCGAGTCGGAGAGGTCGATGACCTTCCTGAACCTCGCCAGATCTGTGACCACTACCCGTGTAGCGAGAAGGTCACCCATGAGACGCTCTTTCTTTCAGCATGCACACGAAACACAGATCCTTTCTGAGAGTTCTATACCCGCAGCATGGGCAGCGGCCGGCCTCGATCCGCTCGCCTGCTCCTGCCGGGGTAAACCGGGCCTTGGCCCTCTTCAGATATCCGGAATAAAAATGGGCCTTGGTCCCTGTCATCTCCCTCTCGAGGGCATCGAGCAGCCTCTTGTAGGCGATACCCGCAGCACCCCTCGCATGGGGACACACGCCATTCATCAGGGGGATATCATTGAGATCTGCATACATGTGCACCTCGGGGTCTGTCAACCTGACAAGTGGCTTTGCCCTGCGCACCATGCCTTTTTCCTCAGGCATGAGAGGTCCCTTTGAGCCGAGGTCATCCATATGCCAGCGGAGCATGTTCCCGAGAAAGGCAGAGGTCTCGTCATCGAGGTTGTGGCCGGTGACGATAACGTCGCATTCATGGTCGAGGGCGAGCCTGTTGAGAAAGTATCTCCGTACAGCACTGCAGACAGGGCATGCACTTCTTTTCGCATATCGAAGCGCATGAGCGAAATCGAAGCCGAGGAGCTCCTGGAAAGAATACACACGGAGAGGAATGCTGTATCTCTGGGCGAAATCCCTGACAAGATCCTCGGAGCTCTGGGAATATTCGCCGAAGCCGTTGTTTATATGGACAGCCTGGACATCATAGCGCATCCGCGTGAGGATCTCGCCCAGCACCATGCTGTCTTTGCCGCCTGACAGGGCGAGCATGATGCTCTTGTCATGCCCGAACAGGTGATACCTTTCGATGGCGTATGTCACCTGACTCAGGACGTATTCCTGGAAATGGAACGGGCAGAAGGCGCTCGTATGCCGGGGAATCTTTATTGTGGCAGGCCCTCCGCACACTGTGCACTTCATGCTTCACATTCCCTTAAGGAGTGCAGGGATGAGGTTTTGAAGGTTATTCCCCGGAGGATCTGAATCTGGTTCTTATCCGATTTGGAGACGAAGGCGCGATAATGAGGGCCCTTCACATGGAGGGAAGGCGTTCCTGGTATGCGATGCATTGGGAAGCACATAGTATAATAATAGTTGTCTGTGCTGGTTCATCCCAATGATCCTGACTTCCACATTCCGGTTTTCAATGCCTTTGAAACCGGGTCCTCTCGGCAAAGAGGCTCTTTGCCGGGCAATACGAACATTATTCGACTTCTTATATGAAAATCCCGATCTCAGCAGTAGTACATCGCGCAGCCCACGGTGATTCCCTGCCCTACGGTGATGAACGCGGCTTTCATGCCGGGTTTGATCATATTGTTCCGCATGGCGTAATCGAAGGCGATGAAAGGAGATGAGGTCAGGGTGACGCCGTTTAAGATACCGGTTACGTCTATAACCATTTCTTCGGGCAATCCCAGGCCCCGTGCAAGCCGGACCATGAAATTCGGGGATATCTGCGTGGCGAAAACGAAATCCACGGCATTGTACGTGGACAGAATCCTTTCTTTCTTGAGGAGCTTTTCATAGGTGATGGCAGCGCATTCGACGTAGATCTCTTCCAGCTCGTCGTTTTCCCAGCCGCATGTCTTTCTGCTTTCATTGTCCACGTCCAGGTACCGGCAGGGCAGGTCGGAGTAGATATCGAAGGTTTTGAACAAGAAGGAACCGAATCCCTTGTCCGGATTGGGAGAAATATCCACGATAACCGCTGAACCGCTTGCCGAGCAAGCATTCATGCCCATATTCATATTGGCAACCTCCATATTTGTATTCATATCGCCCGCGATCATCATTCCAACCCGGGCTGCCCCGCCCTTTATGGCCGAGATGATCACCTTTATCCCGGTAAGCCCTCCGGAAGCCCCATTCATCAGGTCGAAGGAAAACGTGCCCTTTCCGCCGACACCGGTGTTCATATCGAGCGAATCCTGTATCGAGACCGCGTTTGCCGGCTCAAAGACGTGGCTGGGATGACGGGTCTTGGCATTCACCAGGTAGCTGATGTTATACACCGGATGGCTTGAAGTGCTCAGGCAAGCCCTTGCCGCTTCCACGGCAGGATCTACCGAGCCTTCTCCATTCACCCTGCTTCGCGGCCGCATCGCTGCTCCCACGCTTTCTATCCTGCATCTCATGTTCAATACCCCACAGCGTACCGGCCCCTGTAGCGGACCGGCAGGTCATCCATTGTGTACGTCGCCATGCCCATGATATAACCGGGGGCCGAGAGATCGAAGACGATCCTGCTGCCCTGATCGATCCTGCCGCTCAGGATGCTTTCATGCAGGGCTATGAAGCTGGAAGCGGATGCGGTATGCCCGTATCTCTCGACGTTCTCGACAAAAATCCGATCAAGCTTTTCATTGAACCCTCTCTCGATAACCTGCTTGCCCTTCCTGATGAGGTGCCTCGAGGCCTGATAGGGTATGAAGACATCCACATCGGCGAGCGACCATTCGGTTCTATCGAGGGCCTCCTTGAATACCGGCCATGTCAGGTCGTATGACCTGCAGTGATGGGTAACCGAGTTCGAGATGATCTCTTCGAGGGCCGTGTGACTGGGCATCCTCATCATTCCGGCATTGAAGGCCTTTGCACCGGTGAAGATCGAGAGGTAGTGGAGCCCCTGGTCCCTGTGGGCTCCCCCGTCGAGGATGAGCGCTGCCCCTGCATCACCGAAGGTCAGGTCGAGCAGGTCATCAACGAATTCTCCGCTTTTATTTCTTCGGGAAAGCCAGGAGAGCCGGGATGGAGTATCCCCGCTGGCCACCAGTCCCACCCTGACCTCGCCGCTCTTTATCATGCTGTCCACTATCGCGATTGCCGAGAACATTCCCGCACCGGCATTGGCGACATCGAAGTGCATCGCATTTCGGGCATTGAGGTCGTTCATGATCCTGGCACTCAGGCAGGGCTCCCCGCTGTGCTTGTTTCCGTTTTCATACCCCGGGAATCCCGTACTGACGATTATCTCTATATCTTCCGGACGGTACCGCGAATCCTTGAGGGCATTCTGCGCAGCTGAGAGGGCGATATCGGATGCTGACTCCCCCTCGGCAACACGGCGTTCCCGTATACCGGTTATTTTCTCCAGATCCCTGTCTCCCGGCCTGTTCAACCGGGCAAGCAGCTCGGACGTCGTCAAAATCTTCTTCGGAAGGTACACGCCCAGGCTCTCAAATCTCGTTTTCCTTGCCCCGGCCCCCCTTGCCTGTGCAATCGGCAAGTGAAGGATCCGTGCTCTTCTCCTCTCTTGGAGATTGTTCATTCCGTCACCCTCCCGGAATAGTCTCCAGACATGTTCGTGTGCGATGACATGGCTGCGATTATAACCAAAAGGGTTTACAGATAGGTTACAGATTACACGATTACAAAAATAATGATGAGCTCATGTTTTTTACATGTGAATACAATATCTTATCAGACTGGGACCTGCTGTATGCATGCAAACGGGGCATGCCTTTAAAAGGTTATCCCTCTGTAAATCCAGAAGAATTCATGGTGGAGTGAGGGAAATGGGATGAAAAAGGGAGTGCGACAGGAAATGACTGATTGGTTTACGGATTCGCTAGAAATTTGAGTTCGACCTGAAGATATCTATTTTGAATCAAAGAGCCCTTAAACAAATATCTGAAAGGAAGGTGCCCATGAGCGCTATCACGACCAAAGACGGCACTCGGATCTATTATAAAGACTGGGGGACGGGCCAGCCTGTTGTCTTCAGCCACGGCTGGCCGCTCAGTGCAGACGCCTGGGAAGATCAGATGTTCTTTCTGGCCTCCCGCGGATATCGATGCATTGCCCATGACCGGCGGGGTCATGGCCGATCGAGCCAGACATGGGACGGCAACGACATGAACACGTACGCAGACGATCTCGCAACACTCGTTGAAGCACTCGATCTTAAGGATGCAATTCATGTCGGCCACTCTACCGGTGGCGGCGAGGTTGTCCGGTATCTAGGCCGCCACGGCACAAAGCGTGCTGCCAAGGCTGTGCTGATCGACGCAGTGCCGCCGCTGCTGCTCAAGACCGCTTCCAATCCGGGGGGATTGCCTATTGAAGTCTTCGATAATCTCCGCGCCAGCGTCCATGCCGATCGCTCGCAGTTTTTCTATGACTTTTCCCTGCCGTTTTACGGCTACAACAGACCGGATGCCAAGGTCTCGGATGGAGTCCGCCGGTCGTTCTGGCTCCAGGCAATGCTGGCCGGGTTCCCGGCAGTGTACCTCTGTATCAAGGCATTTTCTGAAACTGACTTTACCGATGATCTGAAGAAGATAGATATTCCGACCCTGATCCTGCACGGGGATGACGATCAGATCGTGCCTATTGCCGACTCCTCCCTGCTCACGGTCAAGCTGGTGAAGAATGCGCAGCTGAAGGTTTATGAGGGCGCGCCGCACGGCTTGTGCACGACCCACAAGGATCAGGTCAATTCGGATCTGCTGGAGTTTATCAAAGGCTAGTCGGCTCTTTAAGCGCTCTCTGATCGGATGGATTTAGCGATGGCTTCTGTCTGGGGCGAAGGATCGGCATCGAGCTTGGCTTCGAGCATCCTCTTGCATCTCTTGAAGACGGAGATCGCCTCGGGCTTCTTCCCCAGGTGCGTCAGGCATGCCATCAGCCTCCGGTAGCATCCCTCGTCGCAGTCATCCACCCCGAGTCCTGCCTCGAGATACTCCCTCGCCTTCTCCCACTGTCCTTTCTCAGATAAATGATCGCTCAGCTGGTAGAGCGAGCGGAAATACCTCTCCTTCATACGCTCGCCCATCGATACTGCATCCGGGTTCCAGACCTCCTCCTCAAAGTACGGGCCCCGGTAGAGCTCCAATGCCCTGGCTGTCATCTCACAGGCCGCATTGTTCACTTCCTTCCCATGCGCCTTCTTCCAGAGGTCATCCGCCTTGTCGAGAACCCTCTCAAATGCCCAGGCGTCCACCCAGCACAGATTCCTGTTCAGGGACAGCGTCCCTGCCTGCACCTGCACCGCCTCGTGATCCCCAAGGAGCTTCCTCAGGCGGTGAAGCGTGGTTGCCAGAGACTTCATGGCAAGATCTCCCTCTGCTGCAGGCCAGAGTATGTCCGCTATGTGCGTGTCGCTTACCGGCGCTCCCCCTGCACTCACCAGCGCCTTCAAAAGCTCGAGCGGCATCTTTTGCGCCTTTCGCGCAAACTGGACCGGCTCACCGTCCCGTACGATCTCGAACCTGCCCATTGTGTATATCTTAAGCGGCCACGGCCACGCCTCCAATGTCAAAGGCGCCTCCTCGGGCATCAGATTCCTCCGGCCTATCATCTCCTTCACGTATTCTACTTCTATTCCTACCTCCAATGCCCTCGCACACAACGACCCTGCACTGGAGGGATGGTCGAGCGCAAAAACATAGAATCCCGATTCCCTTCCTGCTTCCAGGGCTTCCTGCAGACAGGAGATGCCCTGGTTGACTTTGCCCTGCTCGAGTGCGATGGCTGCCTCGACAGCCTTTGCAGAGAACCAGACCAGCCTGCTCGGCGTGTTCCTCGTAATGGCTTCGATCTCGGAGAGAATCATGCGAGTCTTTTCGTGATCTCCGAGATAGTGTGTGACCCATGCGTGCAAGAGGGAGCAGAGGGAAACCTGGAAGGGCATGGCATAATCCTTCGCAAGCTTGACTGAGTGCTCGGCCAGGAGCAGGGCCTCTGCGTACTTTCCGCAAATCATCGCCTGCCTCGATCTCACGGCGAGAATGAGATGTCTCCACGGTCTAGGCTCTTCCTCATATTGAGCGAGCATTTTCAGGTAATGCTCTGCGCGCTTGTAATCCCGGACATCCTGGCAGCTCATGGCTGCCATGCCCATGAATGGGACATCGCCCAGACGTATACCGCTGGCGTTGAGTATTTCCAGGCCTTTCTCCGCTGCCTGTATGCATCTCTCATGAAGGCCCGAATACTCGCTGTATATCATGTCCGCAAATGCCTGAATGACCTGTCTCATCTCTGTCATTGGGCCTTCGCGGGCCATTTTATTGAGTTTTTCAATGTCTTGGGCAACTTCGTGCAACGATCCGGCATTGAGGTGGAAGTAGGCATAAAAGAATAAGGTCGAGGCAATCGTATCGATGTCACCGGCCTTCCGTGCCAGATCCAATGCCAGACCCGCCCACTCCTCGACTTCGGGGCTCGCACGATGCTTGATAGCCAGGATGGCGAACATGGCTCCGGCTACGTTGGACCTGATTTCGTCAAGAGGCATGGCATCGAAGTCTTCCCTGTGATTGCTCAGGTCTTCCAGGAGGTCGTCGAGTCTTGAATACGCCAGGTTGCCGAAAATAATGGCCTTGGCGATGCCCGTCCAGGAGAGAAAAAATCCGAAGAGGTCGTTCTTTTCCTTGAACTGGCGGTAGGCATCCTCGAAGTGCTCCTTGCTCGCGACCGGGTCAAAGGGAAACCGGCTCGCCCCAAGCCAGAACAGAAGCCAGGGCGAGGAATCCAGGACCTCTTGCGGTATGGCCGTGATCCACTGCTCCAGTGTCCGGTGCCTGCCGTGGTCCAGAATGTCCTTGGCATGCTGCATGATGAACACGGACATGGTTTCCCATCCCCCTGCCTCGATCATCAGGTTCAGCGCATCCTCCACCTGCCCGTCCATCTCCAAAAGCAGAGCGGCCTTGTTGATCAGCTCGAGGATCTCTTCCCTGCTGAATCTCTCCTTTGACCGGTCGAGGAGAAACTGTCTGAAAAGAGGATGGTATGAGTATACGGCATCGTCGTGGAACCTCCGCTCGATGAAGTAGTTGTATCGCCTCAACGAGGAGAGAATCTTCCTCGCATCAGAGATCCCCGTGAGGTCTTCAGCGAGCTTGATGCTCATTCTCGGCAGGTAGACACTCTTGAGGAGGAAATCCTGCACCGGCTCGCCCAAGGTATTGAAAGCTTCGCTCACGAAGTAGTCGAACACCGCCTCGGGAGACTGGCGGAAGAATACGTGGGGGTCTGCCCCCTCCATCTGGGATTTCTGCACCATGAGCACCACCCCCGCTGCCCATCCGCCGGTCAGGTAGTGGAAGTCGTGGACCTTCTTGTCGGAAAAATACCCGGGTGCGAGGAGCTCGGCAATCTTCTCGGTCTCCTCGGGGTCGAGCCTGAGGTCGTTCCATCCGATGATCGACATCTGCTGGCATGCATCCAGGCGGGAGAACTCGCTGGGAGGCAGTTTCCTGCTGATGAAGATCACCCGGCTCCCCCCCGGGATCACCGACATGCCCTTCGAGAGGACTGCATGGATCATCGACTGCTCCGGAGCCTCCTGATAGTTGTCGAAGACGAGCACCATGTCTTCGGGAATGCTTTCGAAGAGTTCTTCGAACCAGCGCAGCGCAAAAGTCATGAGCCCGGGTTGATACTCGGGTGTGAGCAGAGGGAACGAATCGGCCTGAGGGATGGATATGCCCTTGATTGCCTGCTTGAGGTAGTAGAAAAGGGTTGCAGGGTCGGCATCCCCTTCGTCTATCTGGTACCACAGGCATTGCAGCCCGTGCTCCTTCAGATAGCTGTTCACCAGGGTGGTCTTGCCGGACCCTGCCGGGCCCGCCACCCAGGTGACAGGATATTCCCCCGCCCTCTCGAGGAGATCGTATACCCGCTTGCGCGGATAGTACCTCGGTAAGAGAGGCTGAGTTACCTTTGCAAGAGATCTCGCCCTCTTCTCCATCTGCAATCACTCCTCCCGTCAGGTGCGAGGATGGACGAGAATGCAGATGAAGGTAGTATGCAGATAGCGCAAATCCCTTGCTGGAAAGCTACTGCCATCGCCCTTGTTCATAACATACCTCAATGGAATGGCTCCCCTCTCAATGCTTGGGGGAAAAGCATTCCATACAATAAAACATCAATATACCATAAGCATTAAATTATGTTACTCTTAATAATAACACTAATTACTGGGCTTTTCAAGCCTAATTTACAGTTAAATTCATTATGTGTCGGATTTATTGCTGTTTGCTGAGAATATGCTTTTGATTTTAATAGCTTGAATGACACGCGATTAGGAGCAGGACCAGGATATGTAAGTCATGTGTAAGCTGCCTTCGAATTGCGATGTCCATAGGAAAGCGAGCTGCTCGAGATCAGTCATAAAAAAAGCCCCTCAAACATCGTTTGAGAGGCTTTTTGGATATATAAATGATCCCGGCAACGTCCTAGTCTCCCACACAGTTACCCATGCAGTACCTTCGGCGCTCAAGGGCTTAACTTCCGAGTTCGGGATGGGATCGGGTGTTTCCCCTTTGCCATGGTCACCGGGAACATTGTCTAAATATCGTATCCCGAATGATTGCGAAAGAAAATAAAAGGAAGAGAGTGATTAGTGGGTCAAGCCTCACGGCCGATTAGTACTGGTTAGCTCAACGCATTGCTGCGCTTACACACCCAGCCTATCAATCCTGTAGTCTTCAGGAGGCCTTCAGTCTACCGAAGTAGAAGGGAGATCTTATCTTGAGACCGGCTTCCCACTTAGATGCTTTCAGCGGTTATCCGTTCCGAACGTAGCTACCCTGCTATGCCGTTGGCACGACAACAGGAACACCAGAGGTTCGTCCAACCCGGTCCTCTCGTACTAGGGTCAGCTTCTCTCAAATCTCCTCCG
>Ga0116185_1002637_pt1 | contig 16377 bp, 18 predicted proteins | sample AD_JPNNA7_MetaG_FD_89754 | JGI IMG/M metagenome (GOLD analysis project Ga0116185, IMG submission 89754) | Active sludge microbial communities of municipal wastewater-treating anaerobic digesters from Japan - AD_JPNNA7_MetaG | ecosystem: Engineered > Bioreactor > Anaerobic > Digestate | place... | reverse complement strand
TCAAGACGCTTGCCAACAACGGGAAAATAAATTCTTTCAAAACTTCTGGTCAGCATAGGCGTTTTCGTCAAGATGATTTAGATGCTTAAAAAGGAGGTTTCATGATCGCCGGCAACGCACTCCCGTCCTGGTTCATCCTCCCGCCCGAGGGCACGGTCGTGGAGCCCGCGCCCCCACCGCGCGCGACGGCTCTCTACCTCCGCACGACCCCGGCCGACGGCCGGGGCGGGGAGGAGGAGATCCTCGCCCGGATGCGGGCCCGGGCAGCCGAGCTCGGCCTCGTGGTGGACCGCGAGTACCTCGACCTCCAGACGCCGCGCTTCCATCCGGAGCTCAACCGGCTCTCGGCGGCCGTGGACGCCGGCGAGATCGGCGTGATCGTGGCGCTCAACGAGGCGCAGCTCTTCGCAGGCACCTTCACGCAGGCGCACTTCGGGGCTAGGATCCTCGAGCAGGGGGTGCGCGTCGTGACCGTGGACACCGGATGGGACACCGAGGACGTCGTCGCCCGGACGGAGTTCGTGACGGTCGTCGGCTTCCAGCGGCGGATCAAGCACCTCCAGGGAGTCGCCGCCGGCAAGGTGGGGCAGGCAGAGCACCCCTCCCTGCCACCCCGACAGCCAAAGGCCTGGGTCAACCCAGAGGAAGTGCTCGACCTGATCCACGCTGGCCACTCGGTCTACGGGATCCACAAGGAGCTCGCGGCCCGTGGCTGCCACACCAGCCGCCTGACGATCGTCCAGATCGCCAACCGCCTGCGCGGGGAGGGACGGATCGACACCCGCCGCCGCGCCGAGGGGGAGGGGAGGCTCCTCGCCGCCGGGAAGCGGGTCCGTCACACCGTCCGCTGGCCCGACACCACCGACGCCGAGCTCGAGGAGATCGTCCGGCGGAACGAGAGCACCGAGGAGGCCTCCGTCCGGCTGGCTGCGGCCGGGAAGGAGATCCCGGGCAGCGTCATCGGCGATCGGATGCGCCGCGCCTGGAAGGCCGGGAGGATTTCGCCTCGCCCTGTGGAGTACCTGATCTCGCGAGGCATCATCAGCGGGGCGGAGGGGGGGGTGGGGTCGCAGAAAATCGTGCGCGGCGGGCGCGAGGTGTGGCAGCGACGGCGCCGGCGGAAGGCGAAGTCGGGGTGGAAGGCAGCCGCCGAGCGGCGCGAGAAGGCGAAAACGGCCGCCCGCGAGGCCGCGATGCGCGCGGCGATTTCCACAGGGTTATCAACAGGCGAGGTCTGATAAGCACCATTATGTCAACCTGTAAGTGTTGCAAACAAAGGACAAGCGGTTTCCGAGGCAGTTATCAGGACGCCGAAACGGCCGATCTGGGACAGATTGTCCCGTTCCGGTCATCGCGCCACTCGGCACCATGTGGGACAAAATGTCCCGATCGAGATTTTCTCCACAGGCGTAACGGGGAGCCCTGAAAGCGCACCCTCCCCCATCGAGCAAACCCCGACCGGCCCGGCAGCGACATTCTCCCGCTGGAACGAAATCCAATCCGTTCCCCCCCGGAGTAAAACCCCGCTCGCGGGCCGAAAAGACGGCGTAAAACGGCGGAAATGAAAACGGGCGACTGCGGCAAACGCCCGAAAACCAACGGCTTCCGCCGTTTACGCCTTCCTTGCGCCTCCAGAGGCTCCCCTGTCCTATAGCTAGGTCAGCTCGCGGACGCCATCGAGGAGAGAGCGCAGAGCGCCGGGGATGTCCGGCCGCTTCTTCGCGGCCCGTGGCCGCAGCGGCGGGCGCTTGACGAGCAGCCGGGCGATCTGCCGGTCGGAGGTGTGTAGGTAGACCTGCGTGGCCGCGAGGCTCTTGTGGCGGAGCCGATCCTGCACGGCGCGGATCGGCCACCCCGCGGCGAGCATGTGGGTCGCCGCCGAGTGCCGCAGCAGGTGGCTGGTCAGCTTCCGGCCCCTCGGCTCGACGCCGCGCACCTTGCAGAAGCGACGCCAGCGGGCGGAGTAGAAGTTCGTGGATTGCTGGAAGTCGGGGCCGGTCGGCCCGGGGAAGAGATACGGCCCGTCGCCGAGCCGCGGCCGCTCGAGCAGGTAGGCCCCGAGCATGCGGCTCGTCTCCTGGTCGAGGAGCTGCCGCTGATCGCTGCGGGCCCACTTCGCCCGGCTGAGGAGGACGGAGTAGCACCGCTCCTCCTCGTGCCAGATCACGTCATCCGTCCGCAGCGCGCGCACCTCGGAGCTCCGGAGCGCCCCGGCGTACTGCACCGTGAACTGCACGTGGTCGATCAGCTCGCGGCCGTCCACGGGCGCGGAGAGCGGCTTCTCCGGCGTGCCCCAGAAGAGCTGGCGGACCTCCGTCGTCGAGAGCGGGCGCGACTCCGTCTGGTAGCGCCGCGGCCCGCGCATCTCGGCCAGCGGGTTCGACGGCAGCCGCCCGTGGCCGACCAGGTAGCGGCAGAACGCCCGGAGCGCCACCAGGTAGAGCGCCACCGTCGAGGGCGCGTGCCCGCTGATCGCCTTCTTCTTCAGCCACCGCTCGACCGTCAGCCGGTCGAACCGCGTGAAGTCGATCGCCCCATCCACCCCGGTGAGCGCCTCCCGGACGTCCTTGTCGCCGAGGAACGCCCGCATCGTCTGGCGGTACGAGAAGCAGGTGTTTACGGCGAGCCCGGCCACGTACTGCGAGTAGCCGAGCCACCCCTCTACCTCCGCCGGTAGCGAAACTCGTGGGCTTTCTAGGACAAGTCGGAAGCTCGGCTCACCGCGAGATCGCCCTACAACCACGCGGGATTGCGGCTTCTTTTCCATTTTCCCGCCCTTCCGGGGCTTGCCATCCTGCGCACGGTGTGCATGGGCGGTATCCATGCCCCGAGTGTACCGGATGGCGAAGAGGAGACCAGGTGGGCGAAAGCCGAGGCGGGAGTACACCATGTCGGCGGCCGCGCGGGCGCAGCGCCGGGCCGCCGCCTGGAAGACCGGCCAGTACGCCGCGACCGCCGTCGCCCAGGCCTTCCCCCCATGCAAGCGGAGCACCTGCCCGATGACCGACCCGAACGAGAAGGCCAACTGCGCGATCAAGCGGCAGGTCGAATCCGATGGCTCCGCGCTCGCCGCCTGCCCGGTGGCGCTCGTCTACTCGCCAGACGTCCGCGAGCGCTACGTCGCGGCCATCGAGAACGGGGAAGCCAAGGGCCTCGCCGAGCTCGCCGGGACGGCGCTCGCCGCCATGCAGCAGCTCGCCGGGCAGGAGCTCGCCAAGGTGCAGACCGAGGGCCTCGCAGTCGAGGCGGAGATCTTCGGCCCGGACGGAGACACCCTCCGGCAACTGCGCGCCAACCCCCGCGCCGAGCCGCTGCTCAAGCTCCTCGACATGCTCGGCTTCTCGGCCACCCACCAGGCGATCACCCCGCGCGCCACCGCCGAGCGGAAGGCCGACGAGGGGATCGGCTCGATCGCCGACTTCCTCCAGCGCCGCCGCCAGCTCGCCGCCGCCGCGGCGCTGGAAGGGGGAGCCGATGGCTGAGCGCCGCCAGCTCCTCCACCCGGACATCGAGCCCGCCATCGACGCCTGGCTCGCCGCCCGGGGGCTGACCTGGCGGGCGCTCGAGCGCGGCGACGTGAAGCTCGGCGACCAGCTCCTGACCGCGAGCGACATCCAGCTCATGGTCATCCTGGCCGACCCGGTCTACTTCGTGGAGAGCTTCTTCGTCGAGCGCGACGGCCCCCGCGCCGGCCACCCGTGGGAGCTCTGGCCGTACCAGCGGCAGTCGATGCGCTACCGTGGGAGCACCGTCCACGAGTGCGGCGCCGAGGTCGGCAAGTCGCGCGAGATCCTCGGCCTCGCCGTCTGGTGGCTCCTCGGCTGCGGCCCGCGGAGCCGCGGCGACCAGCTCATCTGCGCGAGCCAGGACGGCCACCTCGAGTCGCTCCACGTCGAGCTCGTCCACCAGCTCCGCGCCACCCCGCACCTCGCGGCGCAGATCGATTGGGACCGGAGCAAGGTCAAGCCGTACCGCGTCCTCGTCGCCAAGAACGGCAACCGCCTCGAGATGCGCCCCGCCGGCTACGACGGCGAAGCGCTCCGCGGCCTCCACGTCGGGCTCGCCGCCTACTTCGACGAAGCCGCCAAGGTGAAGAACCCCCGCTGCTTCGACGAGTTCTTCCGCGCGGTCAAGCCCGGCGCCGAGACCCGCATCTACTCCACCCCCGACGGCGACCGCTCCTCCGTCTTCTTCCGCCTCTGCAACCAGGCGCCCGCCGTGCCCATCCGCACGGCCGAGCCCCCTCCCACCCCGGGGCGGTCTCTCTCCGCCGCCCCGGGGCCTTTTTCCCCCCCCGCCGACGGGAAGGCCATCCGCTTCCGGTGGCCGAAGACCCTCATGCCCCCGCCCTACTGGACGGAGGAGCGGCGCCGTCAGCTCATCGACCGCTACGGCGGGGTGGACTCGCCCGGCTACCAGCAGCTCGTCCTCGGCAACTGGGGCGACCCGGCCGCGACTGTCTTCCCGTGGGAGCAGTTCGTGGCGCGCGTGCGGCACGTGAGCGAGTACCTCGTCGCCCGGCTGCTCTGGAACGCCCCGCAGCGCACCGTGCAGGTGAGCGTCTCCCGGCTCGACCCGACCTACCAGATCGGCGCGCGGACCGGCGACGAAGCCGCAACCGGCCCGCAGCCGCTCCTGCCCGTGCTCGACCGCGAGCTCGACGCCGCCAACTTCGACCTCGCCGGGCTGCTCACCTCGATCTTCCAGCCGCTCCCCGGGCACCTCGTCGCCGGGATCGACTGCGGCGCCTCCGACGACCCGACCGAGATCCTCCTCTGGGAGACCCGCGGCGAGCTCGCACGCTGCGTCGCCCGGCTCCAGCTCAAGCGGTTCGACTACCCGGCGCAGCGAACCGCCGTGCGCGTCCTCGACCAGCTCTTCCGCCCCTCCCACGGCTGGGGGCTCGACGCCACCGGCGTCGGCTCCGCCCTCGAGCACCTGCTCCGCGAGGGGGAGGAAGGCTGGAGCCTCGACGGCCGGGTGACCGGCTACGTCTTCAACGCCCGCGTCGCCGACCGCAACCCCGAGACCGGCGAGGCGATCGAAGACCCCGCCACCGGCCGCTTCCGGCAGGTCTCCGCCAAGGAGATGGCGACCCGCATCCTCGAGCAGCGGATCCAGCGGGCGCGGATCGAGTTCCCGGCCGATCCGGAGTTCCTCTCCCAGTTCCCGAGCCACACCGCCGAGGTCGGCTCCTCCGGCCAGCGCGTCTTCCGCAACACCGGCGACCACATCATCGACGCCTCCCGCGTCGCGATGCTCCGCCTCTTCGACCTAGAGCACGGCGACGGCGCCGCCCCGCCGGTGCTCTTCCACGTTCCCCGCGGCCTCGGCCGCCGTCCAGCCATGGAGGCCTTCGCATGAGAGTGACCATCGCCGAGGGAGCCACGAAGAGCTCCTCGATCGACCTGTCGCAGTCCACCTTCACCGCGCTTCTGATCCCCGACGGCTTCACCGGCGCGACGATCACCTTCGAGGCCTCGGTGGACGGCGAGACCTGGAAGGCCGTCGTGGACGACACCGGCGCCGCCGTCTCGATCACCGCCACCGACGACCGATGGGTCGCGCTGTCCGGCGCCGTGGCCGCGAAGCTCGCGCCGTTCCGGTTCCTCAAGCTCGTCTCGGCGAGCGAGGAGGAGGCGGCCCGCACGATCCGCTTCGCCGTGAGGCCGCGATGATCGGCGTGGACGAGACCATGCTGCTGCTCTGGACCGAGAGCTGGAGCGGCAACGAGCTGCCGCCGGACGTCCTCCTGGTGGACGACACCTCGGGCACCGACTACTACGCCCCGGACGACACGACCACCGACGCGCTGGTGGTGGAGGACTGACGATGCGACGACTGCCGATCTACCTGCTCGCCCTCGCGCTCGCCGCCGCGCCAGCGCTCACCCAGACGCCAGTGCGTCTGCCGGACCTCGACGCCGCGACCACGCCGCTCGGCGACGACGACCTCTTCCTCGTTCGCCAGGACGGCGAGACGCGCGACGAGAAGGTCACATGGGCCAACGTCCGCGCCAGCCTCCAGGACGCCCTCGTCCTCGTCCTCGGCCCAGCCAGCGTCTGCGTGGACAACCAGCTCGCGCGCTGGGACGGAGCGAGTAATACCCAGTTGCAGTGCTCTGCTCTCACGGTAGCCGACACGACCGGCGACATCACCGCGCCCGGCGCGCTGACGATCAGCACGGCGGGGAGCAACGGGGACATCACGCTTGATCCGCACGGGACGGGAGTCGTCATTTCGTCGGCAACCATCAAGTGTGGGAAAACTTCAAACTGCAATCTATATCTTGAGGGTTTCGGTGGCGGGTATGGAGTGTTTAGTGGACTTAACTGGTTTACGAACTCCTTAGGTGCAACAACCAGTTCCTCTGGTTCAATAGGGTGGACAAGTGGTGCTGCAGCCAATAGTTTCCGTGATCTTGTTATTGCAAGGGATGCGGCCAACACCCTAGCCCAGCGCAACTCAACCAACGCGCAGACCTACCGCCTCTACGGCACCTACACCGACGCGAGCAACTACGAGCGCCTGTCGCTCTCGACGACTGCGGGCACGGGAGCGACGATTGCGGTCGAGACGGACGGCACGGGAGCGGACAACCTCGACCTAACGATCAAGCCTGCCGGGACTGGGCAGCTCTACGTTGGGGCTGGAGGGACCACTGCTGCGGCCCCCGCGAGCGTGGTTGTCAACGCCACCGGCGGCTCGGGCACGGACATCGCTGGCGCGAGTCTGACCCTCGCAGGCGGCAAGGGCACGGGCGATGCAGCGGGCGGCAGCGTCGTGATCCAGACGAGCGATCCGGGAGCATCTGGCACCACGCTCCAAACGCTCGCCACGCGGGTGACCGTAGGTGTGGAGCGGACGACCATCGCCAACATCCTGAGCCTCACCGGCATCGCCGCAGCGCCGGGCTCTCCGGCGGCCGGCGACATCGTGTACGACTCTGTGAACAACCTGTTCTGCGGGTACAACGGCTCGGCCTGGGTGTCGTTCTCGGGTGCTGGGACCTGCTGGGCTGAGTGACAAGGCGACGACCGTTGATGCGCCATCTGCACCCCTGCACCAAGGAGCCCCGCGGGCCGCTCTGGCTCGGGCTGGTGCTGATCCTGGGCGGCATGTTCGGCCTGCTGCTGCTCTTCACCGGCTGCGGCTCGGCCATCTCGGCCGGGCCGCGGTTCGGCTCCGCGGAGAGCCTGGGGTACGACGGGGTGTCCGCCGGGCTCGAGGCGGTGGCAGAGCGGCCCGGTCTGCGGGTGGAGGCGGCGCTGTCGAGCGCCAGGAAGCAGGGCAGCGCCGAGCAGGGTGGCGCCGAGCTCCGCGTGCTCGGCGGCAGGGAGTGGGGCGCATGGGGCCTCTGGTCAGGGATGCGCGGGGCAGTACAGCGCAGCGACGCGGGCACGGTCAGGGTCTGGAACCCGACTATCGGCATGAGCTGGCGGGCTGCGGAGTCGGCCAGATACTTCATCCTCTACGACGGCCCGGACAACTCGGTCCACGACACGCAGGCGCTTCGCGTGGTGGGTGAGTACGAGATCGAGCGCCTGATCCTATCTGCGAGTGTCGAGCAGGTCTGGTTCGACCACGGCCGTGACGGGCAGGCCGCGGGGCTTTCGCTGCGCTGGAGATGGTGACCCAATGACCGACAGAGACGATCTGCGCGCGGTAATCCGCGAGGTGCTGAGCGAGCAAGACCGGCAGCATGGATACATCCCGCGGGCACCGTTCCAGCGGTTCGCGGACCCCGAAGGCAAGCCCTGGTACTCGGCCACCGTCTCGCGCGTGCAGGCGCTCTCGGCCGTGCTCGCGCTGCTGACCACCATCTTCGGGGCGATCTGGTTCAGCATGGCGACGCGCGACCAGATCGTCGTGCTGCCCCTGGTCGACCAGCGGATCAAGTCCTACGCGGTCGAGCACGACAAGCAGGCTCTCGAGCGGTTCGCAACGAAGGCAGAAGCAGCGGCTTTGCGCGAAGTCATCGCCGTGTCTACGGCCGAGCGGGTCGAGCAGTTCAACGCGATCCAGCGGCAGCTTGACCGCATCGAGCGCGAGTTGGTGAGGCGGAAGTAGCCATGGCGATCGACCTCTGGTGGCCCGCGTTCGAGGAGGCGTTCCGCCGCACGCGGCGGATCTCCGTCTCGGCCGACCTCGCCGGGGTCCACCGGACGACCGTCTACGAGACCCTCCACCGCCGGCCGGACGTGCGGGACCGGTTCGTGGCCGTCCGCTCCGAGATTTCGTCCGCCCGCGCGCGCCGCAGCGCCGACCGCGCCGATGCCCTGATGCAGTCGAGGAGGTAGCCCATGCCCGCGCCGACGCCCCTGACCGTCCTCCCCGTGCCGCGCATCGACCGGAGCTTCGCCCGCGAGCTCGCCAGCGAGGAGCTCGCCGAAACCGTCTACAAGTCGAACAGCTACCTCCGGGAGGACGAGCACCCGTCGAAGATCGTGCGCGAGAAGTCCGAGGCGACCGACCGTCTGGGCGAGATCTACGACCGGATGCTCGGCTCCGACCTCGACCTCGCCGGCTTCCACCGGAAGCGAAAGGACGCGGTGCTCGCCCTCCCGAGGTTGATCGTCCCGGCGGACGCCAGCCGGGAGGCCAAGGACACGGCCGACTTCTGCCACCAGGCGCTCACCCTGGTGCCCTCCTTCGCGGTCAATCTCAGCCACCAGCTCGACGCGATCGCCAAGGGGATCGCCTTCGAGGAGATGTTCTGGGAGCGCCTCTCCCGCGGCCCGCTCGCCGGCGCCTGGGTGCCCGTGAACCTGATCGACCGGCCGATGTGGCGGTTCCTCTTCCGCGATGGCGTGCTCCACGTCCGCCGCCCGAAGAGCGCCGAGCCGGTCGCCGCGCCGGCCGGGAAGTTCCTCGTCATGCGCCACGGGACGAAGGACAACGCCTGGGGCGCGGCCCTGCTCGACGAGGTCTACTGGGCGTGGTGGTTGAAGAAGAACGGCCTGAAGTTCTTCGCCGTCTTCCTCGACAAGTGGGCGCAGCCGACGGCCATCGGCAAGTACCGCCACCGCACCGGCGGGCAGGAAGCCGAGAAGATGAACGCGGCCGACCAGAACCAGCTCCTCGGGGCGATCGAGGCGATGCAGTCGGAGTACGGCATCGTCATCCCCGAGGGCATGGCGGTGGAGCTGCTTGAGGCGACCCGCTCCGGCTCGGCCAGCTACGAGCAGTTCATCGGCCTACTCACCCGCTCCCAGGCGCTCGCCTTCCTGGGCGAGGTGGACACGAGCGGCGCCGCCAAGGGGCCCGGGAGCTTCGCCAAGGCGCAGGTCTCGAACGAGGTCCGGCTCGAGAAGGTGGAGCTCGACGCCCGCGACCTCGCCGCCCACCTGCGCGACAACCTGCTCCGCCCGCTCGTGGCCGTGAACTTCGGCCCCGAGGCGCCGGTGCCGCGGGTGCTGATCGACACCATGGCCGGGACCGACCGCGAGCTCCGACAGAAGGGCATGGCCTCGGTGCTCGAGCTCGGGCTCCCGGTCTCGAAGCGCGAGCTCTACCTCGTCCACCAGGTCAGCGAGCCCGGCCCGGGCGAGGAGACGGTGAGCAAAGAGAAGCCCGCCCCGCCGCCGCCCCCGCCGCAGCCGCCGCCCGCGCCGCAGGCCCCGGAGCCCGACAAAGAGCCGGAGGACGACCCGGACGAAGAGCCGGCCGAGGAGCCGGAAGAGGCGCCGGAAGCCGAGGAGGCCGCGGCCTCTGCCGCGCCCGACGTGGCGCTCGCCGCCGAACCGGAGCCCGAGCCCGCCCCGCCCGCCTTCGACCCGGAGGAGATCGCCGAGATCGAGGAGGCCGCCGCGGCGCGCGACCGGGAGATCACCGAGCTCGCCGCCTCGCTCGTGGAGCCGTCCGTCGCCCACTACCAGGCCATGCTCGCCGCGCTCGGTGAGGCCTATGGCGACGGCGCGCACGAGGCCGGGCTGCTGCTCCAGACCGTGGTCGACCGCACCTCGGCCGTGGCGCACGCGGAGGCGATCGAGGCCTCGATCATCCACGGCTGCGGCCTGGCGCTGCGCCAGCTCCAGGAGGAGCTCGGCGAGCGGACGATCCGGTTCGCCGCCCCGCCGCCTGGCGGCGCGACTACCCCGGGCTCCGCGCTCGACTACTGGGCCCGGGTGCTCGGCATCCCGCGCGAGGAGTTCGAGGCGCTGACCGATGGCGCCCGCCGACTGGCCTTCACCGTGGCCGGCGTGGAGGACGCGGCGGTGCTCGCCGACCTGCAGATGCTCGTCGGCCGGGCGATCTCCGAGGGGCTCACCCGCGAGGAGTTCGTGGCGCTGGCCGAGCAGATCTTCACTGCGAGGGGGCTGACGCCCCTCTCCCGCTGGCACCTGGAGTTGGTCTACAGCAACAACGTCCGCAACGCCGCGAACCTGATGCGCTACCAGCAGCTCGTGCTCAATCCGGCGGCGCGGCGGCTGATGCCGTACCTCACCTGGGTGACCATGGAGGATGACCGCGTCCGCCCCGCTCACGCGGCGATGCACGGCTACATCGCCCCACCCACGGCGGAGATCTGGAAGACCTGGTGGCCGCCGGCGGGGCACAACTGCCGCTGCGTGGTGGAGGGGATCAACGTCGCCAAGGCGCGGCGCATGGGCCTGACCGGCGCCGAGCCGACCGGCCCCTGGCCGCTGGTGGTGGACGAGGCCACGGGCCTGCCGACCCCCGCCTGGCCGGATCCCGGCTTCGCCGGCGCGCCGGAGCTCTTCGGCATCTCGCAGGAGCTCGGCGAGCGCGCCGCCGCCGCCGCGGAGGCCGCGGCCGAGGCGGTGGAAGCCGCCGGGGAGAGCGCCAGCCCCGAGCAGCGCGACCTTCTCGACGCCCTGCTCGCCCTCTTCTCCGCGTTGGGCCTCGCCGAGCTCCTCCCCCGCATCGGCGCCCTCCTCGCCCGCATCCGCCGCCTGCTCGGGCGGTAGCTGGAGATGACCGAGCCCCGCATCCTCCGCGCCGACTGCCTGGAGGCGATGCGCGAGCTGGAGCCCTGCTCGGTCGATTCGGTTGTGACCGATCCGCCCTACGGTCTGGGCTTCATGGGCAAGGATTGGGACCACGGGATACCGGGCGTCCACTTCTGGGGGGAGGCGCTCCGGGTCGCAAAGCCGGGGGCGCACCTGCTCGCCTTCGGGGGCACGCGGACCTTCCACCGGCTGGCGGTGGCGATTGAGGACGCGGGCTGGGAGATCCGCGACACGGTGATGTGGGTCTACGGGAGCGGCTTCCCGAAGTCGCTGGACGTATCGAAGGCGATTGATCGGGGGGCGGGCGCGGAGCGGGCGGTGGTTGGGCCGAGCCGGTGGAATGGCGTCAAGGGCAGCAATGCCAAGCAGGCCGGATGCCTCATTCGTCCAGGCGGGAAACACGACGAGACCGCCGCACCCGCCACGCCCGAGGCCGCCCGCTGGCAGGGCTGGGGGACGGCGCTGAAGCCAGCCTGGGAGCCGATCATCGTGGCGCGGAAGCCGCTGGAGGGGACAGTGGCCCAGAACGTCCTGCGCTACGGCACGGGCGGGCTGAACGTGGACGGGTGCCGGGTGGAGAGCGGCGGCACGCACGGCAGCGCACGAAGCGCAGGGCAAGGCGCAGGGTATGAGGCCCACAACAAGCCGGGCAGGAAGTACGGCAACGGGCTGGGCGGCATTGTTTCGAGGCCACACGCACAAGGCCGCTGGCCTGCGAACCTGATCCACGACGGTAGCGAGGAGGTCGTCGGGCTGTTTCCGGCTTCCTTCAGCGGGTCTGGAGAGCGCCGACCTAACGGCTCGCCAAAGGTGAACGCCACCGGCGCGTTCCGCCCGCACCCGTATGCAAGAGATGCCGACAGCGGCAGCGCGGCCCGGTTCTTCTACTGCGCGAAGGCGAGCCGGGCGGATCGGGGAGAGGGCAATCGGCATCCCACGGTGAAGCCAACCGCCCTCATGCGCTACCTCTGCCGCCTCGTCACGCCGCCCGGCGGGCTCGTCCTTGATCCGTTCTGCGGCTCCGGCTCGACCGGCAAGGCTGCCGTTCTGGAGGGCTTCCGCTTCCTCGGGATCGAGCTGGACCCGGAATACGCCGAGATCGCCGAGGCGCGGATCGCTGCGGCCCAGGGGCGCGAGCCGCTGCTGCGGGATGCACCGGAAGAGACCTGGCGCGACGAGGTGGCCCGGCGATTCGCCGAGCCCGTTCCCGATTCGGTATAGGTTCCCCGCCGACCCCGACAGATCCCTACACTCACGCCACCGAAACTCGGTGGCGTGAGCCACAGGACCGCACGCCCCGAACCCGCCCAGCCGCCCACCGGCCCGCGGCTGCAGCTCTTCCTCGGGCCGGAAGTCTCGCTCGGCGGCGAGCTGGTCGAGGGCGCCGCCCCGGCGGCCTTCGAGGCGCCGGTGCTCCGGCCGCAGGACCTCTCCGAGAGCCACGGGATCGAGATCCGCCGCGAGCACCTCGAAGAGATGGCCGCGGCCTACGACCCGGCGGTCGAGGAGGCCACCCTCAACTTCGACCACGCCTGGGAGGGCCCCGCGCACGGCTTCGCCGAGAAGCTCTGGGTGAAGGGCGAGGAGCTCTGGGCGCGGTTCACCCGCCTCTCCGCCGACGCCGTCGAGGCGATCCGCTCCGGCCAGTGGCCGCGCCGCTCCTCGGAGCTGGTGCGCAAGCACCCCGCCACCGGCGGCTGGTACTACACCGGCTGCGCGCTGCTCGGCGCCGCCCGCCCCGCCATCTGGGGCATGGGGCAGGGGCAGCTCCTCTCCGGCAACCCCGTCGAGGTCGTGGATCTCGGCGCACCGATGACCGCCCCCGACGGGGCAACGCACCAGGAGGCAGACACGATGCCGATCGAGCTGGCCGGCGAGCCGGAGCCCGTGGAGACGCCCGAGCCCGAGACGCTCACCGCACCCGACGACCAGGTCACGAAGCTCCAGGCCGAGCTCGCCGCCGAGCGCGCGAAGAGCCGGCGGCTGGAGGCGCGCGCGCGCGCCGCGAGCGACCTGGAGAAGCTCGGCGCGCGGGTGACCCCCGCCATGCGCCGCGCGGGCCTTCCGGCGCTGCTCGAGGAGCTCGCCGCGGCCGACGCCCCCCAGACCGTCACCCTGAGCGCCGGCGACGGCGCCCCGCGCGAGGCGGCCGTCTACGACGCGCTGCTCTCCGTCCTGCAGGCGATGCCGGACGCGGAGATCCTCTCCAACACCCCGCTCGCCGCCCGGGAGGCCGAGGAGGCCGCCCGCCTCGCCCTCGACAACGGGACCCCCGAGGAGCTCGCCGTTCGTGAGCGCTACGGGATCACGCCGGAGCGCGCCGTGGAGCTGCGGCGCAAGTTCCCCCGCGCCTTCTCCACCAACTGAGGCTGCCAGAAAGGAGACCTGAAAGATGGCCCTCTCCGCGAACAAGATCCGCAAGCACAAGCTCCACGAGCGCGCGATCAACACGGCGCCGGTGAACGCCGGCTCGAAGATCTACGTCGGCGCGTACCTCTGCCGCGAGGCCGCGACCGGGGTGGTGATCCCCGGTGCCGACGCCGCCGGGCTCGTCCCGCTCGGCGTGGTCGTCGAGCCCCTCTTCCCGGACGACCCGGATCTGGCGATCGACGCCGCCTACGACAACACCAACGGCGCCGACGGCGCCGTCGCCGCCACCTCGGCGGTCCGCTCGGTCAACTACGACCAGGTCGGCGAGTACCTCTTCGCGCTCGACTCCGGCAGCGGCACCCCGAAGGTGGGCGACCTGGCCCACCTGGCCGACGACGACGAGGTCTCGACCACCAGCACCCACGGCGTGATCGCGGGCGTCTTCACCCGTCCCGGCCCGAACAGCGGCTGGTTCGTGGACATCTCCAAGCGCGGCATGCACCAGCACGCCTCGCCCTCGGCCGCGATCGCCAGCCTGACCGGCACGGTCGGCGGCTCGGCGAACGACGCGATGACCGCAATCACCGACCCGGCGGACACGCCGGCGGACGCCGACGCCCTGCGCGACGACCTCGTGACGAACACCATCCCGACGATCGAGGCCAACTTCACCGACCTCCAGGCCAAGGTCAACGCCATCCTGGCCGCGCTGCGCGCCGCCAAGATCATCGCGTCCGCCTAGCGCGCGATCAACCGAGAAAGGAGACCCGACCCATGCCCGGCATCGACGCGCTGAAGCGGGAGGTCAAGACCTACCGCGAGGTCGCCTACAACCTGTACGAGCAGCTCGAGGCCGACCCGGCCCAGATCAAGAACCTGCTCGCCATCTCGATCGACAACCGCCAGGCCAAGGAGAACCCGGTCCGGATCCAGGAGGCGATGTTCTTCCCGGAGGTCTACTCCTGGCACGACCAGGTGGTGGCCGGAGCGGACCTCGACAAGATCGACTGGACCGTGCCGCTCAAGGGCTACGACGCCTTCGTGCCCTACAACAAGGTCAACATCGGCCGCCCGTCGAGCGTCCACAAGCTCGACCGCATCGTCCCGCGGCTCCCCGAGGCCTGGATGCGCAAGCAGGTCGCCGAGCTGATGAATGTGTTCCGCGTCAACGGCCTGTCCTACGACGGCCAGAACTTCTTCGACACCGACCACACCCACCCGGCGGCCAAGGGCACCTACTCGAACGTCACCACCCCGAACTGGAACACCACCTCGGCGCCGACGTTCGCGGAGGCGGCGGCCTGCCTCGACGAGGTCCGGGCCCGCTTCGTGACCAACCTCGCTCTCGACGCCGAGGTGATCGACGGATCGAAGCTCCAGAGCTCCATGGTCGTCATCGCGCACCGCGCCACCACCTGGGCGATGTTCGAGCAGCTCCGCGTCGCCTCGTTCGTCCCCTCCTCGACCGAGCCGAACATCTGGCGCGGCGGCTTCCAGCTCCTGCTCGACAACAAGCCGACCTCCGGCCAGGAGGACTACCTCGAGGTCGTCCTCGCGCTGCCCGGCGGCCCGCGCCCGGCCTTCTTCGTCCTCGACGCCGAGCCGGTGCTCGACGCCTGGGAGACGAACCAGGTCCCGAACGGCTACGTCGCCGTCGGTTTGACCGAAGGCATCTTCGGAGTCAAGGCCGGCTACCCGCAGACCGCCATCCAGGTGCGTCCGACCTGATGCGCTACTCCGTGACGGTCCGCCCGGACGTCGCTCGTGTCGGCAACGGCACGCGGCGCCGGGCGGGCCTCACCTTCTCGCTGCGCCCGACCTACCTCATGGTGCTCCCGCCCGAGGTGGTGGCCGACCCGTTCCTCGAGGTCGAGGAGCTTCCGGTGGAGGAGCTTCCGATGGAGGCCCCGCCGCCGGAACCCGAGCCGGAGCCCGAGACGGCCGAGGCGCTCGGCGAGCCGCTTCCAGACCCCGATCCGGAGCCCGAGCCGGCGTCCGCGCCGCCGCCGCGGCCCGCCCGCGGGAGACGCACCGCCCGCAAGGCCCGGAGGTGACCCGCGATGGGCACCTGGCTGACCGAGGCCGAGCTGGAGACCCGGTACGGTGCGGCGCGCCTCCTCGCGCTGGCCGACCGTGACGGCAACGGCGTCGCTGACACCGGCGTGATCGCCGCGGCGATCGACGAGGCCGAGAGCCGCGTCGCCTCGCGCCTGCGCGTGCGCTACCAGCCGGGCGACCTGCCGACCTCCACGGCCACCGCGAGCGCGGCGCTGAAGCGCGTAGTGGCGCAGCTCGCCTTCTTCTACCTGCACGAGCTCCACGACGTGAAGGGCCAGGACGTCTACGACGCCCGCGACGGCGCCCTCTCCGAGCTCTCCGACATGGTGCGCGGCCACGCCGGGCTCCTGCTCGCCGGCGAGCCCGACGTGGACCAGAGCCGCCCCCAGGTGCTCACCACGAAGACCTCCGACGACGCCCGCTTCACGCTGGAGGCGATGGAGGACTGGTGAGCCCCGGACTCTCGATCTCCGTCACCGGCGCCGACGAGGCGGCCACCGCGATCCGCGCCGTCAGCGACCGGATCGCGGGGTCGCTGCGCCCGTTCTTCGAGGTGCTCGGCGCCGACTGGGAGGCCGCCTTCCAGGGGCGGATCGACAAGGAGGGCGGGGAGACCCCCTGGCCGCCGATGTCGGCCACCCGCCGGCGGATCCGCGCCGGCTCCCAGACCCCGGGCGACTTCCCGCTCCTGCGCGAGACGGGCGACCTGCGCGCCTCGATCGTCTCCACGATCACCGACGACGCCCTCGACGTCGGCACGGCGCTGCCCTACGCCGCGCTCCTGCACTTCGGCGGCACCACCCCGCCCGGCTCCATGGTCCCCGGAGCGCGCGTCCCGCCCCGGCCGTTCGTCTACCTGACCAACGAGCAGGTCTACGACGCGGTCGAGATGCTGCAGGACTGGGTCTACGACGGCGAGGTCCCGCGTGACTGACCCGGCGGTCCACGACGAGTTCCCGTGGTCAGTCGACACGCT
>Ga0116185_1002636_pt1 | contig 16384 bp, 12 predicted proteins | sample AD_JPNNA7_MetaG_FD_89754 | JGI IMG/M metagenome (GOLD analysis project Ga0116185, IMG submission 89754) | Active sludge microbial communities of municipal wastewater-treating anaerobic digesters from Japan - AD_JPNNA7_MetaG | ecosystem: Engineered > Bioreactor > Anaerobic > Digestate | place... | reverse complement strand
GTTTATCCTGGCTTTTTTGATTGACGCGTTTTCAAAATTTTCATTCTTTATTATCTGCAATTCCATGTTAAATCTATCATCTTTAGTTTCAATATCGGCGTTTATGGAGGAAAATTTTTTTCCGTATTGTATTAAATCTCTATCGTATTTTGATATTTTAGATTTTCCCACAGAGAGAATGTGAATTGCTTCTAAAATAGTTGATTTCCCCGACCCGTTGTCCCCGGTGATTAGTGTTATGTTGCTATCAAAAATTAAACTTAATTTGGTATGGTTTCTGAGATTTGTGAGTTTTAAGTTTAGTATTTTCATTTAATCTTACTAAGTTTAAAAATTTACAAGAGACTTTTTTGTTGATTGGTTTTCTGCAAATTTTTTGTTTTTCCGTCAATTAGAGGTTGGCAGACAGGACAAAAGTAAGTTCCTCTCCCGTTAATTTTCTCAAAGAATACGTGGGCTCCGCACCTCGGACATATTTTCTTTCCGTAAATTTTAAAATATTTTTGCTGATTTCCGGGCTTTCCGAATATATCTACATACATCTCGTCGGGTAGAGTAGCGCCTCTGTTTTTTATTCCTTCTCGCAAAATTTCTTTTAAACTATTTAGCAATTTTTCACTTTTTTGTAAGTTCATATCTTTGGTGCGGGTTTTAGGGTTTATCCCGGATAAAAATAGAGCATCAGTTGCGTATATATTTCCAACTCCTGAGATAATTTCCTGATCCATAAGTGCGTTTTTAATGTTTGTATTTTTTGATTTTATAATTCTCAAAAATTCATCAGGCGTTATATCTGCTTCTAAAATATCTAACCCATATTTATTGCGTAGTTCGCTTAAAGATTTCTCATCAAGAACCTTTATTTTTCCAAATTGTCGCATGTCGCAAAATTTTAAATATTTCTCATCTTCGTTTTTTGAAATTTTGAACACAATTTTTGTCCATTTATCTTTTTTTTCTTTTAATGGGGTTAATATTATTCTTCCAGTCATTGCCAAATGAAATACTAAAAATTCATTTTCGAATAACTTTATGACAATATTTTTGGCAATTCTTTCCACATCGGAGATTTTTTTATCTTTTATCTTTCCTAACCTTATCTTCTCAATTTCTGGTATCTTATAGTTTCTTTCAATTTGAATATTTTCTATTTTATATCCAACGATGTTGTTTTTTAAGTCTTGTGAGATTGTATGTACTTCCGGAAGCTCAGGCATTTAATTTTTTATGCTCTTCCCATTTTTCTCTTACGAAGTTTTCAAATTCTTTTTTGAATCTTTCTTTAGAGTATTTTTGGGCGTGAGATTTTATTTTTTCGTGGTCAAATTTATTATTTTTTATCATCTGTTCAAAATCGAGTAGTTTTTCGGATAGGGAATCTATATTATCTTTTTCGAAAAAAAGCCCTGTCTCCCCCTCTATTATAGTTTCTAAATGTCCTCCCGATTTGTGGGCCAATACCGGTTTTCCGTGTGCCATTGCTTCAACGGGAACAATTCCAAAATCCTCATCAACAACGGGATTTATTAATCCAAGACAACCATCCAATAATTTATTTTTTTCCTCATCTGATACTTTTTTAAAAGTAATGTTACTACCTGCGATTGATTTTAATCTCTTTTCTTCTATTCCGGTACCGGCTATTACCAGCGGATACTTGACTTTGTTGAAGGTTTTTATTAACAAGTCAAAATTTTTATATTTTGATAGTCTTCCTATTGCTAAAAAGTAAGGAGCTTCTGCTTTCTTTGACCCGTCTTCAGATTTGAAATTAACTTCTACAGGAGGGTAGATTATTTTTGCGTCTCTTCCATAAAATTTTTTAATTCTCTTCCTGGTTGTTTCAGAGTTGGTTACAATATAATCAGGTCTTTGTGCGGCAACGTAATCCCACAATCTTAGAAAATTTACTAGGTAACTGTAAAAAGGTTTAAAAGGTGGCTTTTGCCATTTTGTTCCTTCCTGAGAGTATTTATATAAAAATCTTGGGGGAGTGTGTATGTAGGTAATATGCATCTGATCCGGTTTTGTGAGTATTCCTTTGTTCCACGTTGTTCCGCTTGAAATAACTATATCGTAATCGCGAAAATCAAATTCTTCAAATATTGTAGGCATCCTAAGAAGAAAGAAAAGTTTCTCTGATATCTTGTTTCCCAATCTTTTTGGATAGATTATTTTTCTATTATTTATAGAACTTGGTATCTTTTTACGATCGTATTTAGCTGTGTATATAGGAGCTTCGGTAAATATTTCAGCTATGGCTTCTATGGTTCTTTCCGCGCCACCGTATTGTGTTAAAAATTCGTGTGCTAGAGCAATTTTCGGTTCTTCCATGTTTGTATTATATCAGTATGCGCTGAATTTTATTCTATTTTGAAAATTAAAATTATATGAAAACTATTGACACGAAGCATAAATTGTGGATTTATTTAATCTGTGAGAAAGAAAATTTCATTTCCTTTGATTGCCATAATTTTGTTGTTTTTGGTAATTCCGATTGCCTTTTGGTTTTTTTCAACGAAACAGGCTTCCGATGATGTGAAAGGAGTCGAAACTGATGTTTCGAGTTTAATTGTTAAGGTGGTTTCAAAAAACGGCTCCTGGGATATGTTTAAGTACTTGTGTGAAAACAAAAATCAATGTGTTGAATCCTTGAATTCGGGAAAATTTTTGGATAAAACCAGCGGAGGTGGGGGAGAGAATGATCAGTTTGTTACTATTAAATATTCTCCTGATTGGAAATCCTATGAGTTTATTAAGATTTATGTTGAGCCCGGTTGGGGATCTACTGATAGGGTATTTAAAGTTTCTTTGGGCGATGGTATCCCCGGATCTTTTATCGGAAAATTTTCTTACGACGAAAGAAATTATGAGACAGTTATTATACCGGTCTCTGTTTTTAATAGCGGTTTTTTTGGCAATGCAGTGACTTTTTACGATACCAAGTAGTTTTGATCTTTTTTCTTTTCTTTATTTTCCTATTTAAGGTGGTTTTAATATAAAAGTATTTTAATTTCAAACTAATTAATTTATCATTATTTGATATGCAGATTATAAAAAGAGACTCTGACCTTTGGAGATATATGTCCCCTGAAATAAAAGATTTGATTGAAGATGGAGAATCCATATTGACTTTTGTTTATAAAAATAAAGATAAAGCAGACATTTCGGATTACTCTTTCATTGTTTTTCCTTTTGCTAAAGCTTATGAAGGGTTTCTAAAAAAGTTTTTCTTGGATACAGATCTTATTACAGAAGATGAATATTATGGAGATGAGATAAGAATTGGAAGGTTGTTAAACCCAAATTATCAGGATAATACGAGCGTTTATAATAAAGTTTGTAATTATTCAGGCGGTGGAAAGGGTATTGCTCAAAGGCTTTGGAATACTTGGAAAAGAGGTAGAAATACTGTCTTTCACTACTTTCCGCATAATTTTAGAAAACTTGAATATAACGAGGCCTTGGATATTATCAACGATATTATTAGTGTTATGGCTGAAGTAGTCTCTGCTTGCGTTGTTAAGAATTAACGCGGGCAATTTATTTACTGAGTAATTTTGAATAGGGAGCCCCTCACTTTAATTTTTTCAGTTTTTTTGCCACTTACATTAATATGCAAAACATAGTTTTTTTCCGGTTCAATATTGTCATTTAAATCTATTGATTTATAAAGTAAATTGATGACCCCATCTTTTTCCAGATAAAACGGCTCTGAATAATTATCCCAAGTATCTCCATCATCGGTTGAATATATGGTATTTTTTATCTCGGACGCATCGCCATTTTCATAGAAGAATTGGATTAAAGGAAATTCATTAAACCAACCATTTGTTTGACCCCCGGATACTGCTATTTGCGTATTTGGAGGATTGGAATCGTCTTTTTCCCCGAAAGCGGCAAACCAACTTAAATGATTTGTACTGGCCGTAATTTTATTATTTTCTTCGTCAAAAGAGCTAGATACAAGTTCCCACATGCGTGTTATTTGGTTCCAAAAATATAATCTGACACTTTGAGGTTTAATATTTTTCAAAGAATCGGGTGAGATTGTTAAAATCATATTTATTGGATCATCGAAGTGTTCAATTATAATGCCGTTTTGGTTGAAGACTTGTAAAATAAAGGATGTATTTTCTATGTAACCCTCTATTTTTGAAGGTAGATTTAAGGCCGGTTTTATGTAGGGAAATATTTTTACTGTTAGTGTTTCTTTTAGATTTTCAAATTCAATTCTTTTGTTTCCGATCTCCATATAATTCTTATTATTCGGACTCGTGCCCGGAGAAATTATTCCTGTTTTTTCTTGACTTTCAGTGTTCCATAAGTAAAGGCTGGTACTACCGCTGTGAAATCCTAACGCATCTTCCCAAGAAAAAGTGCTCCACGGATCAATCTTATCGTAAGGTCTCCATCCGAAAGGATCAACTCTTCCCGAAGGAAAATCGTTCAGAAAATTTCCATCCATTTCTTTATCTTTTGTCACCTCAAAGTGAAGATGCGGTCCCGAAGTTCTCCCCGTTAAACCAACTTTTCCTATCGTGTCATTGCTGTTCACCCAAACAGGACCAGATTTTGTTATCAAAGAATCATTTTGGAGATGCATGTAGGTAGTTTGATAGCCGTTTTGGTGGTCAATTTTTATGGTGTTTCCGCAGTCTTTACAATAATAGTAGCTGGCGTATCCGGATGATGAAGCAAGGATTTCTGTTCCGTATTCTAATCCGAAATCCAACCCGCCGTGCGAACTATAGTAAATAGTGGGCTCTGCGGCTTCCATTCCTAGGAAATTCATAGTTGTTGTACTTACTTGTCCTGTTGGTTCTGAATAATACCCATAGCCCAAAAGCGGTAGTCTGTGATCAAAAAAAGAAGTTATTCTATCCGTTATTTCATTTTCCTCTTTGTATTTCCAAGGGGTATTCAAAAAAGGTGATTCTGCCGGTTCGGTGGGTATATTATACCTATATATTCCACCAATTATGACACTTGAAAGAAGAGATGGTTGACTTGAAGAATTTATTGGAATCAGATCTTTTATTGGATCTATTGAAAACATGTTTGGATCGGAATTAGACCAGGTTTTTCCAACGTCGGATGATACATACACCCAGTACTTATAATTCTCAAAACTGTATTTAACTGCGTAATAACGTCCTTTTAAATATACTATTTTAGTTGCTTCATTATCCCCAAAATTGGCTATTTTTTCCCAAGTTTCTCCTAAGTTTTTTGATACATACATACCTTTTGTTCCTCCAGATCCTGCAAATATGGTATTTCCGTTAATGCAGAATGAGACAATACCCTTGTTTCTTAATTGTGTGATTTCATTCCAAGTCTCACCATTGTCAAGAGTTTTGTAGACTTTAGATGCGATAGAGACTAAAGTAATGTCTTCCGAGCTTTCTACTTCTATCGTACTCATTGTATAACCACCTGTGTCAAAGGCCTCTCTCCACGTTTCGCCTTCATCTGTGGAAACATAAAGTCCGTCTACAGTAGATCCCACATAGATTGTTTTGCTGTCCCTATCTATCTTATTTGTTGACGAACCAATATTAATGTTATACCAAGTAGTTCCGCCATCTTCCGACACAAATATTCCGTAAGAATTGTTTATTACATAGTAGGTAGTAACATATATTTTTCCGGCGTAATATTTAATATCTAATATTCCTCTTCCATCTAATCCTATTTTCTCCCAAGTTTCTCCTTGATCTCTTGATAAAAAGAGTGCGTTAGTTGGGGGAGGTTTTAGAAATAATCTTGAATCAAATTCTCCCGCTAAAATTCCCCATGGGGTTTCTGCCAGAGCCGATATGTGGTTCGCGTTTATAGATGAAATATTTTCCCACTCAGCATTTGCACACCGGATTCCAAATTTGGTTTTTTGCGTTATTAATAGCAAAAAGATTATTTCCGGAAGTAAAAACGATCGGGAGATGTTTTTTCTACTTTTGTTTTGTTTCATTTTGAAAATATTTTTAATAAATACGAATCAATTTTTAATTGATGTTTTATTTTTTACAATCCGGTTTGTTCTATTAGGAGTAGATTTTAGTTGGAAAGTTAATATCTCTTGTATGTAGTAAAATATGGGTGATGGAAAATATTATTCAGCAGATAAAGAAAGCTAACCCCGATCTTCAGGAATGTGAAATAGAAGGGTTACTTTACATATTAAAGAACAACGAAAATTTAACAAATAATAAACTGATTACTTTAACAGGCATCCCAAAAGAAACTTTAAGGAGATTTAAGCAATCTATTAGATTGTTATTGGTTGATGATAAAAGCGAAAACATACGTGTTAGCAAATATGGGAAGGAGCTGCTAGAGAATGAAGATCTAAAACCTCATACTTGGTCTTTGGCGGAAAGGTTTGATTTTTATTTGGATAAAGATATTGAGAAAGTAAAAAGGATTAAAGATAAGTTTAATTTGGAGCCCAAAAGAAAATACGATCAGTTTATTGCCACAGTTGAAACAACTTATTTAAAATGTAGGGTATTGATTGAAAAGGGGGTAGTGAAAGGAAAATCTATAGTTTTCATCGGAGATGACGATTTGAATTCTCTATCGTTGGCTTCCATAAATAAAGATTATAAGAACATAGTTGTTTTGGATATAGATAAAGATATAGTAGATTTTATAAATTTTTATGCTAGTGAAAATAAATTGAAAAATGTTACAGCTTTTCTCTATGATGCTCGGGATCCACTGGATAAAAAATTTATTGACAGTTTTGATGTGGTAGTTTTTGATCCCCCGTACACCAAAGTTGGAGTTAGTCTATTTTTGCAAAGAGCCTTTGATTTGCTCGGCCCTGTCAGAAATTTTGAAAGTAAATATGTTTTTATGTACTACGGATGCAGTTTTAAATCGCCCGAAAAAAAGTTGAAAGTTCAAGAGATAATAAACAGATACGGATTTACTATTGAAGATAGAATAGAGAAGTTCGCCAGATATTCAGGGGCCGATTCTATTGGTAACGCAAGTTCTTTATACGTATTGAAGGTTAATAGTTTTACGAAATCGTTGGGAATGAGTTTTGAAAATATTTATACCTTTGAAGGGGAGAAGGTACCAGAGGAAAAATTTCCTTTCGTTGATCATCTTGTTTTCAAAATATTTGATGTAAAAAAAGAAATTATTTTGTCAAAAAGAAAATTAGTGAATATATTAGAGAGTATTTGTAAGATCCATAAATTGAAGGTGGTTGATAGAAAATTGACAGAATTTAAGGGTGGGGGAATGACTGTAAGTTTTATTTTGGCTAATTCTAATTTAACAGTTCACACCTGGCCAGAATACGGGTCCGTTCATATTGATTTAGTATCTTGTTCGCCTATTTTTAATAAAAGTGAACTCTATTTAACTTTGAAGAAGTATTTTGAAACTGACAAAATTGATGTATTCTTTGTAGAATAGTTGACAGGAAAATAAGTTATTGATATTTTTTCCCCACTAAAGTAGAATACAGATCTGCACTTTGAAAAGGTATCCTTTATAGAGTTTAATCTTGATTTTTACAAGATTTGCAAGGTGAAAAGAACGGATGTCTTGACGTCCACTCACGCATTTGTGGATGTTTTGACATTAAAGCTTTTTTGTTAAGAATTTGATCCTGGTTCAGGGTGAATGCTAGCGGCGTGCCTAAGGTATGCAAGTCAAACTCGCGCAAGCGGGTGGCGAACGGCTGAGTAATACGTAGGAATCTACCTCTAAGTAAGGCATAGCCCGCCGAAAGGCGGGGTAATTCCTTATGTGATGGCAACATCAAAGATTTATCGCTTAGAGATGAGCCTACGGCCTATCAGGTAGTTGGTTGGGTAAATGCCTACCAAGCCTATGACGGGTAGCTGGTATAAGAGTATGACCAGCCAGAGGGGCACTGAGACACGGGCCTCACCCCTACGGGGGGCAGCAATCGGGAATTTTGCGCAATGGGCGAAAGCCTGACGCAGCGACGCCGCGTGAAGGATTAAGGCCTTCGGGTTGTAAACTTCGTTGTAAGCACCGGCTAACTACGTGCCAGCAGCAGCGGTCATACGTAGGGTGCAAGCATTACCCGGTCTTATTGGGCGTAAAGAGTTCTGTAGGCGGTTGAACAAGTTGGAAGTTAAATACCTCGGCTCAACCGAGGTAGGGCTTTCAATACTGTTTGGCTAAGAGGTGACTAGGGGATAGCGGAACGCATGGTGTAGCAGTGAAATGCGTTGATATCATGCGGAACACCAAGGGGGAAGCCAGCTACCTGGGGTTATCCTGACGCTGAGAGACGAAAGCGTGGGGAGCGAAACGGATTAGATACCCGTGTAGTCCACGCCGTAAACAATGTCTGCTAGATGCTCTGCATTAGTGGGGTGTCGAAGCTAACGCGTTAAGCAGACCGCCTGGGAAGTACGATCGCAAGATTAAAACTCAAAGGAATTGGCGGGGACCCGCACAAGCGGTGGAGCATGCTCTTTAATTGGCTGATAACCCAAGAACCTTACCAGGGCTTGACATGCATAAAGTAGTGAACCGAAAGGGGAACGACCGGTATCCAGTCCGGAGTTTGCACAGGTGTTGCATGGCTGTCGTCAGTTCGTACCGTGAGGCGTACCCTTAAGTGGGTTAACGAACGCAACCCCTACTGTCAGTTGTATCACTCTGACGGAACTGCCTCGGTAACGAGGAGGAAGGTGGGGATGACGTCAAGTCAGTATTGCTCTTACGCTCTGGGCTAGAAGCATGCTACAATGGGGTCGACAGCGCGAAGCGAAGAGGCGACTCGGAGCAAATCGCTAAACGACCTCTCAGTTCGGATTGGAGTCTGCAACTCGACTCCATGAAGTTGGAATCGCTAGTAATCGGCGGTCAGCTATACGCTGGTGAATACGTTCTCGGGTCTTGCACACACTGCCCGTCACGTCAGCAAAGCTGGGGCCACCCGAAGTCTCATTTTGTATGGGCTCACGGTGGAATCAGTGATGAGGATGAAGTCGAAACAAGGTAGCCGTAGGGGAATCTGCGGCTGGATCACCTCCTTTCTATGGAGAAAAACTTCGTTTTTCTTCCAACGGATAGACTTGTAGTATCTTATACTATAAGATTTATCAGAAGGAGAAAATCTGTGCTTATGATCTTTAATGTCTTGTTCCAAGTTTACTTTGTGAAAAGCTTATTGAAAAAATTAAGCACCCTTGCTAAAAGATATAACTCTAAATTTAGCATTGTATTAATACTGTTTTCTCACAAACAGTTGAGTAGGTTAGAGAGCGAGCCTAAACTCTCAAATGAAGCTGTTGTTCTTTTCACCTTATAGATCTTGTAAAATGGAGGAAGCCCCTCGCGTAAGCGAGGGGCTTCCTTTTTGTTTTCTTGGTTTTCTTTCTTTTGTTTTTTTCTTCTTTTTGTCGTATTAAACCCGAGCATTCCGAGTAATCTTTATTATTTTGGCAATTCTCATATAAGTTTTATTAGTTTTTATGTTAAAATAATTGCTAAGGTTAGAGAATAAGGTCGAACACTTTATTTTTATATTTTATAGTATGAAAAAAGATGAAAAAATGCCAAAAACTGAAGTAGTTCTTGGGGTAATAAGAAATTCCGGCAATAAAGTATTGATTGTTAATCGTTTGTGGATGGAAAAAAGTGCTGATGGTTCGGCTACGTTAACATGGGCTTTTCCTGGCGGGGAGATAGATGAAGGTGAGACTCAGGAAGAGGCTTTAATTAGAGAGATTAGAAGCGAGACGGGTTTTAAGGTTAAGGTACTGGAAAAAATATCCGAGAGAATTCATCCTCAGTTTAACGTCAAAATACACTATTTTTCTTGCCAGGTAGTTCCTGGTTCAATGAGACCTATTACTGATGTTCACGAGATAGAATCAACGAAGTGGGTGGATGTTTCTGAATTGAGAAACTATTTTACATCCGATCTTGATCCTAACGTAGCTAAGTTTTTAAAAATATAAAGGTAAGGTTTTCAAATATTGTAAATCCCCGGCACCTTTATGTTTTTCAAATCTTTTTTATTTTTTCTTTGTCTGTTACTATTTATTGGTGAGAGAAAAGGTACTTTTTGACATTGATTATACTTTGATCGATACCCGGAAATTTAAAGAAGGCTTTAAGAAAAAAATCTCTGAGTTTTTAGGAATTTCAATCGAAGATTTACTTCTTGCCGAGCAGGGGTATGTGAAGAAAGATGAAGGTTTCACTGATTTTGTTCCACAAAAATACATTGATTTTATAGCAGATAGTTTTAATTCTGATAAATCCGGGATATCAAAGGTTTTTTTTGATGATGAAAATTTTGCCGATATTGTTTTTCCGGACGTTTATGAATCATTGGAAACTCTTTCTAAGATACTTGATTTGGGGATTTTTTCGGAAGGTTTTAGAGATTTTCAGTTGTTGAAACTTTATAAAACAGGAATTTTTAATTTTTTTAATGAGAACTTAATTTTTATTTTTAGTAGAAAATTAACACCGGAAGCTTTAACTATGATTCCAAAAGGGTGTTTCATTGTTGATGACAATCCCTCGGTCATCTCTGTATTGAAAGAAAAACAAGATGTCAGACCTATCTGGTTGAATAGAAAAACAAAGGAAGAACACGACAATTGCAAAACAATTTTTAGTTTAAATAACTTTGAAAAGGTGTTGGAGAATTATTCTAGTAAATAAACATCATCGCCTTCTCTTACTTTTTCGTTGGTTTTCACTCCTACCTCTTGTCCTTTTTTTGCAGACTCAATATTTTCGTGTTCGTATTGCATCGATGTTATTTCCTGCTCAAAATTGGTGGTTGCGCCCTGAAATCTCACTCTGTCTCCTATTTTTATATCTCCTTCAAGTTTAATAATTCCGACACTGATGTTGTCAAAGAAGTGTGTTATTGTTCCTATCTTTTTTTCTGCCATTTTTAAATATAAACACCTCCTTTAAAGTTAGGACTTGATACTAAAACTATTATATCAGCAAATTGATTCAAAGATGTTTTATCCAGCCTCGCTCATTTCATTCGCTCCGGCATTCGAGACCTATTCTTGAAGCCTTCGAAAATACGTAATTGACGGAAGTAGACTTGACACCTTAAATTCTTCTGGTGGGTCGGGGAGGTCTCGGTCACACGTCTTAACATCTTGTATTGAGCTAACGCTCAATGCGCCACTACGTGTCTAATTTCGCTTTCAGCTCAAACAATCTGTAAAGCTTGCGACCCCGCCTCGCTCATTTCATTCGCTCCGGCATTCGAGACCTATTCTTGAAACCTTTGAAAATACTTAATTAACGAAAGTGGATCTGACACCTTAAATTCTTCTGGTGGGTCGGGGAGGTCTCGAACCTCCGACCCCTTCCTTATCAGAGAAGTGCTCTAACCCCTGAGCTACCGACCCAGAAATTTCTTTAAGGCTTTGAAATGTGAGCAAATTTTAACACGAGCAGATTTTTCAGTCTATCTGATTTTGTTGAAAAGATAGTTAATATAAGACAGTCCTTTCAGAATAAAATCGGAAACTCATCCGCACCATCGTGCTTGTACTTATTTAGAATAGTGATGGTGCAAATTCTATTTAGGCATTTGTGGTCAGAGTTTTTTGATTATAGAATATAACGATGAGAAAACAAAAGAGAAACGTAGTTACTATCGGTGGGGGAACTGGAAGTTTTGTTGTACTTTCAGGTCTGAAAAATTACGAAATAGACTTAAATGCAATTGTTACTATGATGGATTCCGGAGGATCGACTGGCAAGTTGCGCGATCAGTTAGGTGTTCTTCCTCCCGGAGATCTTCGTCAGGCATTAGTAGCCCTTTCTGAGGCGTCGGATATTTGGAGGAAGTTGTTTACTTATAGGTTTGAAGCAGGAGATTTGAAGGGGCACAATTTCGGAAATATTTTTTTGTCGGCGATAGAGAAAATAACTGATTCTAATCAGGAGGCGATAGATAGAGCTGCGGATATTCTCCAGACTAGTGGAAGAGTAATTCCTATCACTTTTGATAAATGCACTTTATGTGCGGAATACGAAGATGGGTCTGTTATAGAAGGTGAATCTAATATAGACGAAAATGAAAAAGCAGGTATTAGAATAAGGAATATTTTTTTAAAGCCCCCGGCAAATATAAACTTAGAGGCTAAAAGAGCTTTAGAAAGGGCAAATGTTTTGATTTTTGGTCCGGGAGATTTGTATACCAGTATACTTCCGAATTTACTGGTTTCAGGTGTGCGGGAAACTCTCCGATATGTAAAAGCAAAAAAAGTCTTTGTTGTTAATCTTATGACGAAAGTTGGTCAGACAGAAGGTTTCAAAGTTAGTGATTTTATAAATGAAATTGAAAAGTATTTGGGAGAAGGCTCTTTAAGTTATGTGGTAGTAAATTCAAAAAAACCATCTGATGATTTAATAAATAGATATAAAGAGGTTGATAAAGTGCTTCCTGTTGAAGATGATGTGGGGGGAACTTATAGAAGAGCAAAAATTATCAGGGCTAATATATTAAGTGATTATGCATATGATAAATCTTCTTCCGATGATTTAAAGAGAAGTTTAATTAGGCATGATCCTGACAAGCTGGCTAAAGTTTTGTATAGAATTATAAAATGATTTAAGATTATTTTCTTCTCCAAGCTGTTGATTTGTTTGATTATTTTTCCTCTTGACTTTTGCTTGTTTTTTATAGTACTATTTTCGACACGGAATGGAAATGCTATCTTACCTCAAGAGGAAGCTCTAGATTTCAATATAAAAAAGTTTAATAGAAGTTAAAAGACGTTTAGTGCGTTTGTTTTTGCGACGGAAAAAGTTTAAAAATATTTGAAAATTAAATAAGTTGCGGTGCGGGCCGTTAGCTCAGTTGGCTAGAGTACCACATTTGCAATGTGGGGGTCAGCGGTTCGAATCCGCTACGGTCCACCATCGAGATTAAAATAAAGTAAACTGCGGATGAGAATGCCGCAGGCGCAACGGCGCCGAGGCGGGGTCGAGCGGATCGCCAGCAGGCGAGAACGGGTGACCGAATCCGCTACGGTCCACCATTGAAATTAAAAATAAAGTAAATTGCGGGTGAGAATGCCACAAGCGTGGCATTATGAAGGAAGAAGAAAGAGAATTTGTTTTTAATAAAACTAGAAGAAGCTTAGTTAGCAAGAAAACAATTTATTTGCTAAAGTATCTGCTCGGTTAAATTTAAAAAATTTGCCGGTCAGATTTTTAAGCAAATGCTTAAAAAAGTTCTTTGAAAACTGAACAGAAAGTCTTTCTTCTATCATTTTAAAATGATAGAAACAATTAGTTCAATTTCTCTTAGATAGATTTAAGTTATTAATGCATGTGGTGGATGCCTTGGGTATTCGTGCCGATGAAGGAAGTGCAAAACTGCTTTAAGCCTCGAGGAGCTGTTAAGAAGCGTTATTACTCGGGGATTTCCGAATGGGGAAACCTGGCCACGTTTAAACGTAGGTCACTCACAATTGAAAATTTACCTTTTGGTAAATCATAGATTGTGAAGAGGGAACTCGGCGAACTGAAACAACTTAGTAGCCGGAGGAAAAGAAACAATCTTGTTATTTTCTTAGTAGCGGCGAGCGAAAAGAAATCAGCCCAAACTCAAGTTGTTTTTGGATTGAGCGGTTTGATTTATCAAATTGTCTTAATCTAGAAACAATATCAATTGAGGGTATGGAAAATCCATATCTGCTTTTAGCAGATGAGAGTTATAAATTGTTCTTGTATAAGAAGTTGCCTGGAAAGGCACGCCATAGAGAGCAATAGCCTCGTATTTTAAACAAGAACAACTCTTTGGGTTTATCCTGAGTAGCACGGGGCACGTGTAATCCTGTGCGAATATAGCAGGACCACCTGCGAAGGCTAAATACATGAATACACCGATAGCGCATAGTACCGTGAGGGAAAGGTGAAAAGAACCCCTGTTAGGGGAGTGAAATAGATCCTGAAACCGCATGCAGACAAGCTTGTAAAGCCCTACTTGTAGGGTGATACAGTGCTTATTGAAGAATGATCCAGCGAGTTAATACTATAAGCAAGCTTAACCTGTGATAGCAGGGGAGGCGAAGGGAAACCGAGTTTTAATAGAGCGATTAGTTTATAGTATTAGACCCGAAGCCAAGTGAGCTAACCATGACCAGGGTGAAGCCCGTCGAGAGACGGATGGAGGCCCGAACCGGGGTGCGAGGAAAAGCACTCGGATGAGTTGTGGTTAGTGGTGAAACGCCTAACAAACTTGGCGATAGCTGGTTCTCCCCGAAACATATATAGGTATGACCTTTGCATTTAAAGATCGGCGAGGTAGAGATACTGAAAGGGGATGGGGGGCGTAAGCCTACCCACCTCTACCAAACTCCGAATGCGTCGATTGTGTGCAAGGAGTCAGTGATGCGGGGCAATCTCGTGTCACAAAAGGGTAACAACCCAGACCATCGGCTAAGGTCCCTAATTTTTTGCTAAGTGGGCAAGGAAGTGAAATCGTTAAGACAGCTAGGAGGTTGGCTCAGAAGCAGCCATCCTTTAAAGAAAGCGTAACAGCTCACTAGTTAAACGATTTTGCACCGACGATTTAACGGGGCTTAAGCAAAAAACCGAAGCCGTGGCTTCGTCGCAAGATGAAGGGTAGGGGAGCTTTGATACAGCTGTGAAGTCTCGTCGTGAGGCGAGGTGGAGCGGTATCAAGTGAGTATGCTGGAATGAGTAACGAGATCCATGTGAAAACCATGGACGCCGAATATCTAAGGTTTCCTCCGCCATGCCAGTCAGCGGAGGGTTAGTCGATCCTAAGGTGAGGCTGAAAAGCGTAACCGATGGATAGCAGGTTAATATTCCTGCACTGCTATAAATTCGTTTTTACCGATGGGGTGACGAAGTATGACAGATCGGGCCCGATAAGGATTCGGGTTCCAAAAGCAAGGTAGTCCTTATAGGAAAATCCGTAGGGGCGTTTTTACCCGAGCTTAGGAAAAGCCTATCGCAAGATGGGTAATTCGATTGGTTCAAATTTCCAAGAAAAACCTCTAGGGAGAGTTTATAGTATTCGTACCGCAAACCGACACAGGTAGATTGGTAGAGTATACCAAGGCGAGCGAGAGAATGGTGGTTGAGGAACTAAGCAAATTACATCCGTAACTTAGGGAAAAGGATGCCCATCGGGCGCAAGCTTTGATGGGGGCACAGAAATGGCTCGGGCGGCTGTTTAACAAAAACACAGGTCTCTGCTAAACCAGTAATGGGATGTATAGGGACCGACGCGTGCCCAGTGCCCGTAGGTTAAGATTGGGGGTGACTTCTGCTTTGCAGAACGAGCTTCTGATTTAAGCCCGGGTGAACGGCAGCAGTAACTATAACTGTTCTATGGTAGCGTAATCCCTTGCCGGGTAAGTTCCGGCCCGCACGAAACGCGTAACGATCTGAGCGCTCTCTTAACCACTAACTCGGTGAAATTGAACTACCGGTGAAGATGCCGGTTACTCATTGTTGGACAGAGAGACCCCGTGGAGCTTTACTGTAACTTGGTATTGGTAATCGGTTTTAGTTGTGTAGTGTAGGAGGGAGTTCACCCTTAAACCGGTGAACGTCAATGAAACACCTCTCTTCTAATATCGAGAGCCTCACTGCTTCGCATGATCTGCGAAGGGGACAATGCCTGGTGGGCAGTTTATCTGGGGCGGATTCCTGCTAAAAGGTAACGCAGGAGCTCAAAGGTTCTCTTAACGCCGATGGAAATGGCGTTGTAAGTGCAAAGATATATGGGAGCTTGACTGCAAGACTTACAAGTCGCGCAGATACGAAAGTAGGACTTAGTGATCTTCCGAGTGCTTAGTGGTAGGCCCGGAACTTATCGGATAAAAGCTACCCCGGGGATAACAGGCTGATCTTACCCGAGCGTCCACAGCGGCGGTAAGGTTTGGCACCTCGATGTCGTCTCGTCATATCCTGGAGCTGGAGCAGGTTCCAAGGGTCCGGCTGTTCGCCGGTTAAAATGGCGCGTTAGATGGGTTCAGAACGTCGTGAGACAGTTCGGTCCATTTCCACAATGAGTGTGGAATCCTGAGAGGACTCATTCCTAGTACGAGAGGACCGGAATGACATAACCTCTGGTGTACCAGTTGTTCCGCCAGGAGCATCGCTGGGTAGCTATGTTGTGAGTTGATAAATGCTGAAAGCATCTAAGCATGAAGCACACCTCAAAATTAGGGTTCATTTCGCTTTACGCGAACGCAACTCCTGGGAGAATACCAGGTTGATAGGCTGCAGGTGTAAGTGTAGTAATACATTCAGCCGAGCAGTACTAATGTTAGCGAGCTTAAATTTATCTATTAAAAGATAAAATTGAACTTATGATTTTCTGTTCAGTTTTTAGAGAATTTTTACAAAT
>Ga0116185_1002635_pt1 | contig 16384 bp, 11 predicted proteins | sample AD_JPNNA7_MetaG_FD_89754 | JGI IMG/M metagenome (GOLD analysis project Ga0116185, IMG submission 89754) | Active sludge microbial communities of municipal wastewater-treating anaerobic digesters from Japan - AD_JPNNA7_MetaG | ecosystem: Engineered > Bioreactor > Anaerobic > Digestate | place... | reverse complement strand
GACCTGGAAGCCGCCGCAGCACTGGCACCCGCATCAGTTGCGCCACAATGCGGCGACCTTCCTGCGGAAGGAGTTCGGCCTGGAAACCGCCCGAATCATATTGGGCCATCGCTCCTCAGCCATTACCGAGGTCTATGCCGAACAGGACCACCAGAAAGCAATGGAGGCGATAGTAAGGGTGGGATAAAAAAAAGCAGTATCTTTACCATTCAAACATATGGAAGCTAAGCGTATTCCAGGATTTTAGTGTATAGGCACAAAAAGTCCAATAGCAATAGCATAATTCCAAAATTGCTCTATCTGATTGGCAATTTCACCTGATACCAATAGTCCGAGTTCTAATTGACCCGATAATCCAGGACTAGTTAAATTAGCACTACCTACATAAGCCGATTGGCCATCTGCTACACAGAATTTAGCATGTGATCCAAGTTTTTGTTGATCGATCAAATTTGCAGATGGTTGAAAAAAGTGCAATTTTCCGGAAGCGTTTTGAAGCAAAAGGGTACGATCAATAGATTGCAAACTTTGTTCAGTACTGAGAATGTCAATGTTTATACCATGTTGCAAAGCAGTTTGAATGGCTGTGGCTATGATACCGTCTGCAAGCCTATGGCTCGGTTGAATAAATGGCGAACTAATAATGATCCTATTTTTTGCCTGAGAAATAAGTTGAATTAAAACGCCAAGAGTTGTACGGCACCGGACTTGATAGGCAAGAAGTGTGCTATGTGGCTCAGGAATAGTTATTACTAATTCAACTGAATTATGATTCATAGTATTCATTGTTATTATAATCACAATGATGGATCGAAATATCCTATTTGTATTTCACCAATTTCTGAATCGCAACCGCCAAATAAAAATGCACGACAAAGGTTTAAATTAAAGAAACGGCAACTAGTCTCTGCCAAATGTGTACAAGCATGACAGTTGCTAGTCCGTTCACAACATACTGGATCATAAACACAACGACGTGTATCCCTGATAGATAATAACCACTCATATAGTGACTGCTCGAATAATGCTGTAAGGGCTCCTATAGTTGCACCAAAGCGATGATTACAATAAAGAGCAAACGTGAGCGTAGTGGGCAGAAGATATTCTGATAAACTTGTTCGTTCCAAACCACAAAACAAAGTAGCTTGACGGATTGAGAGATGACTAAAAGTATGCAATAAACCAAATACCATACGTTCCTCTCGGTGATCTATATGTAAAGTTTCTCTGAAGGGTGTATGACTTAGCAATTGAATAAAATAAGACCTACGTGCAAGATTATGGTCAAGGCCGGGAGGAATATTTGGTTGACATCCATTCTGTTCAAGCCAAGATAAAACACGATCTGGATTCAGACTAAGCAATAAGGCATCAGCCTGTACTTGATCAACAAAAATAGGAAATCTTCCTCTATGATCTGGATGTGCTGGAAATGGATTCAGTCTACATTGATTGGGACGATATTCGGCACGGCTAAATCCATATGTTGCAGTAATAATTGGATAATCCGATACTAAAACCAAACGTGAAATCCCCATCTGCTGTGTTATACGAGTACTCGGTTCATTCGGGTTCCCAAGGTTAAGTTCTGTTGGATGGCCTGTTTCCATGGGCATGATTGACTCAAGCATCTCTTGACCAACAGTTTGCCAAATTGGCCATGGTACTCCAGTACGCTGAGAGAGGCTTTGGATAATGCCGCTTGGTGAGCGTTCCTCTTGTTCACGTTGTCTGCGTTCGCGTAAAGATTGCATTTCAGAAGGTAAATCTTCTAGTCGAAGTTCACCACTTGCTTGACGACGAAACAATTCATCCAAATCAGCACCTGTTAAACCCGTGGATTGGTTATCTTGAGCACTTTGAATATTCTGTCCATATTCACTTAATGCTTGATTTGCAACTTCAGGCATTCCAAGGAACTTCGCTGCCGCGATAGCGGGCCATTCAGGAAGCATAAAAAATCCATCTAATCTTCGATGAGGGATATTAAGAAGAACTGTTGTATGTGCATAGTAAGTACGTCCAGCTCTATGAACTTCAATTTGCATATTTCGTTTGTTTCGATCAGGCCATTGACAAGAACATATACCTCCAAAAAGATTTATTGAAGTATTGCATTGACGGCAGATCCAACGAAAATTCGATATTCGTTCACTCCCTCGCGTGTCTAGTGCCATATGGCCTTGACTGTGACATTGCCTGCATGATGGAGGCAATAAAGGTTGTAATTCACCGCAACAATGAATCTTAACGAAGCGTAATTGTATCAAACGACCTTGATGGCAAATAGGGCAACGATTTGGTAAAGAATTGCGATGGCGATAATCAAAAACACGACCACAGCCACGATTTTGACACCAAAGCACTTTGGGAAAAAGTTCTGATTGAACATCTCTGGGATCAAGAAGGACAAAACGATCGGTCTGCTGAAACACATCATCGCGTAAAACAGGCCTAAATTCTTCTTGCCAAGTACGAACTTCATCAGCAATTCGGCGTAAAAGAACGGAGGCATTTAAATCTGTTCGAGGATCACCACGTACACCTGTAACACGCGCAATTACTGCGATTCGTTCAAAGTCAAATGTACGATTAGGTAGATAATTAAACAGGACCTGATGTTTTCCTCTAAACATTGTTCTCGTCATAATATACTCCATAATTATTCAAAAGCATGGGCTGTCCATTGTGAACCAAGAGAATCTAATTCAATAGGGATTGCTTCATCTACATCACGAAGACTCCGCATTGGCCTTGGAAAAAGAATGTCTGAAACAAAACTCAATCCAGCTGCCGGACTAAGAATCCAATCCAAATATTGACGAACTCGTAGATGTATTTCATTGCGAAAAGCGATTTCACCTGTTGTTGTTGCATTCTGAACACCATAAGCTTCCTCTAATAATGGGATAAAGTGTTCTGGTCGTATACTTCCGTCACTTATCTTACCTCGGACGAAATCGATTTTATAATATCTGTTGGGATTGCTCTCTCCAGAGCGATTGGCTATTAATTGAAGCAGTACTCCCATAAATAAACCTGGTAATGTGCGATTAATACTAAATTTGGACCAGCGGTTAATAGCTACTGGCTCGACTAATTGCCCGAGAAACTCATGGAATTTAGTAAAATATGCATAATGGCTCTGATCTCGTTCGCGTACAGGATGCAAACACATAAAGATAATTCCGATGTGGCTACGTCCGACTCGACTTGATGCTTGAATATATTCAGCATTCTGGCGAGGCATTCCATAAAAAACCATGGCATTGAATCGATCGATATCTACACCATGACTTACCATACTTGTTGCAAGTATGGCATCGGGTAAACTACCTTGGGGCGCAGCACATTCTAATTTTTCCAAGATTTGAGAGACGTCATTGGTAGATGTACTGCCAGTAAGTTCAAAAATCTCTAAAGCGGGAAGCCCGTCATGTTGAAGATGTGGAACTACATCTCCTTCAAGATCAGTCCGAATAGAATTAAGCTCACGATTAGATAAGAAATATGTCAAAGACGTAGCATAGTAATCTAAAAGTTGCCTCCATTCTGACGTTCCAGGTCTAAGTACTCCGCCGTATGGATTTGGGCTACCTACTGGAAGTTGTTGCAAACCGAGAACAATACGATGATAAAACTCAATCAGTTCAAGTATAGTATTAAATATTGTCTTGTTGTGAGGGATTAAACCTACGTACAAACGCTGAGGGTAAGTTAGAGTCTCTGCGTAGAATGATTGGTTGAGAGTCGGGCCAAGTCCTGGAAATACATGTGCATGACTTCTTCCATAAAGGTGATTAACCTGCCGTTCGAAGGCCTCTATCGTAGCAGATGATGCAATAATTTTTAGTGTTTGTTCTTGGCCAATTTCACGTAATAACTTTTGAGTAAAGGTTTCATAGTGACCATCAAAGGTGCCGAGTCCTTCCTTTAATAAGTGAAGTTCATCTTGAACAAATAGTGTTGGGCCTGATAGACCATGGGGCAAATGATGTTGTAGTCTATTAGCATCATTACAATCTTTTTGACAACATCGACCTTTGAAGTAACCGTGTTGAGAACATCGGCCATCAACATCTCCAAATATTAGAGCAAATTTTCGCTGATTGCCTATTCCGGCTAGCTTGTCAATAGTGCCTACGATTACACATGGAAGATAACGATATATTTCGTTGTCTACAATATATACGGGTATTTCTCCATGCAGGAAATGACAATCAGGTTGGCTACAACGATGGATTAAACGGGTATTTGTTTCATCAAAATCTAAAGTTACTGATATTGTTCGACACGATGGACAACGTACCACTCTTTTCAACTCTTGCCGAGCAACTGGATCATTTATTCTACTCCAAGTGACTTGATCTTCCGCCTTAGAGTACTGATAATGTGGATTTATGATTTCATTAGGTGAGCCTCCTTGACCAACAAAGTAGCCTACTGCAAAGCCGTCGACATTAATGCCTGATAAACGTTCATCATTCTGTTCTCGTCGTACTAATTCTGCCATACCTATAACATCTGCTACACGTTGTGTCTGTTGCAAAGTTAGTAGACGAAGTGGAAAACGTGTCCATGCAGTAACACCAGCAGCCTTTCCTCTTAAACGGTCAAAAAAGCAATGGAAAATGATTGTTGCTAAATACGCTTCCGTTTTTCCACCACCGGTTGGGAAATAAATAATATCAACTATTTCACGGTCTTGGATATTATGGCTATTGGGACAACAAAGAGCAGCGATGCCAGGAATCTGGCTCACAAGAAAAACGATTTGGAATAAACGCCATTCGGTCTTTGAGCCCCGACGGAATGTTTCGTTGGTCAATTGAAATGCAAGACGAACATCTGGATTAGTACGAATGAGTTCACATCCGATTACAAAACGATTTATTTCTTCTTCATACTTCATTCGATCTTGATCAAATTCGTCACCATACTTAGTTTCCCACATAGGATTGTTGGCAACATATTGTTGTCGTATATTATCCCACTCTTGCCGATAGCGTTTCATCGCTTGAAGAATATTGTTCAATGATGGCATTGGGTTTTGAGAGAGATCTACAAAACGAGCTGGCGGATCTGTTCGTGTTACGAAACGCATTTGATGGTATATAGGCGCATGAGTTGTTCTGAAAGTATAATAGGGAGATCCGTCATCCTGAAATTCAACAGCGCAGTTGATTCCACGACCCCATTCATATCTGTCATAACGAAATCCCTGAGGAGCAAGTTCAAGTTCAAATGGCTGTACTTCTTGGTTTGCAAATACGAATGACGCTTCAATATCAAATAGGAAGGATTCTACAATTTGTGAATCACTATAAATCGGTGAAGTATTAACAAACTCAACTGATAATACCTGTTCAAAAGAATTTATTGTCCCCAAGGTCAACATATTGCTACGTACTTCTAATCGCCATTCAGGTATTACATTAACGTTTAATGACTGAATAAAACCACAATAAGCTTCTTCAGAAGCTAATGCTGTTCTAGGGACTTGAATTTTCGATTCTGGATTGTTCAATACTTTTACATGTTCAGGATCACTCATAGCAACTTCCTGTGCCCGTGTAATTTCTCGATTAATGGCAGCTTGTAAATTTGAACTATCAATCTGCCAGCGCCCTATTTCATTTGAACGAAGAATTATTTGGCCATTGGCCTCACAAGAAATCTTACGAAATCGAATAAACAAAGAATCCTGAGAAGTTCGCGCGGATCGGCGATCTTCTGCTGAATCATTTACTTCGGGAGAATCAATTTCTACCATCTGAATATTAGTTTCTTCGTTGTCAGAGCCGATCTCATCTTCTTGTCTCATAACAGGATGAATTCTTGCTTCAGTGTCGCGAGATAAGTTGCCGTCTGATGTAATACTTGCATCGCTATTAGTATTTACCGAGGTCTTGCTTTGATTTTGATGTTCACATTGTTGTGCAAATGTAGGGAATACTCGGTAGTAGCATGCCCAATGTACAGTAATATCAGTTTCTATAATTTCATTTTTTGTTCGTAGAAGAAATTCCGCACCGAAGGCTACGGGGGCAAGCTTGATCATCATCTCACGCAAGTGTTGCGATTGCATTATGGGATCTGAGGATTCATCCGGACGAGGACGAAGATTCCCAATAAAGTAGACGTCTCTTGGATAGTTACGTAAGCATTCCTGATCGCTTCGGCCACTAGACTTTTCCAATATGGATGCAACTAAGAATTCCGCAAGCTTTATTTCTTCCTGTTGGTTCCATGGTCCGCAACTCATAATTAAATCTCCCTTATTACCTGCCCTAAATTACTACGTAAAAAAGGCCCGCCTATTTTATCGATTCTTTGGACACTAAGTAATAACAAAGAGCTTCTAATATCTCCGAACGTTAAGCCTAATTCTCGGTCAATTACATCTTCATCATCTTTAGATACTACCCCTGTGGCTTGGTCTTGTAACCAACGATTTAGCTTGTGTGACAAACCGCGATGTAATCCTCTTAATCGGCTGGCAGCTTTGGAGATATGTTTATAATATTGATGAACAAATTTCATATCAAGAACTTCCGCTAATCGTCGTAAGTCTTCGGGTTCAATTGGACACAAAATATCTCCTCTAAGCCAGTAAACAAGAGTAAGCGGAGCCACAAGTTGGCTACCTAATGATTGCATTCTACGAAGAAGACTATCGACATTGCGTCTGCCATGTTGTTGAAGTTCAAGCAAATCCACAGTGCTTGTACTCCATATTTCATAGGCTATTCGAAAGTCTTCCTGCCAGCGTTGAATCATTGCAAGATGAAGTTCGATAGAGGGATGTTTGTGAACACGAGAAATGATCAAATCATACAGACTTTGCCGTTGTTGTCCATGAATGACTAGTACTTGATCTCCTACTTTCAATGAAGATACATAACGATAGTCAAGGCCATTACTGCTAACAATGTTAATTTTGTCTTCAAAAGAAAATAGTGCCTGCCAGTCTTGATCAAATTGTACTCTAATAGCTTCTTCACACCATAAGTCTTTTGGGAATTCGCTCGCTGGATGAACATCTGTGTTCTCATTATCATTTAAGACTAATTCTTCATCACCTTCGCTAGGTTCAAAGAGGCGAGAAACTTCAGTGACAGGATCTTCGGGTTGCCAAACCGATCCTGTAAATGATGTTCTTGTTTTTCGTGTAGTTGAGATATTTATTTCCACTGGTTCTTCAACAGTTATTCCACCGTGAGAAATAGGAACATCTGGAGGTTTTTCTACTTCTGACATATAAGCAAGTACATCAGCATTATGAGAAGTATTCCCGCCCAAACGAATAGACCATTCTGATTGACGCCGCATAAAAGATGGATACTGATGGGGAAATAAGAGTATTTTGCTTTTGGGAGAAAAAAACACATATAACAACTTTGGTACTAAAGTAGGGCTGGGCAGTCCAACTAAGATTGGTCTACATGCATTGTTTTCAAGGAGTTTCATAAGGTAATCATCTTGAATATTGCCAGAAGAATATTCATCAGAATGATACAATTGACGTAGCTCTCTTAGATTTAAAATCAGAATCTTTAACTTGTGCAAGTCATACTCTGTCGTGTTATGACGAGCAAGCATAGCAAAAAGAAACAACTGCTTTCTACTATTGCTAGTAAAAACTATAGTTCGCAATTCATTATCAATAGGATCTTCAATACAGATGTTCGTTAATGCTTCCCATAAGGCGCAACCATGGTCTTCTAATTCTTTTTTGGCATTATTCAATAAGGCTGCTACATCTATCAAATATTTGTATAAATAAGTATCGCTTTGCATACAAGCAGAACGATATCGATCACATACTTTATTGATCTCACTAAAAGACTGTAGCCCCCAATATCTATTAGCTTCAGCATCATAAAATTCTATGGGAACACAAAGCAATTCTAACGCCCGCAAATATTTCCAATGAACAATAACAGAATCTATTTCAATACGTCCTTTATTATTAGCATGCTGAGATGCATGACAAAGGAGAATATTAGCTTTCTGAAGTAATGTGCAAAATGAATTGATTGATTCGCTTTGCAGGACCAGAGGTTCAAGAGATATTGGATTCTGAGGATGTAATAAGCTATTTGGTTCACCATTTAATATTGTGGATGGCCAAGTGAAAATATGACCCATGGATGTAAAAGTGTCGATGCATTCAGAAAGTGGATTTTGTCCCCATGCAATTACAGGAATCTTTGCTCTGTGGGCTTCTTTAAGTAGAGGTTGCAACCAACTTAATGAAGCAGAGTCACTACAATCGATTGCTATCCAACATGGATGATATGTTTGCATTAATTTAATTGGCTCTGCTGGAGAGTATACTGTAATAACACGAGGTAAACGTGGATTTATTGATTGCTGTGATGAGGGCAGTTTGCTCAAAGAAGTAGATCCGCGAAGCACATTATCTTGTGAAAATACGCTAGCTAAATCAAGTCTCAATCCATGAATACTGGTACGGCGTAGTTGCTCACGAATACCTATGTTTGATCCAAAGTAGAGGACTGTATTACTTTGCGAACGTATAAAACTTATGGGATGATTTGAGTCTAAGAAATGACGAATCAAAGCAGTTGCCATTAAGAATGCTGGCCGATGAGGTTGCAAATCAGGCAAAATTAGTAATAGCTTTTCTCTGCGTTTTAGTGTTGCGGCAACGAGGCAGGCACTAATATGATCAACCTTATTGCCAATACCTTGGATCCCATCAAATATAAAATGATTCTGGCCCCAAACGTTTTGAAATAAAGCATCGTCAGTTCCAGGTAATTCTAACAAAACTCTATCAATCCATTTTTGCCACATAGCCTTGATTTACTTTCTAAATGCCATTGTTTGTGATTTCCTAATTGCACGCTTGAATTGTTTCCAAGAAAAGACGCAATGATCCCACGGAGATCTTAAGTATATAACAGAATCTGGTCGAAGCTCTTCAATAAAATCTCCCCAGTTAGCTGCAGCTAAAATGGCCGTAACGCCTAGTTTTTTTGCACAACGTCTTAAATTTTTCGCCACGATACTTGCTGTGATAGGATCTAGTGTTGCGCAAAACTCATCAACAATCCATACGTCTGCTCTGGAAGCTATGAGTTTAGCAACCATAGCACGATACCTCTGTCCATTACTAAGTTCTCTGAACCGCTTTACATAAAGGTGTGCCTCTGCGAGTCCAGATATATTCAATGCATATAGGGCATCTTCAAATGGAATGGAACCTAAAGAATTTACTAGAGGGTACTTATTATACAAAGGTTCAAGATTTTGAATTGTAATGCCTTTCGGAACCTTGACCTTGATAGTTCCGTGGCAGCCTTTAGGTACATCTTTTGGATTTCTCAGACATTGACTTAGTAATGAAAGCAAAGTAGTTTTGCCAGCGCCAGATGGTCCACAAAGAAGAACGATGTCCCCTGTATTTATTTTAAAGCTTAAATTAGAAAAAAGAGTAGTTCGTAACATGTCCTTGCTGACACCAAATGCTTGTTGTACTTTTCTAGTATTTTTTGTTCGTATAAGAGCCGAATCTAAATGCAATGAACAGTTACGAACAATAATATGGCCCGAAAACTTTGGTATATTTTTGTTTGTTCGATGTGCTGGATATTTCTCCGGCAGACCCAGTTGTTTCTTACGTTTATTAACAAATCTTTTAGATGCGGGGCTCAAGCCGATAATAAAAGTAGGTTTAGGTAGTCTAAAAATATAATGCAAAAGAGACCATTTCTCATCAGATAATCGTTGTGGGGAATGAAGCAAGAGGTTTAACAAATTGGTCCGTGATATTTTATGCTCTGTTTCAATCTTTTTTAGACAAGTTGCATAATGTACCTGAAGATCGACTATGCCTGCTGACTCTTCATCTAATATTTCACCGTTTTTAACACGTTCATAATTTTCAAGGATATAATTCATATCCTTATTCACTCGCTTCAGATTTCCCTCTGTTTCACCAATATAGTACATTCCTGCAGATTCAACAAATGGAACATATCTCAGCATGTCAGCTGTAATTTCAAGAAAAAGGGGTTTTAGTTTAGCAATATGCCAATGATATCTAGCATATTTAATTGCGTGTTTGACAAGAATGCTAGATAGTCCAAGGCCACGAAACTCAGGAGAGACCACACACCTAGCTATACGAACAACAACATTAGCATAACATTTTGTTGCTTCTTTTTTCCAGGAATTCCATGATATTTTTCCGGTATCATCTTGAAAAGTACTGTCAAAAAGAAGGGATCTTGGTTTGTTCATAAGAAAAGCAGTAGCAAGTTCAATGTAACCTAATACATCAGGCAATAATGGGTCATTAGAGATAAGTACTAAAGGTACACGGCGCCCGTGAATACTTTTGCCTCTATAATGGTATTCTTCAAGTTTATGATACCCTTCAATTTCTTTTTCAGTGATAGGCTCCTTAATCAATATAGAAATATTTTTCTCTCCAATCTTTATGTGATCTTTTTTGGAATAAAATGGTAGAATGATTGCACGGCCGTTAAGGCAATTTACATGGGCTACATTTTTACCTTTTATAATTAAATTATCTCCTTTTCCAAGACAACAGAAACGCTGCGTCTCTATGGTCTTTCCATTGTGCAAATAGTATGTTTTTGAAAAAGAATTATATTTGACTGAAATTACCTGCATACGATCTCTCCATAATTTAATAAAATTTAACAAGACATAATAGATAATTAATTTTACTGTCCAATTTTATTTTCGTTCTTTAACTCTTAGTGGAGCCAATAATTTATGTCGCTTGTAATAATAAAACCGAGCCAGTTCTCGGCGTTCGCTTTTTCGTTTGACATAACGCTTGAACCAGCCGGGGTATCGGCGGTTGCAGGCTTGACGCAACAATGCGTACAATATCGTCCGAAGCTGCGGAACCGTCATGGCAGGGGTATACTTTTTTCCCCCAGCGTGTTTCTACAATCAAAAACCACAAGGCAATAAGCGAGAGGATCTGATGATGATGCCAACCAGCCCATGTACGCACTTCATAATCCGAAAGCCCGGCCTCGCTCTTGGCTCGTTTAAGGCAGTCTTCGATACGATGCTCAGCCTTCACAATACGTGCCAGTTCTTCCCGCGGTGTCTCCACGGGTGCATTGGAAAGGTGATAATCATATTGAATGCGATTGTTTCCTGCCGGACGGCGGGTCACTACCAACAGTTCTTCCACAGGCTCATGCTGGCTTCGTTCAGTTCGAGCCACAACACGACAACTGACAATCTCAATAACAAGTGGGTCTTTTTCGCCATCCCGAACCTCAATCGTTGTCCAGGCACTTTTCTTAAGTGCATGACACCATCGATCAACACGCTGAAACGGCTGTTTGCAAGGTCGCCCTTTACCCCCATCGGCCGGGGGTTCACTCTCAAGATCACGGATATACGTATTGCTTGGGACAGCCAGAAGGTATTGCTCGTCCAAACCCCGCAAATCCCTTCTGAAACCGCTCGAACGCCCCATTTCATCGTCTCCGGTGATCCAACGATGAGGCAGATAGGGACCATTGCTTTCAAGCATCTCCAAGGCCAGTTCATGACGGGTTTGATAGCGAACATGTTTTGGCACACCGCATTTTTTTCTAAGCGATTTATTCCTCGCCCATTTTTTAGAAAGATACAATCGTTCATCTACAAGTGCATGTTCTTTGCGAGAAGCATACCCCATATAAATACCCACCTGGCAATTGTCCACCTTGCCAAGTCGGCCAATCCACTGACGCTGAACTCCCACCGAATCACACCCACATTTTTTATGCCCGGAGGGATCAAAGACGATCACACCGTCATCTTCACCAAGATCAAGCCCGACCTGCCGCACCAATTCCTGTTGCAACGGCTGATAATCCCAAGGTGCTGTACCGATGAAACGCTGCAAGGCCCGACGATCCTGGTCATACCGATACGCAATCGATTCGATGTTCTTTCGTTCCAAGTCCGACAACAACCCGGAAATATAAAATCGGGCATTGACTTTGGGCTCTGTCCTACCAAGCGAACCGATGAACGGGTTGATAAATTGTTCCAGACGTTTCAACATCCCTTGAATAACCTGTGGTTAAATCTCGGTTTCCTTAAGAATTTGTTGTTTTCGTACTTCAAATCGTCGCTCCATGACTTATCCTTTCCATGGGGACCATTCCCCTGGAAAGTTATTCGTATAAATAACTTACAGAACTTTAATTATGTTGGACAGTAAAACTATACATTAAAATAAGACTTCAGTCTATCCCACTCCTTAAGATATTGACTGAGATGGATTTTCCCATTTTTGATTTCAGCACGAATCAGATCCCGAACAATCTGTTGTTCGGTATTATACTGCTCGGTCGTGAAATGACCACCAAAATGAGCAGTCCGCAACCAGACAAGGTAAGTTGGCAATGCATCGAATTCATTATATTGAATGATTCTCTCAAGATTCCCTTCCAGCCAAAGATGGGCGACCTGTTTACCATCAACATCCATTTTACCAGGAATCCCGGAAAGTGTAGCGATTTCGTTTAATGAAGGAGTAGCTTTCCCCCAGCCGCCTATAACCTCACGAAGATCAATACTCGCTTCACTGTTACGACTATCAAAATAATCGGGACCTTCCCATGGCTTATTCGGACGCGTACAAAAGCCTTTGGCTTGAAGGCCGAGTACAATAGCCCGTTGGATAAATGCCTTCAAATCGGCAGAGGCGGAATTAAATCCGACAATCTGAGGCATAAATTTGCCGATTTTTGTAAGAAACGTACAAACAATATATTTTTCACTGGTCTGGTCCGGGTCAGTATAATCCCGCGGCAGGGTTAAAAGATGCAGTTTCACAGAACCATCTTTATTTTTCATCCGGTCCACAACAGATACTGAGACAATTCTGCACACAACTGTTTTCAAATATGGATAGGGATCTTCATCGGTGGCTCCACCCTGTTCCCACATATGCTCTATTACTTTGCGGTCGGATTTATCTGGGGAAAGTCTGTAAAGGAGACGACCCGCGACAGGATCTGGAATCCATTCAGCATCAAAAGCCCATACTCTATCTGATACAGTTTTGAACATAAGACCTCTCGATGATGCTTTTATTCATGAAAAGAAGGAAATACAAGCAAATATGCCGACCCTGCATGTCGATTATTTTAGGCAATTTCTGCATTGGAACCTCCTGTCAGCTCTCTATTTACGGGATATGATACCCGATTCGGGAGACTTGACAAGTGCTTTTTCTGGCCTTATATCCGGTCATTTAGGCAGGATAAAGTCAACAGTAGCCTGTCAAAACAGTAAAGAAACAAATGCAATAAGAACCCCCCCAAAATAATATTTGGATTAAGTATCTATATTCAAAGGTTTTAAAGATTTCAAGATAGGAATTAGCGATTACTGGTATGGGCCTTGCATGCAAGGGTTTTGCTCGGGTCGTTCAGCGTGAACGAAACGGTGCCCGAGAAAGCAAAGTTTCCCTGGGCAGAACAATGACTATATCCCGGCGGAGCCGGAGAAAGGAGATAAGACATGTCTCGTAATTACTCGCCAAAAAACTTCCTCCGAAAAACACCAAACACACTTCTGAAACGCTACTTTGAATCTAGGAAACTGCCGCTCGGTATTGACTGGCAAAAACTGGAGGAAGCAGATGTGGAGCCGGTCTATGAGGCCATCTTGAAATTGGAGCAGAATGATTTGATCAAGGTCGAAAAAGAGTTCCGTCAGGTCAATGAAATGGCCTGTGCGAAAGGAACCCAGTGTCTGCTGGAAGAAGGTGAATCACCGTTCCACAAACTGAAACTGGCAGATCAGTTCGAACAGATGAGCGATCACTATGAAAAGGCCATGTGGATGTTTTTGGAACATCCGAAAGTATTTGAAATTGCAGAAAGCCTGTATCGGATGGATAGTGTGGGTGGATGGAAACACTGCGGTGTTTATCAGGGACTGGAACCGAAAGTGGAGCCGGAAGACCTGGAAAAGTTTGCAGAAAAGATCAGCGAATTTTATCAAAAACAAGGCAGGGGAAAACACTGTCACGTGGAAAATTACCTGCGACAGGGGCCAGAACGGCACTGCTACTTTGCATACCCGGAAGATTATGCAAGAACAGAACTGGAATATGAGGACGATGTCCTGAAAAGTGTAGGAATTAAACCCGCGTTTGAGGTGATCTTTGTCTATCGTCCCGACACCGGTATCATCGAAACGAATGCAGGAGGAAAGGCCGATGATGTCAAGAAACTGCAGGAATCATTCTGCCAGACAATCTTGGGCTTAAAAAAGTTACCGGATGCGACCAGCCGAATATTTAAATTGGAAAAGATGAAAAATAACTTTCCGTTTCCGACAAATCCGAAGGATGGAATCCAAAAGGTTTATTTGAAAATGTTGCAACTGGAACTGCCGGGAGGAAGACGACGGAAGATCACCTTCGAAGACGGCTCAAATGAAAAAGGGCAGCCGATTTATCAGCTGATTGAGAATGCCTTGAATCAGAAGAGCATCCCGCTCGATCAAGTGAAAGTAGTCAAGGCCAAAATCCAGTTCCAGTTTGAAGGAATTAACGGGAAACCAGGTAAAACAGTGACCTTTGAGATTGCCATTCCCGATCGATGTACCCTGAAGGATGATCCCCTCCATCAGGTCGCCAAAAAGTACCTGGAAGAATGGGGTCTAATGGAAAGATTCGAGATTCCCCCGATGCCTGAAAATGACCAAGATGAGGTGGCATAAAAAAACAGGATTGAACCAATGCAAACAGAGGCGTTTTTTCAGAAACTGGCAGGACGACTGAAGATCCCCGGCGGCAAGATACTCACCTATGACGAAATACAGCAGTGGCCGCCAGGTATGCGGGAGGAGTTGGAAAAAGCGGGAATGATCCGGCAAATTGAGCCGGCTGCGGAAGTGATCTGTAACCAATGCGAGGAACGATGCCTGATCATTCCCGAACTCTTTACGCACCCGAAAACAGAAGAAAAAGTCTGGCTTTATGTATGTCCTGAGAAGCCGGATATAGGACGAATCCAAGTTGAGCCGGAACGGAGGATGCGATGGGAGATTATCCCGGATGAAAAGAAACCTGAGCCAGTCGCCCCCAAAGTCGAGCCGGTTGCAATGGTAGATGTTGAGGAGCAGAAATTAACACCTGCCAATGAAAAAGCGTACCAATCCTATTGCCTTGCCGAGCAAACCTTGGATCAATGTACCGATAAGGAGGCGTATGCCTGGTTAAAAGAACATGGTCCAGAGGATTATGGCCTGCCCCCCTTTGCTACTTGGCAAAGATACGTCCGCAATGGGCGAAAACATTACAAGACTAATAAAAATACCCCCCGTGCCGGGCGTAAAACGTCGTCGCCTTCTGTCAAAGACGATCCGGCATTGTTGTCTCAAATATCCAATCGGCACTCACAATAGCCGGCAGACTCTGAAAAAGCGGATTAAAGCGGATTTTTCCAAAAATCCGCTTTTTTTGAAAACCCTGTTTTTGACCACAAAAACAGGGTTTTTTTATGCGCCCATCAAAATCCGCTTATCCGGTTTCTGAAAAGTACAGGCAACATAAAAATGAATTGTGGATTATTCAAAGGCGCAAAAATGCAGTTTTATGGAACACGAGAAGTCGCAAAAATCCTGAATGTCAGACCCCACACCCTGACGGCCGCGATATGGAACGGCCGGGTTGATCCACCACAAAAAAGTCCTGGGGGTGAATTTTTGTGGACTGAAGATGATATTGAGCGGGCAAGTTGGGCTCTACTCCACCGTTCACATAAACATCAAGGAGGGCGTATCGATGCAAGATAATCCCAACATTACCATGAAACCCACACCTTTTCCGTACCTGACGCTGTCTGAGGCGGCGAAGCGATTGCCCCGTACGAACGGTCGGCGAATCCATTCCTCCACCCTGTGGAGATGGTGTCGAAAGGGCTGTCGTGGCGTTCGCCTCCCGTATGTCCGGGTGGGCCGCTCCATTATGATTTCCGAGGACGGGCTGTTCCGGTTTTTCACGGAGTTGGCAAAGCAGGATGAAACCTCCGGCTCATCAGATTTCAAGTCCACCCGCCGGCACCGACATCGGCAAACTAACCTTCATCGGCAGCGTGCCATTCAGGAATCCGAGGCCATTTTACGTAAAGCAAAAATAATCGCCTGAAATCAACCATTAACCTGTTAAAGAAAGGAACAAGGTATGTCAATCATGGCATCCATTCGCACTGGCAAGAGACATGCCCCCCCACGGCTGCTGCTGTACGGCACGGAGGGGATCGGCAAAAGCACCTATGCCGCCCAAGCACCCAATCCCATCTTCATTCCTACCGAGGACGGGCTGGGCGAAATCGACTGTGCTTCGTTCCCGCTG
>Ga0116185_1002631_pt1 | contig 16411 bp, 12 predicted proteins | sample AD_JPNNA7_MetaG_FD_89754 | JGI IMG/M metagenome (GOLD analysis project Ga0116185, IMG submission 89754) | Active sludge microbial communities of municipal wastewater-treating anaerobic digesters from Japan - AD_JPNNA7_MetaG | ecosystem: Engineered > Bioreactor > Anaerobic > Digestate | place... | reverse complement strand
CGTTATTGGGGAAGAATTCTTTGCCAACCGGCCTTTCACAATCAGGATTCCTAATATCTACCGCCTATGGAAGGACGAAAAATCCGGGCGCTTCCTCTCCTTTGTCTTTCAGCCCACAAAACCCAGCCGCACCAAGCCGGATAAATACATCTCCGTCTATTACGAACCCATGCCCGTTAACCAGATCACTCCGGAATGGATTTACAAAACCAGGCAGGAACTGGGGCAAAAATTCATGCAGGGCGACTATATCCTGGATAACAAATACCGCACGGAACCAGACAGCATAGCTGGCTTTAAGGGCCTGCGTATGATGGGGCACTGGGGAAACAAGGAGGGAGGCGGCTTTGGAGGCGGATTCCAAACCTGGGCTTTCTGGCACGCCCCCACCAAAACAGCCTGGCTTGTTGACAATATTGTCTTTTTCCCGGATGGTTGGAAACTGCCCACCCTGCTGGAACTGGGGATGATTTCCCAATCCTTGGAAATTAAGTGAGAAAACTCACTCGGAGGCTGATCATTACGGGCCTGGCGGCCTTGCTGCTAAGTGCCTGCGCCACAAGCGGAACCGTCGCGGAAGTCGAACCCGGCCAGCCGAATTTCCGCTCCATCTACTATTTTTTGGCAGGTGCCTATCATCAAAGCGGAGCGGACCACTTCACCGCGGACATCCTGCTGCGAAAAGCTGCCGCTGAAGACCCCGGTGCTCAAATAATCCGCCGCCAGCTCCTGCTCAACTCCATCGGCCGCTGGCAGGTGGGAGAGCTTCCAAACGCCGGGCTGCGCCAGGAATTCCTTGCTTATGAAAAGGATTTCGGCCTCGACGCGGAGCTTCTCTACGCCGCCATTGACCTTTACGATGGGGAGGGCGATATTCCCGCCGCTGAGAAGGCACTGGCCCGCCTGCGTGAACTTTATCCCTCCGCCCGTGCCGATTTGAGGCTCTTCGTGCACGGCTTGCGCTCTGGAAAAGGAGCCGACCTCGGCCTGCTTGACGCGGCCCGGACCAAGGCTGATGAAGACCCCGCCATCCTCAGGATGCTGGCTGGAATCTGGTTCTATTACGATCCCCTGAAGGAAAAGGAGGCCCTGCTGCGCGCCCATGAATTGGACCCAAACGAGGCTTCCTATGCCTATCTGGCTGACTATTGCGTGCGCAACGGCGATTTGGAACTCACCCGGCGCTATTTTTCCGAACTAAAATGGCCGGCAGACCGCGAACGCATGCTCTATCTGGCAGGCTCCGACCAGGTTCCGGAGCGCAATAAGCTGCTCATCGACCAAGCCGAAACCCTTTTGGCCACGGGCGATACGGAGCTTTTGGGCTATCTCGCTTTCGCTACGCTGATGGAGAAAAAGGCCGGTATCATGGACGCGATAGCTGCCATTGTGGACACTCTTTCCGCTCCGGACAAAGACAAACAGGACCTTTACGCAATACTCATCGCCCAGGCACTGCTCCGGCCGGAGGTGAAGGTTGCTCCGGAAAGGGTGGCGCTGCTGACGGAAAGCGGATATTTCGATGACATCGTCAGCTATTATGTTTGCGGCCTCAGTTCCCGCTCTCCCGAAAGCTGGGAACTGGAGGACCCCGAGGCCTGGCCCGCCTTCCTGGCAGAACTGGACTGCCGTTTTCCTCCTGGGCCGGCCGCCGCTTATCTTACAGCCTTCGTCCAAACCATTCGCGACAGCTCCTTCACCGGTCTCGCGGATGCCAAGCACCGGCTTATTCTCAGCCTGGGCGAAAGCCACACTCTTTGCGAGGCTGACTATTCCTTCCTGCTCGGCTATTATCAGCTCAAAAATAACCAGGAACTCTATCTGCAAACCCTGTGCGCCGCCCTGAAGGACTGGCCCGACAACCCTTCCTACTGCAACGACATGGGATACGGGATGCTGATGAGGGGCGAGGACCCTGAACAGGCGGCAGGATTCATCCGCCACGCTCTCGTTTTCGAGCCCGACAACATCTACTTCCTGGACAGCCTGGCCTGGTATCATTACCTCACGGGCGAATTTGAGGAAGCCCTTCTCCTGATGGTGCTGCCCCAACAACAGGCTGACCTCCCCGCGGAAATCGCCTGGCACATTGGAGCCATCTACCTTGCTCTAGAAGACTATCCCTCTGCCCGTTACTGGCTGCAAAAATGCTTGGAGACCGGAAACGACCCTGCCTCCGAAAATGAGGCCCGCGAAGTGCTGAAACTACTCCCCTAAACAGCTTGGCAAAGGCTGGACGGTAGCCTACACCTTGTCGATTATGGTGGAGCATGGAAGGTTGACATCCCCGTCGACCTCGCTCTGGTGCAGTGACCCTTTCTCTTTTCCGCAAAGCCCTGCGGCTTTTGGTCGACGGGAACGTCGACCTTCCGGGTTGGTAATGTCTGCCGCTTCATTTCTATCACCTACCTTTTCCCTTTTTGGTTCTCTTCCATGCTTGGTTGGTAAAGCCCGGAGAGTCACTTTCTGATTGAGCGCCTTAGTCTAAAAGAGAGCAATACCTGCTTACCCATAGCAATGTCCTGTCAGGCAGGCCCTGAGCGCTCGCGACCATTCCTCTCCCACGCCTCCCGCAAGATCCTCGAATCAAATGCGGGCATTGTGCGGGAGGCGAATCCGTAGCACAATGAAGGGCCTTAACGGCCAGACAGCATCGCTTCATTCTTTCATCGGGTTCCCGGCCACTTCACACCCTCGCTATCGTCCTGCTGCCTCTGCGAGGCTCTGTTGGAGTTCGGAAATCAGGATGACCAAGGAGCTCTACGCCAACTTTTTCTCCCCAAATCAGTTGAATCCGTTGAGAAAAGAAAAGCGGTATGGTGGCTGTCTATGCTGGGGGCTGCCTCATTTCTGGTTCAGGCATCAACCTTGGGGGAGCATGTCCTCAGAAAGCTATAGTGCGACAAAGCTCTGGCAGAATTAGCTTGACAGATTTATGGCCGCTGGAGGGTTTTGATATTTAACATGGAAAAATGGGTGAAAATCCCTTTACCAAAGGGATGATACGCCGAACGAGGAACCGCGTGAAAAGATACTTGCTGATTTTGGTGGTTGCGCTGTGCTCCCTGTTGGGGGCTGAAATCCTGGTGCCGATGGACCAGACCCAGGGCAACCACCTGAAAGCCTACGGAGTCGCCTTCGAAGCGCTTAAAGAGCAGTATGTGGTGAAATGGCTGCTCAATTACCGGGGCGGAAGTTTCCTGATGCCGGAATCCGAAGGCCTGGCCGCGCTCTGCAACATCCGCGGAGTGCGTTTCGAGCTGGTATCCTCCGCCCAAGTGGCCGCCATCATGGCCGAAATCCAGGATGCGAACATGGAGGCGCTGGTTCTGGAAAAAGAGCCGAAAATCGCCATCTACATCCCGCCCAACGCCTTGCCTTGGGACGACGCGGTGACCCTGGCCCTGAACTACGCCGAAATCGATTATGACCGTTTCTGGGACGATGAGGTGCTGGATGGCAAGCTGGTGGATTATGACTGGCTGCATCTGCATCATGAGGATTTCACGGGGCAGTTCGGCAAATTTTACGGTTCCTACCGCCACATGCCCTGGTATCAAAACGACGTCCAGGTGAACGAGGCAATGGCCGCGAGGCACGGCTACGCCAAGGTTTGGCAGCTTAAGCACGCGGTGGCGCAAAAAATCCGCGAGTTTGTGGAGAATGGCGGATTCCTCTTTGCCATGTGTGCCGCCACGGATACCTTCGACATCGCGATGGCGGCTTACGGAACGGACATTGTGGACAGCCTCATCGACGGCGACGGAATCGACCCCCAATACCAAAGCAAGCTGGATTTCAGCCGCTGCTTTGCCTTCGAAAACTTCAAGCTAAAGACCAATCCTTTCGAATACGAATTTTCCGATATCGACGCCAGCGACTATTCCCGGCTGCGCGGGGCGGAAGCGGACTATTTCCAACTATTCGATTTTTCAGCCAAATATGATCCCGTGCCCACCATGCTCACCCAGTGCCACGTGAACGTTATCGACGGCTTTCTGGGGCAAACCACCTCCTTTTTCAAGGACAAGGTGAAGAAAAGCGTGATCATCCTGGCCGAGGTGCCGGGCCAGAATGAGGTTAAATACATCCACGGCAACATCGGCAAAGGCACCTTCACCTTCTACGGCGGACACGATCCCGAGGATTACCAGCACAAGGTCGGCGATCCCGAAACCATCCTCGACCTTCATAAAAACTCGCCCGGATACAGGCTGATCCTGAACAACATCCTCTTTCCGGCCGCCGAGAAGAAAGAACTGAAAACCTAAGGAAGGGCAGTGACAAGATTCTATCCGAACATCCGCAAAACCCAGCTCAAGGTGGGCCTCTTCACGATTCTAACCCTGGCTATTCTGTTGTTCTGCTACCTGTGGTTGAGCAACCGCATCTCGACCCGCGCCCAGACGGACCTGCGCATCAGCTTTGACGAGGTGATGGGCCTGGAGGTGGGGGACCAGGTGACTTTCAGGGGCATGGAAGTGGGCCGGGTGAAAAAGATTGAGGCACGGGACCGGGATATTCTGGTGACGGCGCGGATAAACAGCGACGTCCGCCTCAAAGAGGGCTCCCGCTTCCTGATTTCAGACAGCAGCCTGATGGGGGGCACCCTGCTCAACATCACTCCAGGAGAGGGACCGGGCCTTTTGAACACCAAGCAGGTTCTCGAGGGTGATTCACCCCAGGGGATAATGGGCGTCATCGGTGAAGCCACTTTGGCCATTGAAGAGATAAAAACCCTTTTTGCCAGTCTGCGTGGGGAAGACGGATTGATCGGCAAATCGAACCTGGTGCTCGACAATGCCCAGCAAGCGGCGACGTCGGTGGACAGGCTGGCTTTGGAGGCCAAAGGCGATTTGGAAGCCGCGTTGGGGCAAATCGAAAGGCTCACCGGCGAGGTGCGGAATGTTGTCCAGGTCAGTTCAGCCGATTTGGAAGGCGCTCTCGGCAAGGCGCCGGAAGCCATGGCCAGGGTAAACTCCGCCCTGGACAGTCTGAAAATCCTGTCGGGCAGGCTGGACGCGACTTTGCACACCCTGAACAGCGGACAGGGCACGGCCGGAAAGCTGCTGCGCGACGACGGCCTTTACCGCCAGTTCCAAAGCTCAGTGGCCAGTCTGGATTCGCTAGTGGCGGACGTTCGTGCCAACCCCAGGAAATACCTTAAATTCAGCATATTCTAAGGATGCCGATGAAACTGAGATACATTCTCCTGCTCTTGCTGCTGCTGGCGGCGGGAGCCTCCCCCGCCTATTACTTCGGGCAAAACAAGGTCAACCTTGTCCCCGAGGAGTGGTCCACCCTGCAGACCATGCACTTCGACATCTATTATCCCCGGGGCGAAGATGAATTCGGCCGGGTGGTGGCACTGATGGCGGAGGAGACCTACTACACGCTGAAGGACCAGCTCACTTTTCCCATCGGTTCCCGCATCCCGGTGATGTTCTACAGCAGCAAGACAAATTTTCAAAGCACAAACATCATCTATCCCCTGCTCACGGAAGGGGTTGGCGGCTTCACCGAAAGCCTGCGCAACCGGGTGGCAATACCTTTCGACGGAAGCTATTCCGACCTGGAGGAACTGCTGGCCCACGAGCTTACCCACGCTTACACCAACGCCTTGGAAGACGGGGTCGCTAACGCGCTCAGGTCCATGCGCCCCACCTCTTTTCCCTTCTGGTTTTCGGAAGGTTTGCCGGAATACCTCTCCATCGGCGGAGAGAGCGATTACAACAACATGTTCATCCTGGACATGGTGGTGAACGACAAGCTGCCCCCTCTGCAAAACCTGGGCGGATACTACGCCTACCGGCTGGGGGAAAGCTTTCTAGCCTACCTCGCCAGGAGCTATGGCAAAGACAAGGTGACGGAATATTATTACACCCTGCGTTCTTCAAACGGTCTGGACAACGCCACCAAGAAGGTTTTCGGTCTGGAGTTCGATGACCTTGAATCCCGCTGGCGCTACCAGCTCAAACGTGATTTTTACCCCCTGGTGGAAAGCCAGGGCATCCCTGTGGTGAACTTGGAAAAACGCAGCGACAGCAAGAAAAAGGGCGCTTATTTCAACCTGATGCCCCGCTTTTCGCCTGATGGCAGCCGCTATGTCTGGTTCAGCAGCGCCGAATCTCGCTACAGCGTTTGGATGGGCAGCCTCCACGGCCTGAGCGAGCCGCGCCGAATCCTGAAAGGCGAAGCCACCGGGAAAATAGAGGAATTTCACTACTTCCGCTCCAACCTGAGCTGGTTCCCGGACAACCGCCGCGTGGCCTTTGCCGCCAAAACCGCCAATGGCGACCGTATCCACATCCTGGACGTTGACAGACGCAAGATCGTGCGCACCATTGCCCCCGCCGGGATGAGCGCCATCTATGAACTGGACGTGGCTCCGGACGGCCGCAGCCTGGTTTTCGCCGGACAGCAGGGGATGCGCTGTGACCTTTTTCTGATGGATATGGAGAGCGAAAACCTCACACGCATCACTGATGACCTCTACAACGACCTCCAGCCCCGCTTCACCCCGGACGGGCAGAGCGTGGTCTTCGCCTCGGAACGCAGCCGCGATCCGGAAAGCAGGCGCCGGGGCCTTTTTGCCAACCTCAACCGGAACATCTTCAGCCTTGACCTTGCCGGCGGAGAACTGACCCAACACACCTTTGAAAAAAAAGACTGCAGCTTCCCCCAGGTGGACGCCAAAGGCCAAAACCTTTACTATATCAACTCCGATGGCGGCGTGAGCAATATCTTCGCGCTGGACCTGAAGGGCGGAGGCAGGGCAAAAGTGACGAGCGTCCTCTCCGGAGTCTATTCCGCTGACCTTTCCCCCGACAGCCGCCATCTGTTGCTGGCCAACTATTTCGACGGCGCCTGGGATATCTATTTCAAGGATAGAAGCTTGGATACGCTTTGTTTCTCCGCCTATCCAGAACCCCGGACCGTCGCGCTGGAAGACAGCCTGCTGGCTGGCATCGACCTGGGCGAATTGGACCGCTACGGCAAACGGGAAGCGGTGAAGCCCCGCCGGGTCAATCCCGCCGCCGGTTTCGCCACCAGGGACCCTTTCCTAACTGAATTTCCCACTTTCGAATACACCGCCGAGGACTCTCTGCTGCTGCAGCGGGACTTCAGCTACGATGACCGTCCCCAAACTAAGGACAACCCGCCAGTGGTAAAGCCATACCGGGCAAGGTTTTCCCTGGACAGCCTCTGGGGCGGACTGGCCTATTCGCCCGCGGTGGGTACCATTGGCTATGTGGAACTGAGCATGAGCGATATGATGGGCGACCACGGCATCGGCATCAACGCCGGAGTGTCCGGAAAGCTGGAGGAATCAAACCTCGCGCTCACCTATCTCTATCTGAGGCAGCGGATGGATTACGGAATCGGCGTCTTCAACCTCAACGATGAGTACTTTTTCAGAGAGGTCGTGCCGGGACCCAACAACGACATCTGGTATCGCTACCGGGAACGCCAGAGCGGCGGCTACTTTCTGCTGCGCTATCCTTTCAGCCGATTTTTGAGATTGGAATTCGACCAAATGGTTTACCAGCGCGGCAGCTACCTCTACCAGCTTGGCGACAGCCTCGAAGTGGAACTGGCCAGCGACCTCGACCTCGTTTATTCACCCGGTTTCAGACTGGTGCACGACAACGCCCTCTACGGTTCCACAGGCCCTTTGCTTGGCTGGCGGCTCTATTACGACCTGAACACCACCATCAACGACGGCAAGATCGACTATGTGACCAACTATCTGGACTGGCGCAGCTACACCCTCTTCAGCAAGCGCTATTCCATTGCCCTCAGAGGTATCGCCGGAATCAGCACGGGGCCGAATCACCAGCGCTTTTCCCTGGGCGGATATTACGGCATCCGGGCTTACGGGGACAACCTGAGCGGCTCCAAAAAGGCGGTGTTGACGGCCGAACTCCGCTTTCCTTTCTTCGAATACATAGATATGGCCTTTCCCCTGCCCCTGACCATCCCCAACATCCGGGGCAGCATTTTCGCAGAACTGGGCACGGTGTTTGACGATTTTGACAACTTCCAGCCTTTTGACGGCAGCAAGCTGAAGGACCTCAAGCTTGGCTACGGCTTCGGTCCGCGCCTGGACCTGGGCTATGTTATCCTGGCTTTGGACGTTACCTGGCTCACAGACCTGGAAACCAACTCCAAGCCCACCTTCTACATCAGCCTCAGCGAAGACTTTTAACATCAAACATAAATAGGAGATAACAATGAAGATCGACCTGCTGCGCAAACCGGCGGAGTATATGGACACAGTGATCATCATGCACGGAAACAAAGGTGATTTCCAGAACATTGAGTATTTGCCCGAACACATCAAGAATGCCGTGGGCATCGTCATCAAGCAGGATGAATTCACTTTCAGCTACAAAAACCTGAAGAGCTTTCCCCTGGTGCACGCCCGCCACCGCAGCAACATAATCCTTTGCGGCGTGGGCAATACCCAGGACCTCGACTGCGCCAGGTTGCGCGAACTTTTCGCCCTCTGTATCCGGGCCGCCCTCAAAATCGACGCTCGCGAGGCCTTTCTCTATCCAGGTTTCAGCAATCCCGTGGGTGAGGTGAATTTCGGCCATATCTTGGCTGAAACCGCGCTACTGACAGCTTACAAGTTCGACAAATATCTCAGCGAAAGCAAGGGCCATAGCCTGAAAGCGGTGCATCTGGCCGTGAATCCCAAAACAACCCGCCACATCAACCGCGGCATCCTGGAAGGACGCATCTTCGCGGAATCAACTAACATGGCCCGCGACCTGGTGAACGAGCCCGCCAACGTTATTTATCCCGATTCCCTGGCCGAAATCGCCAAGAAAGCGGCCCTTAAATACGGCTTTTCCATCGAGGTTTTCGGGCAGGACAAGCTGAAACGCCTGAAAATGGAGGCCCTTATAGCCGTGGGCAAAGGTTCGAAGCAGGAACCGAGGCTGATTCTGATGTCCTGGAACGGCAACCCAGAACCCAAAGCCAAAACCATCGGCCTCATCGGTAAAGGGCTCACTTACGACAGCGGCGGCTACTGCATCAAAACACCCCAGGGCATGGTGAATATGAAGAGCGACATGGCCGGCGCCGCAGCAGTGATCGTCACCTTCGCCGCCATCGCCACCCTCAAGCTCAAGGTGAACGTGCTGGGCGTGATCGCCGCCTGTGAAAACATGGTCTCCGGCGCTGCCTACCATGCCGGCGATATCATCCGCAGCATGAGCGGCAAAACCATCGAAGTGATCAACACGGACGCGGAAGGGCGCCTCACCCTGATCGACGCCATCCACTATGCCATCAGCCGCGAACACGTTAGCCAAGTTATTGACATCGCCACCCTTACCGGAGCGGCTGTCGGCGCCTTGGGCAACCAGATTTCCGCGGTGCTGACCAACAACGAAAAGATGCTGGGGAAGCTGCGGCTCGCCTCTGACTTCACCGGCGAAATGATCTGGCAACTGCCCACCCACGAACCATATCTGGACCTTATAAAGAGCGAGGTCGCCGACCTCAAGAACAGCAGTGGCCCTATGGCCGGAACGATCACAGCCGGGCTCTTCATCCGCGAATTTGTGGACGGCAAACCCTGGCTGCACATTGACATCGCAGGCACAGCCCATAAAGACAAGGAAAGCGGTATCAATTCCTACGGCGCCACCGGAGTCGGCGTGCGCCTGCTCACCCAGCTTTTGCGTGAAATGGAATGAAACGCATTACCCTGCTGGCCTTGCTGATGCTGGCCATTTTCGGCTGTAAAAAGGCCGCTGAAAACCAACGTCCGCTGGTGATGGCGAGCATCCGGCCCTACGAACTTCTGCTGGCTGACCTGCTTGGGCCGGAATTCGAGGTTCGCTGCCTCATTCCGGCTAACGCGTCTCCCCACACCTTCAGTCCCGGTCCCCGGGACATCAGGGCTTTACGTGAAGCCAGGCTGGCCTTTTCCAACGGACTGGGCCTGGAAACCGATCTTGAAAAGGCTTTCACCGCGCTGGGTGACACCCACCTCCGGGCGGAGGAACTGCTGAAAGGCGTGGTTCCCGAAAGCGGAAATCCCCACATCTGGCTTTCGCCGCTGCTGATGGAAAAACTCACCCTACGCCTCAGCGAACGCCTGCAAAAGATGTTCCCCGAGCGCGGCGAGGAAATCGCCAACCGCGCCCTGGACCTGGTGGCCCGTCTGGCCGCTCTGGATGAGAGAATCAGCCGCGAACGGGAAGCTCTCGGCCCAACTCCGCTGATCAGCTTTCACGACAGCTTTCACTATTTCAGCGCAACTTATGGCATCGATGACCTGGGCAGCGTGCAAAGCTCTCCCGGCCGTGAACCCACTCCCCGTGAACTGACCCGGCTGGGTGAGTTGATCCGCGCTCACGGAGTTAAGGCGATTTGCGTGGAACCCCAGATGGATAGAAAGTCCGCTGATGTTTTGGCCCGGGAATTCAACCTTCGCGTGATCGAACTTGATCCCTTGGGCTTCAGTATCCAGGCTCAAACGCTGCCTGACCTTATCAGCGAGAACTGGGAGCGGATGAAGCAGGCCTGGCAGACCGAATCCCTGCCGTGATCAGGATTTCAGGGCTTTCCCACAGCTACGGCGGCATTCCCGTCCTCGAGGACATCAACCTGGAACTGGCCGACGGCGAATTTGTCGCCGTCATCGGCCCCAACGGCGCGGGAAAATCCACCCTGGTCAAGCTCATCCTCGGCCTTTTACCTTTGCAGAGCGGCTCCATCGAAATTGACGGCCAGCCGCATCTGGAATGGCTTAAAGCCCACCCCCTGGGCTATCTGCCCCAGCATGAGGAATTCGACCGGAAATTTCCCGCCACCACCCTCGACCTCGTTCTGCTGGGTTTGGCTGGCGAACTGGGGGTGGGGAAAAGATTCCGAGCTTCCCACAAGGACCGGGCGCGGCAGGCTTTGGCTAAAACCAAAATCGGGAACCTGGCGAAAAAGCAGATCGGAAGCCTCTCCGGCGGAGAGCTTCAACGCGTTTACCTGGCCCGGGCGCTCGTATCCGACAGTGATTACCTGATCCTGGACGAGCCGGAGGCCTCTGTGGACCTGCCCGGCGTTCAGAGCTTCTTTTCTCTCCTGAAGGACCTCAACGAGGCAGGTAAAACCATTATCACCATCTCCCACGACCTTCACACCCTCACCGAATACTGCAGTTTCCTAGTTTGCCTCAACCGCCGTCTCCACTGCCACACCCAGACCGATCTGGTGAACGCCGAAATCATCCAAAAAACCTTCGGCGATACAGTTCGCATCATCGAAAAGCACTACTGATGTTTTCATTTTTGGTTCATGCCCTGTTCGCCGCGCTGCTCTCCTCGGTTTGCCTGGCGCTCTTTTCGCCCTTTGTGACCCTGCGCCGGGTGTCCTATCTGGGCGAAGCGCTTTCCCATATCGCCTTTGCCGGGATTGCGCTGGCGCTCTTGCTGGGGCTGAACCTGCAATTCACCACTCTCATCTTTGTGATCGCCGTGGCCCTGGCCATCACTTGGCTGGCCCGACGCCGCCAGCTTCAGGAAGCGAACACCATCACCATTTTCCTCAGCGTCTCCATGGCCCTGGGAATCATCCTGATTTCCCTCCGCCGCGGCTACAGCTTCGATCTGGCCAGCTATCTCTTCGGCAATGTTCTGCTGGCCTCGTCAGCGGACCTTTGGATGCTGGGAATCCTCATGACGGTGAATATCGGCTTCATCGCTTTCTTTTACAAAGAGCTTTTTTACCTTTCCTACAATCCCGACCTGGCCGCGTTTTACCGCCTGCCGGTGCGGATGGTGGACCGCCTATTCATGATCCTTCTGGCCGCCAATATCGTGATAACCCTGCGCGCGGCCGGCATCATCCTGGTGAGTGCCCAGCTCATCCTGCCCGCCGCCACAGCCTTCAATCTGGTGAAACGCCTCGACCACGCCGTGGTGGCCTGCGCCTTTATTGCCATTCTCGCCGCGACGGGCGGTTTCGCGCTCTCCTGGTGGCTCAATCTGCCCACCAGCGCCAACATCGTCCTCCTCGAATTCCTGCTCTACCTGTTCAGCCTGCTTTTCCGTCCCCGCTCCGCGTGACTTGGAAATCTATTCCTCCTTTGCCCCATCCCACTCACATCCCATTCACTTCCCGCTGAGTTCCCGCTTGCCAAACGGGAACTCAACGGGAGGCAAGTGAGGGGCAAATGGGATGGGGTAAAGGAGGAATAGATTGGGAGTAAAGAAGTTACAAACTATATCCCGGAGATGAATTTCACCAGGAAGTCGGGCTGGTAGGTCAGTTTGGCTTGGCGAAGGCCTTTCAGGCCCATGTCCTGTTCTCGGTTAATCCAGGTGTATTTTCCCTTCAGGTGGCGGGCTGTTTCCCAGTTGATGAGTTGGGCGCTGCCTTTCATGTCGGGGTCGTATTTCTCGAAGTGGATGGTGATCATGTCCGGGTTGACAGGTGAAAAAATAGAGTAGGCTGAAATCTTGTTATGGTGGCAGATAATGATGCCGTCCACAGGCAGCTCGTTCCACATGGCCAGGGTGTTCTGGATGGCTTGGAACTCCGTTTTCAGATAGGCTCCGTCAACGTTGCGTTCGCGTTTCCACTTTTCAGTGAAGCGCAGCAAAACATCGTGTTTTTCCGGGGTCACTGGCAACACGTGGTAATCTGGATAAGAGCGCGCGAACTGGGATACGAGGTTTTTCTTCTTTGCCATTTTTTTGCCGCTGAGGTTTACCAGTTTTTCCACTGCATAGGCGTAATCGGCCCAGTCTCGGTCTTCCTGGAGAGTGAAGAAGTTCTCCAGGTCGGGATTGGTCTGCGGCCAGTTTTCCGGGATGAGGATGAGTTTTGCTTGAGGGTCTGTGGTGCGGAAAGCGTCCAGCAGTTCACGCAAGTCGGAAGAGGCAAGGCCGGGCCCCACGGGGAAGAAAAGATAGGCGTGTTTGGGGCTGTAAAGCACCAAATGGTCGCGCCAGAGGGTGAATTGGTTGTCGTAAATCTTGCCCCAGACGAGCAGGTTGACCACCGCGTAATCGCAGTTCTGGCGCGGCCAGCGGTCAAGATACTGGCGCAGCAAGGGCACATCGACGGTGGTAAGTGTTTTCAGTTCAGGCAGATCCAAATGCTCCTCACTCCATTTTAAGCAGCATGGGCGTGTAATCCTGCATCCGGGCAAAACCCAGCCGTTCGTAGAAATCCTCGTGGCCGGGTTCGGAAATCAGACCGATCCACTGGATGCCCTTGGCACGGAGGAATTCGACCAGCTTGGCCACGATTCTGCCGCCAATGCCCTGTCCGCGGAATTCGCTGTAAACCACCACGTCCTGGATGTAAGCATCGCTGCAGCCGTCGCTGATGGCGCGGCCCATGCCGACCAGCTTTCCGTTCAAACGGGCGGTCACGAAACAAAAGCTGTTGGCCACAATCCCTTGCACCATGGTTAGATATTGGGGGTTATCGTCCGTCTGCCACCAGCCAGGATGGCGGTAGAGGGCCAAAATCTCGGCCGGATCGGCCTCTTTGACTATTCTTAACTCTATTTCCTCTTTCATGTCTTTCCTTCAGGGCAAATCTTACCATTATCAATATAACACCAATACCAATCTGTGGTAGATGCGTTTTTGTCAAGCCGCTTGCGACAAGGCGGGGGAAAGTTTTCGACAGGCACGGATCACATAAAGAGCGGATAAACAGTGCGCTTATGCTGGACATGATCGAGGCTAAGTGTGCCAAAATCAAAGGCGTTGGGTCACATGAACGTCACCCTGGCTGGATTTCGTCCGGCTGTGTCACATCGAGTGCGGCGACCCTGGCAAAGGGATCTGGCGATGGTTTGAGGCATTTAGCTTGACAGCCTGAGGGTAAGAAAAAAAATGACACAACCATGTGCATCTCTAGCTCAGTTGGTAGAGCAACTGACTCTTAATCAGTGGGTCGGGGGTTCGAATCCCCCGAGATGTACCATATCTTCAGCGGCTTGCCAAGAATATCTCGGCCCGGATTTCTGGCAGGCCGCTTTTTTTGGCTGAACCATCGCGAAACCTTTCACTCGAACCCTGAATTTCCCCGATCCGCAATCCGTAGTTTGGTCATGCTGAAAGTGTATAACGGAACTGTTCTATTAAATAAGGTCAGAGGGATGATTTCAGAAAGAGAGGCTTAACATTTTTTGCTTTACAGAATTTCCTTTGGAGGCAAAGTGGGTTTTAGGTATGGAATGCTTAGTTCAGCCAAGTTATCAGTAAGGAATATGGATGTATGACTTCAAACAATGTCCAAGGCTCTGTTACGGATTCGGTCAGGGGAAACGATAGCTATATCTTTTACCTGAGATAGAGCGGCAGCTATGATGGCGCTTTCTACACCTTTCTTGAGACAGCGAAAACCCTTACCGCCTTACCCGGTAGAATAAACAAAGGAAGAAAAAGATGCGTATTCTTTTGCTGATCCTGGTGGTCATACTGCCTTGTATCGTGTTGGCTACCACAATAACCGTGAAGCAGGACGGAACGGGGGATTACACTCTTATCCAGGCAGCCATTGAAGCTGCCAATAATGGCGATACGGTGCTTGTGCATCCCGGCACATATGTGGAGAATATCAATTACATTGGCAAATCCATCAGCGTATGCAGCTTGGAAGCCATAGCTGGTGACAGCACTTACATTAGCCGGACCATAATTAACGGTAACCGAAACGGCCCTTGTGTTGCTTTTCTTAATGCCGAGCAAAACGCTAGCTTGCGGGGCTTTACCTTAACCAATGGTACAGGATACATTGCAAACGATGAGCATACAAGAGGAGGGGGAGTACTAATTAGAAACACGTATATGACCGGGAGTTCAATATCTCTTACAAATTGCGAGATAACCGGTAATTACGCCGGACTCGGTGCAGGTATTAGTAGCACGAATGCGTCATTGTGCTTGAGTGGCTTAAACATCCACCACAATTACAGCCTTGCACAAGGTGGAGGAATACATATTGTAGGAGCCAGTACTATCGTGCCAAACATCGTTTTTGATCCAGTGAACAGATGCTCCGTTTATGAGAACTATGGAGCTGCTCCGGTAGATGTGTCCATTGTTGATATTCCAGCCAATTTAACAATATACTTGGGTAAAGCAAGCATCAATCCACCCTCAACCTTCTATATCGGCAGGCATAACAATATACCCAGTCTGCAGCAGTACCATGATACGGTGATTGCAGAGCAAGCCCATCGCAATGAGATAAACCGCGACTTTTACGTTAGCCCCAATGGGGATGATAATAATAGCGGTATCAGCCCGGATGAACCAATGCGCTCCATAACCAGGGCTATGCATCTTATAGCTTCCGATAGCCTTGAGGTAAAAACTATCCATTTACTGCCGGGCGTATATGAGGAAGGCGAAAGTGCGCAGCTATACCCCATCCCGATCAAGTCCTACACCAATCTCATCGGAGCAGGATCAGATTTAGTTACGTTAACATCATCAGTAATATGCACAATAGGTTATCCAAGATTTATCAATGCCCGAAAAGCCAGGCACAACACGATTAGCGGTTTCACTATGACAGAAAGTGTCCCCAGTAACAGACACCCATATGCAAACCCATCAACCCAAGATCAATTGTATTTAAATGATGTGGTCATAACAGATATCCAAACTTGTGAGCGTGGAGCATTTAGAATAAATATCCCAAGAAACGTTGAAATCAATAAACTGGTCATCAAGTATATCACAACCCCATATATAGTTGTAGATTTTAATGAGGTCCATGATTCAAAGGTCAGCAATTCTACCTTCACGAATATCCATTGCACTTATGTATCCGATGACTCTATTTTCACAGGTCCTGCCGTAATGAGCTTCAGGGTTGTAGATTCGTTTACTTTTGAGAACAACGAAGTTAGCAACTTGAGTGTGCAAAACGACCAAGATACCTTTTGTATCTCTTTGTGGAATCCATGGGGTACTGAGGAAGTGAATGTTAGAGTGAGCAATTGCCTGTTCGACAACATCAAAACCAACGAAGACCGTGCGATATTGTTTGGTAGTAACGACTACAGCAACGTAGAAATCTCAAACTGCACATTATATAACAATTATGGCTCTGATGCAGCAGTAGGCTTGATAGGTGATGTAAGCATGCGGAATAATATATTTTACAATCCCGACGCAGAGCACGAAATCGTAATGTATGCACCTTCGCAGTTTCAATCCGCGTGTAATCTGGATGTGGACTACAGTTACATTCGCGGTGGCGAAGTAAGCATTAACAATACATCAAGTTACAATAGCTTAAACTATGGGGAACACAATCTATGTACAGGGCCATTATTCGCAGGTACCGATACCGGCATGGAAAACTATCTTCGCCTTGCGCCAGGCTCTCCCTGCATTAATGCCGGCACTCCCGATGCCGCGGG
>Ga0116185_1002625_pt1 | contig 16419 bp, 21 predicted proteins | sample AD_JPNNA7_MetaG_FD_89754 | JGI IMG/M metagenome (GOLD analysis project Ga0116185, IMG submission 89754) | Active sludge microbial communities of municipal wastewater-treating anaerobic digesters from Japan - AD_JPNNA7_MetaG | ecosystem: Engineered > Bioreactor > Anaerobic > Digestate | place... | reverse complement strand
GACATCGATAAGGTGATTTTGTTCCAAGTGACGGACGAAGTGGTGGTGGAGCGCCTGTGCTCCCGTCGGGTCTGCAAGCAGTGTGGTGCCATCTACCACGTCACTTTCCACCCGACCAAGCAGGAGGGAATTTGTGATGCCTGCGGCGGGGCCGTGATCCAGCGGGACGACGACCGCGAAGAAGTCATTCGCCACCGCCTTCAGGTATACCACGACCAGGCCACGCCCCTGGTGGCGTATTATCGTGCCAAGGATATTCTGGCCGAAGTCGATGGGGGCGTGCGAGACGCGGTGCTTCGGGTGCTGGCTTCCCAGGACCTTCAGGGAACCAGGGGATCGTCCGAAAGATCGCAATGATCTCTCTGAAAAATGAAAAAGACTTACAAGCCATGCGGCATGCCGGGGCGGTGGTGGCGGATGTGCTCCGCCTCATGCGGGACCTCGTCCAACCCGGCATCACCACCATGGAGCTGGACCGTCGGGCCGATGAACTGATCGGCCGTTCCGGGGGCACCGCAGCCTTTAAGGGGTACGTTATGACGGGCATTTCCCGCCCCTTTCCCGGAAGCATCTGCGTGTCCATCAACGAGGAAGTGGTCCACGGCATACCGGGGTTGCGCCGCCTCGAAGAGGGGGATATCGTCAGCGTAGATGTGGGAGTTCTGCTCCAGGGTTACTACGGGGATGCGGCCTGTACGTACACGGTGGGAAGGATTTCCGCCCAACGGCAACACTTGCTTGAAGTGACACTGGCGTCTCTCCACGCTGCCTTGGCGGTGGTACGGCCGGGGCGAACGCTGGGAGATGTGGGACATGCGGTGGAATCCCGGGTGCTCCAGGCGGGTTTGGGACTGGTGCGCACCTATGCGGGCCACGGGATCGGCAAAAAATTGCACGAGGCCCCCCAGGTGCCCAATTACGGGCGCCCCCGGGCGGGCATCACCCTCAAGAAAGGCATGACCATCGCCATAGAGCCTATGGTTATGACGGGGAGGGAAGAAGTAGTTTCCAAACCGGACGCCTGGACGGTGGTCACGGCCGATGGGTCGGATGCGGCCCACTTCGAGCACACGGTGGCCGTTCTCGAGGACGGGGTGGAGGTGCTGACCCCATGGGAATCGTAGTCCCGCATTTTCAGCAGGTTCGGCTCAGGTCGAGGATAGGTGGAGGGGCGCATGGCCAAAGATGATGTCATCGAGGTGCGGGGTAAGGTGTCGGAGCCTCTTCCGAACGCCATGTTTCGGGTGGAGCTGGAGAATGGATACAAGGTTTTAGCTCATGTGTCGGGAAAGATGCGGATGCACTTTATTCGAATTTTGCCCGGCGACCGAGTTCTGGTACAATTGTCCCCCTACGACCTCACCCGGGGTCGGATCGTCTATCGCTATAAGTAGGGGGGCCTAAGGCTTAGAGGGCTTACGTACGTACCGCGGCTGGTGCGTGTTTTCGGCAAGGAGCGTGAAAAGGTATGAAGGTGAGACCTGCGGTGAAAACGATCTGCGAACATTGCCGTGTCATTCGCAGGCACGGTGTGGTGCGCGTGATCTGCAGCAAGAATCCGCGTCACAAGCAGCGTCAAGGAGCGAGGAGGTAAGACGGCATGGCTCGTATTGCGGGCGTGGACCTGCCGCGCGACAAACGGGTGGAGATCGCGCTGACCTACATTTTCGGCATCGGTTTGCCGACGTCGCAGAAGATTTTGCGCGTTACCGGAGTGTCTCCGGACACTCGGGTGAAGGACTTGACGGAAGAAGAGGCCCAGCGCCTCCGGGCCGAGATCGAAAACTCCCACATGGTGGAAGGCGATCTCCGGCGTGAGGTCGCCATGAACATCAAGCGCCTCATTGAGATCGGATGTTATCGAGGGCTGCGACACAAGCAGGGGCTTCCTGTGCGGGGGCAGCGGACGAAGACCAACGCGCGCACGCGCAAGGGGCCCCGTCGTACCGTGGCGGGCAAAAAGAAAGCCACGAAGTAAGGCGCCGGAGCCCAAGGAGGGACGTAAGGTATGGCCAAGAGGGTGCAGCGCAGAGGCAAGCGCAAGGAGAAAAAGCACGTCAGCTATGGAGTGGCTCACATTCACTCCACGTTCAATAACACCATCATCAGCATCACGGACAAACAGGGCAACCTGCTTTCCTGGTCGTCGGGGGGGAACGTGGGGTTCAAGGGCACCAGAAAGTCCACGCCCTTTGCGGCCCAGATGGCGGCCCAGGCGGCGGCCAAGGTGGCGCAGGACTGTGGTCTGGCGGAGCTGGACGTGGTGGTGAAAGGCCCCGGGCCCGGACGCGAATCGGCCATTCGCTCGCTGCAGGCGGCGGGTTTGCAGGTCAACATGATCAAGGACGAAACGCCGATCCCGCACAACGGTTGCCGCCCTCCTAAGCGGCGCCGGGTCTAGGGCATCGTTTAAGGAGGAGAAGGACCAACCATGAGCAGATACACGGGAGCGGTGTGTCGCCAGTGCCGCGCGGAGGGCGTGAAGCTCTTCCTCAAAGGCGACCGCTGTTATACGGGAAAGTGCGCCATCTCCAAAAACAACGTGCGCCCCGGACAGCACGGCGCCAAGCGGGTTAAGACTAGCGAGTACGGGTTGCGGTTGCGGGAGAAGCAGAAGCTCCGTCGGTTCTACGGCATGGGAGAGGCGCAGTTCCGGCGTTTCTTCGGCATAGCGGTCAAAATGGCGGGGCAGACGGGGCACAACTTCCTCCAGACCCTGGAGCGCCGCCTGGACAACGTCATTTACCGGATGGGACTCGGAGTCAGTCGGAGCCAGGCGCGACAGATCGTCTGCCACGGGCACGTGTCGGTGAACGGACGCAAGGTCGATGTGGCCAGTTTCTTGGTGAAGGCGGGAGACGTGATCCTCGTGAGAGAGGGGAGTCGCGATCTGGTGTTGCTGAAAGAGAACGCTGAAGTGGCAGGATCCCGTGCCATCCCCGCCTGGATGACCTTCAACGCCGACCGCATGGAGGGCTCCGTGGTGGCTCTTCCCACGCGGGAGCAGATCGATTCGCCGGTGAACGAACAGCTCGTGGTGGAATTCTACGCCGCGAAGTAGCGGTGGAGGGTGGGGAATCCGCTCGTGGAAAACTTGCAGACCGAAATTCGTGTCGAGGAAAGCAGCCGGACTCCTCAGTATGCCCGGATCGTGGTGGAGCCTCTGGAGCGGGGGTACGGGGTGACTTTGGGGAATTCCCTGCGCCGGGTGCTGCTGGCGTCCATCGACGGAGCTGCCATTACCGCCGTGCGGATTGATGGCGTGTTGCATGAATTCAGCACCGTGCCGGGGGTGCGCGAAGACGTCATCGAGCTTCTGCTGAACCTCAAGCACGTTCCGGTGCGATCCCACAGCGACGAAATCCGGATCCTTCGCATAGACCTGGAAGGCCCCAAAGACGTCAAGGCGGCGGATGTCCAACGGGACAGCGATGTGGATTTTGTCGATCCCGAAGCGCCCATTTGCACCCTGGAAGTGGGGGCCCGCTTGGCGGCGGAGCTTTATATCGAACGGGGCACGGGGTATGCCGCCATTGACCGCCCCCGCCCCCCCTATCTTCCTGTGGATGCCCTGATGATGGACGCCATCTTCTCGCCCGTGCACCGGGTAAACTACGAGATCCAAAATTCCCGGGTGGGTCAGAGGACGGACTACGACCGCCTGGTGTTGGAAGTGTGGACCAACGGAGTGGTGGATCCCGTGGAAGCTGTGGCCCGGGCGTCTCAGATTCTGGAAGAAAAGTTTTCTTTGGTGTGCCGCGGGCTGTACTTCGGGGGAAAAGAAAAGGACGAAGGCACGGATGAATCACCCTCTTTTCCCCTGACCACCTCGGGGGAAGGAGAAGAGGGACCCCGGGGGACCCTGGCCGGAGGCGAAGGAGACCCCTTCCTGTTGCGCCCCGTGAGGGACCTGGAACTCTCCATCCGCAGCGAAAACTGCCTGTTGCGCGGAGGGATTCACACCGTGGGTGATCTGGTGAGCCGCAGCAAGGACGACCTATTAAAAATCCGAAATCTAGGTAAGATCTCTCTGAAAGAAATTTTGGAAAAGCTTGCCAAAACCGGATATGCATTGAAGGCGAGCGGTCGGGATCGGAGCGCCGCCTTGGAAACACAGGACAGCCAGGAGGAGGAATAGCGCGATGAGACATCGCGTGGACCACAGCACGTTGGGAAGGTACGGGAGCCATCGTCATGCCATGCTGGCTAATATGGCGGCGAGCTTGTTCCTGCACGGTGCCATTTCCACCACCCTTGTACGGGCTCGGGAGGCTCGTCGGGTGGCGGAGAAGCTGATCACCCGGGCTCGGGGGGGTACCCTTCAGGACCGCCGCCTCGTCATTGCCCGTATGCCGCACAAAGAGGCGGTATGCAAGCTCTTTGATGAAATCGCCCCTCGCTATCAGGGGCGTCCCGGAGGATACACGAGGATCGTCAAGACCGGTAACCGCGTGGGAGATGCGTCCCCCATGGTGGTGCTCGAGCTGGTCGAGTAGCGATTTTTCACATGGGGTCGGTCTGTGAGCTCCGGGAGGTGGGGTATACCTATCCCGGAGCCAAAACCCCAGCCCTTGCCGGCATATCGTTGCGGATCGCCCCGGGGGCCTGGGTGGCCCTTTTGGGGAGCAACGGTTCCGGAAAATCGACGTTGGCGCGCATCTTCAACGCCCTGCTGGTCCCCACGCAGGGCTCTTCTATTGTCTGTGGATGGGACACGGGCAAAGAAGAGCACCACGCCGCTGTCCGCCGAGAAGTGTGTATGGTGTTCCAGAACCCAGAAAATCAGATCGTGGCGGCCACGGTGGAAGAAGATGTGGCCTTTGGCCCGGAGAACCTGGGATTGCCCTCGGAAGAAATAGTATCCAGGGTCCGATGGGCCCTGGAGGTGGTCGGCCTGACGGCCTTGAGTCGTCAGCCGGTCTACGTCCTTTCCGGAGGGCAAAAGCAGCGCCTGGCGGTGGCGGGGGCTCTGGCGCTACGCCCTCGCTGCCTGGTCCTTGACGAAGCCACTTCCATGCTAGACCCCCAGGGCCGGGCGGACTTGGCATCGGTGCTCAGAGAGCTTCATGCCGAGGGCATGACCCTTGTCTCCATCACCCATCGGTTGGAAGAAATTTTGGATTGCGACGAAGTCCACGTGCTCCACCGAGGCCAGCAGGTTTGGCACGGGGCTCCGCTGGACTTTTTCGCGGTGCCCCGCCCCGAGTGGGGCGTGGAAGACCCCCCCCTGTGGCGCCTCTGGCGCAGGCTCAGGAGCGGGAATCGCATCCCCCGGACGATCTTTCCCCGAGGGAAGGAAATGGCGGAGGCCCTATGTCCCTCTCGGTAAAAGACCTCTCGTTCACCTACCACGCGGGGACCCCCCTGGCCCGGCGGGCCCTTGACTCTGTGAGCTTCGAGATGAACTCCGGCCAGTGGATGGCCGTGGTGGGCCCCACGGGGAGCGGTAAGTCCACCTTGGCCCAGCACCTTAACGCCCTGATCCTTCCTCAGGAGGGAAAAGTGACGGTGGACGGCATGACGGTGACCCATCGCAGCCCCGATCTCCGAGAAGTCCGGCGGCGGGTGGGGCTGGTTTTCCAGTACCCCGAACAGCAGCTCTTCGCGGAAAACGTCTACGATGAGGTGGCCTTCGCCCCCCGAAACTGGGGGGTGGACGAGGGGCGTCTGGAGGTCCTCGTGGCTCGATCCCTGGCCCAAGTGGGACTGGAGACGTCCCTATCTTCTCGAAGTCCTTTCTCCCTGTCGGGGGGGCAGAAGCGTCGGGTGGCCTTGGCCTCCGTCTTGGCGGCGGAGCCTGAGTACCTGGTGTTGGATGAACCCACGGCGGGGCTCGATGGCGGCGGCGTACGAGATCTTTTGAGCCTCATAGCGGAGTTGGTGCGGGGGGGCATGGGAGTATTGCAGATCACCCACGACCTGGAGCTGGCCCTCTCGCGGTGCGATGCCATCCTGGTGTTGGACCACGGGCGCGTCCTTGGCATGGGTTCCCCCCAAGACCTGGTGGATCCCCTGTGCCGAGCCGTCCTGCCGGGACTCATTATCCCCCCGGTGCTGGATTTCTCCCGGCGCCTCCGGGAGCGGGGCCTGGCCGTCCCCTTGACGATGGATGCCGAAGAGCTGGGGCGGAGGCTGGAAAAGGGGGGGCGATATTGAAGTTCCTGGATCACATGACCTTGGGACAGTACATCCCCGTGGACTCCTTAGTCCATCGCCTCGACCCTCGGTGCAAGATCCTGGGCACGGTGGCTCTCATGGGGGCCCTTTTTGTGGGCGATGGCGCGGGGGCCATGGGGGCCTGGGGAGGACTCTTTTTTCTCCTCGCGTCGGCCTCTAAAATCCCCGTTTCCATGGCGCTCCGGGGGGTGCGCCCTGTGGTCATCCTCATCGCCTTCACAGCCGTGATCAACCTGTTTTTTTCCTCCGGCGAACCTCTGTGGTCCTGGGGGATCCTGCGAGTGAGCCGAGAAGGGATGGTGGCGGCTTTTACCATGAGCTTTCGGCTGTTTTTTCTGGTCCTTTTTGCGGGATTTTTAACCCTTACCACGTCCCCCATGGAGCTCGCCGATGGCTTGGAGCGCCTCCTCTCCATATTAAAGCCCATCGGTTTTCCCGCCCACGAGATGGCCATGATGATGACCATTGCCCTTCGATTTATCCCCACCCTATTGGATGAGACCGATCGCATCCTCAAGGCCCAGCTCGCCCGAGGGGCGGATCTTGACCGGGGGGGGATAGGGCGTCGGATAAAGGCCTTCGTCCCCGTGTTGGTGCCCCTTTTTATTCTGGTCTTTCAGAGGGCCGAAGATCTGGCCACCGCCATGGAGGCCCGGTGCTACCGGGGGGGAGACGGGCGCACCCGGATGCACCCCTTGAGGTGGACCCTCCGGGACTCCGGAGCCCTAGTGGGATTGTGCCTAGTGACGGTATTCGTCTGCGTACTGGATGCCCGGTGGCCCCTGCTGCGATGAAATACGCGGTGCGACTGGCCTACGACGGCGCGGCCTTCTCCGGTTGGCAGGCCCAGGGCCATGGCCTCGGGGTTCAACAGGTGGTGGAAGAAGCCCTGGGGGCGCTCCACGGCGTTTTGGTTCCCATAAGCGCTGCGGGGCGTACCGACGCAGGAGTCCATGCCCGGGGTCAGGTGGTGTCGTTTGAGGTCCCCCGTTCCTGGGAGCCCGAAATGCTTCGGCGCGCCTTGGACGCTCGCATGCCCCAGAGCGTCCGCGCCCTGGGGGTCTCCCCCGTTTCGCCGGATTTTGATGCCCGCCACAGTGCCCGGTGGCGTGAGTACGTCTATTTCCTCTGGGCAGCGCCCGCGACCTATCCCCATCTCCACACCATGACGTGGTGGATTCACCAGCCCTGGGACTGGGAAATGGTGCGTCAGGCCTGCGTCCTTTTGCCGGGGACTCACGATTTTTCCGCCTTCTGTCGGTCCGCCGACCGCCCCGAACGCACCGTGAGGACGATCTTTTCCGCCCGTCTGGCCCGCCGGGGATCCCTCTGGTGGTTTCGCGTTCGAGGGAACGCCTTTCTCACCAACATGGTGCGCATCTTAGTGGGAAGCCTGGCGGAGGTGGGGCGCGGGAGGCGACCGGTGGCGTGGTTTGCCTCGCTGCTGGAAGGCCATTCGCGGGCCATGGCGGGCATGACGGCCCCTCCCCAGGGGCTTTTTCTCTGGAACGTGGGTTACGGGGATGAGGGGGAAAAGCTCTTGTGGGAGAAGGGAGAAAGCCCTATAGTTTGATCCGGCCCGCCGGAACTCGCGGAAGCCGGAGTTTCGGAAAAAGTTGGGGAAAATGAGCTGGGCGCCAAGGGGTGTGGGCGCTCCATTCTCGACGAAGGGACGAAAAGGGGGTAGCGGAGCGTGTTTGGGAACGACATCGGCATCGACCTCGGGACGGCCACCGTCCTGATCTACATACGAGGTAAAGGGGTTGTGCTTCGAGAACCCTCGGTGGTGGCTCTGGATAAAGACAATAACCGCATCCTGGCGGTGGGAGAAGATGCCAAGCGTATGGTGGGTAAGGTCCCGGGCCACGTGGTGGCCATCCGGCCCCTGCGGGACGGGGTCATCGCGGACTACACCATGACGGAGGCCATGTTGCGCCATTTCATCAAAAAAGTTACCCGGGGGACGGGGCGATTCTTTCGGCACCGGGTGATGGTCTGTGTGCCCTCGGGGGCTACGGACGTGGAGCGTCGGGCGGTGCTGGAAGCGGCGTTGGAAGTGGGAGCCCGAGACGCTTACCTCATAGAGGAGCCCATGGCGGCAGCCATCGGAGCGGGGATCAACGTGGGAGAGCCCCGGGGAAACATGGTGGTGGACGTGGGGGGAGGTACCTCGGACATCGCCGTGATCTCTTTGGGTAACATCGTCATCTCCGAATCCCTCAGGGTGGGGGGAGACAAGTTCGACGAAGCCATATCTCGCTATGTCAGGCGAAACTACAACCTGGCCATAGGGGAGCAGACTTCGGAAGACATGAAGGTCCGGATCGGCAACTGCTATTCCCGGGGAGAGGTTATGACCATGAACATCCGGGGTAGGGATCTCGTATTGGGATTGCCCCGGGAGATCCAAATCACCAGCGCGGGGGTGGCCGAAGCCATTTCCGAGCAAGTACAGTCCATTGTGGATGGCATTCGGCGCGTCCTGGAACTAACGCCTCCGGAGCTTTCGGCCGATATTATCGAGGGAGGGGTGGTACTCACCGGAGGGGGAGCCCTGTTGCGCAACCTTCCGGAGCTCGTCACTGAACAGACGGGGATTTCCTGCCACGTGGCGGACCAACCCATGGAATGTGTGGCCCTAGGGACGGGCAAGGCCATGGAAGAACTCGATAAACTAAAGGACTCGGGAACAATCCTTTCCACGTCGCGCAAAGGGGGACGGCGCCCCCGATGACACTCCGGGAGGGCTTTCTCCGGTCCGGTGATCTCTAGAGGGGGGTGAGGCCGTGTTCCGCGGTCTGTACGCAGGGGCGTCGGCCATGCTGGTCCAGGAGCGCATGCTGGATGTGACGGGAAACAACTTGGCCAACGTGAATTCCACGGGATTTCGAGGTCGGACCCCCGTCAACAAGGCGTTTCCCACGCTTCTGATGGAAAAAATCGATGGACAACCGGGGGAAACCTTCCCTCCTAAGCCCGAGTGGCTCCGCCGGCGGGATCCCATCCAGGATGCGGTGTTCGCCAATGTGCTCTCCGAGACCGCCATGTCGATCCAGGCGGGGGCGGTGCGGGTCACCGACAACCCCCTGGATGTGGCCCTGGAAGGTCCGGGTTTTTTCGTGGTGGCCGACGGGGCGGGCAATACCTTCTACACCCGGGCGGGGCACTTCGTCCGGGACAACGAAGGGCGTCTGGCCACCCACGAAGGGCAGCTGGTTCAGGGGCAAGGGGGCACCATAACCCTGGGAGAGGGATGGACCGCCCATATTGACGATGGGGGCCAAGTGGTGGTGGATGGAGAAGTGGTGGACCGGCTTCAGGTGGTGACCTTCGACAACCCCACCTACCTGCGCCAGGCGGGGAGGTCTTTGCTGCAGGAGACGGCGGGTTCCGGCGCTCCCCAGGAAGAGGCCAACCCCACGTTGGCCCGGGGCGCCCTGGAGATGTCCAACGTCAACGTGGTCTCCGAGATGGTGCGCATGGTCGAAGCAAACCGGGCCTACGAAGCGGCGGCCAAGGCGGTGTCGGTGCAGGACGAATCGGCCTCGCGCCTGACCCAGACCTACGGCCGGGTCTAGGGCGAAAGGACAGGGGGTATTTACCATGATGCGCTCTCTCTGGGCTGGGGCCAGCGGCATGATCGCCCAGCAGACCAATTTGGACGTGGTGTCCAATAACCTGGCCAACGTCAACACGGCGGGGTTCAAGAAGATCCGGGCGGACTTCGAAGATTTGCTCTACCAGATCGACCGGGAGCCCGGGGCCCCCGTGGAACCCGATTCCATGATCCCCGACGGCATTCAGGTGGGGCTGGGGGCCCGGGTGGTGGGCACGAGCCGGATGATGGCCCCCGGCAACCTCAAGGTCACGAGCAATCAGCTCGACGTGGCCATTGAGGGCGACGGCTTTTTCCAGGTGACGCTGCCGAACGGAGACATCGCCTACACCCGGGACGGGGGGTGGCGTATGGATGGCAACGGCCAGATTGTCACCTCCAACGGATACCTTCTGGAACCCGCCATCACCGTCCCGGAGGATGCGGTGGCTGTGGCCATTAGCCCTACGGGGGACGTGAGCGTCCTGATGCCCGGAGACCCCGCTCCCCAAAACGTGGGACAGCTCCAATTGGCTCGGTTCGTGAACCCCGGAGGGCTCAAGGCCGTGGGAAAAAATCTCTTCCTGGAGACCGCCGCCAGCGGTGCCCCTCAAATCGCCAACCCCGGCGAGGCGGGCATGGGCACCACGATCCAGGGCATCCTGGAGCTCTCCAACGTCCAAGTGGTGGAAGAGATGGTCAACATGATCGTGGCCCAACGGGCCTACGAGGCGAACTCCAAAACCATTCAGACCGCCGACGACCTGCTCCGGATCGCCAACAGCCTGCGGAGGTAGGGTATGGGCAGTGAGAGGGGGCGGGCCTGGTCCCGCCTCCTTGTCGTTTTTTGGATGGGGTGTCTGGCCGGGGCGTCCTTCGGGGTGGCGGAAGGAGCTTCTCTCAAGGTGGAGATCCCTTCTCCCCTTGCGGTGCGCCGAGGGACCTTGTATCTTGGGGAGGTGGGGCGCCTGGAGGGGGCCGCCGAACTGGTCTCCCGGGCCTCCAAGGCCCGACTTCCCTTCAGGGAAGGGGGATGGACCCAGGAGGACCTGTGGCGGTCCCTGGGAGAATCGGGGCTGGTGGGCGAGACCGTGGAGCTTCGGATGCCCTCCCGGGTAGAGCTCCTGCCCGAGGGAGAGGCCACCGCCGAGGTGCGACGCCTTTCCCGATGGCCCTGGGGACTGGAGGTCCATGCCGAGGGGAGCCCCTGTGGCGCCTTGGTAAGCCCGGGAGATCTGCCTCCGGGGGTGCGCGCCACGGTGTTGCGCTTTCGGGGAAGCGGGGGGCGGGAGTGCGTCGTCCCCGTGAGGATCCGGTGGCTCGTCCCTGCGGCGGTGACCCTGCGGGCCCTGGAAGGCGGCGCGGTGATCCGCCCCGAAGATTATCGGGTGGCGCTCCGGGAGTGGGAGGGGAGCGCCTCTCCCCCCGACCCCCTTTCTTGGCCGGGACAGATCTTGGTTCGCCCCCTGCCCGAAGAGGCCGTCCTCATGGTAGGGGACGTGCGCCGGGTGCCGGTGGTGCGCCGAGGGGCCGTGGTACGCCTGGTCTACGTCGTGGGAGGGTTACGGGTCGAGGCCTGGGGAGAGACCCTGCAGCGGGGCGCCCTGGGGGAGACCATCAGGGTGCGCAACACCGTGAGTCGAGCGGTGGTCTCCGGGGTGCTGGTCACTCCAGAGACGGTGTGGGTGGAGAGGAAGTGATACCATGGGACGGATCGGGATCATGGCGGTGGCCATGGTGTTTCTGGCCCTGACAGGGGCCTCGGGAGAATCTCTTTGGCGGGAGGGGGCCAGCCTGTTTAGCGACGCCCGCCCCACCGCCGTGGGAGATATCGTCACCGTGGTGGTGAGCGAACGGACCTCCGTGAAGGATGAGGCCAAGACCGACCTGACCAAGACCAATAGCTCCAACCTGGAAGACGGCGTGGGGCTTTTGGGCAAGATCCTGTCGGCCCTGGGATTTCGATCGGACAGCTCCATGAAGGGCGAGGGATCCACGGAGCGCAAACACACCGTCTCCACCCGGATCACCTGCCTCGTGACCGAGGTCCTTCCCAATGGCAACCTGGTCCTAGAGGGGGGACGCGACCTTCAGGTTCACGGCGAGACCCTTCATCTGCTCTTTCGGGGAGTCATCCGCCCCCGGGACGTGGCCCACGACAACACGGTGGAGAGCGACATGGTGGCCAACGCCGAGATCGGCATAAAGGGCAAGGGCTCCCTCACCCGGGTCCAGCGGCCGGGACTCCTTACCCAGCTTTTTCAGGCGATTTTCTAGCCGGGGGGAAGGGACATGGCGAAAAGGATCGGTCTGATGGGGGTGATCCTGGCCCTAGGAATCGCAATGGTTTCGGGGGCTGGAGGGGAGATTCACCCCGAGGTGCGCCTCAAGGACCTGGCCGACGTGGAGGGCGTGCGGAGTAACCAGCTGGTGGGGCTGGGAGTGGTGGTGGGATTGGCGGGCACGGGGGACAAAGGCACCATGGTGAACCAGATGATGCAGAACATGGCCCAACAGTTCGGCGTCGCGGTGGACTCCAAAGCCATCAAGAGCAAAAACGCCGCCGTGGTCACCGTCACCTGTCAGCTTCCCCCCTTCGTCCGTCCGGGGCAGACCGTGGACGTGAGCGTGAGCACCATGGGAGATGCCAAAAGCCTCCAGGGAGGGGTGTTGCTCCAGACCCCCCTCAAGGGGGCCAACGGAGAGGTCTACGTCGTGGCCCAAGGCCCCCTCCTGGTGGGGGGGTATGCGGCGTCGGGAAAGGGAGCCCAGGTCTCCAAGAACGCCACCACCGTGGGGCGCATCCCCGGAGGGGGGATCGTGGAGCGCGAGGTGGCCATGGAGTTCGCCCCCGACGGGGTGTTGAGCTACCTTCTTCGCAATCCTGATTTCACCACGGCCCAGCGCTTGGCCCAGGCCATCAACGAGAAATTCGGCCGGGTGGCGGAGCCCGTGGACGCGGGAAGAGTGGAGGTTCGCCTTCCCTCCTCGTACGCAGCGAACCCGTCGTCCTTCCTCGCGGAGGTGGAGGGTTTGCGCATCCGCCCCGACGTGGGGGCCCGGGTGGTGGTGAACGAGCGCTCCGGCACGGTGGTCATGGGGGGCGACGTGCGGATCAGCACCGTGGCGGTGGCTTCGGGGAACCTCACCGTCCGGGTGCAGGAGACCTCCCAGGTCTCCCAGCCCAACCCCTTTGGCCAGGGAGAGACCGTGGCCACCACGGATACTTCGCTGTCGGCCCAGGAACAGCCCAAACAGATGGTGAGCCTTCCGGCCTCTTCCAGCGTGCAGGACCTCGTGGACGCCCTGAACGCCGTGGGGGCCACCCCTCGGGATATCATCACGATTCTTCAAGGCATCTCCCAGGCGGGAGCCTTGCACGGGGAGCTGGTGATCGAATGACGACTTTTCTTTCTTCCAGCCTGAGGGCCGAAGATCCCTTTGGCCCGTCGCGGAGCGCGGAGTCGGGGAAATTACCGAAGCCCCCCGAACGTCAGCGGGAGGAGCTCAAGGAGGCCTGTCAGCACTTCGAGGGTATCCTCCTGTCCATGCTTTGGAAGGACATGATGCGTACGGCCCGGGAGATGGGGGATGGCTCCCGGCGCCCCTTTGCTCCCCTGGAAGACACGGCGGTGGAAATGGCGTCCCAGTCCCTCTCCGAAGGCGGGGGGGTGGGGCTCTGGAAGGTGCTTTACGATCAACTCCAGGAGAGCCTCCCCGCCGAGGAAGGAAAGGGAGCTCCTCGGGAGCTCCGGGGGTAGGGGCCGTGGGCTCGGGCGGCGGAGGGGTCTCCGCCCCCTGGTGGAGCGGGGGACTGCGTTTCGCTTGCCAAGGGTGCGGTCGGTGCTGCCGAGGGGAGCCCGGCGCCATATGGTTTACCCCCGAGGAAGAAAGGCGCCTGGCCTCCGCCCTGGGGATGGAGCTCGGGGCCTTTCGCCGTCATCACGTCACCGCCCGTTGGGGAGCTCCCAGCCTCCGGGAGCGTCCCGGGGGGGATTGCGTCCTGCTGGACCCGGAGACGGGGCGCTGTCGGAGTTACGTCGCCCGTCCCCTCCAGTGCCGGGCCTACCCCTTCTGGCCTTCGGTGGTGGTTTCCCCCGAAAGCTGGCGGGAGCACGCCCGAAGGTGCCCCGGCATGGATCAGGGGCGCCTGTGGCCCGGGGAAGTCATTGCCCGGATCATTTCTCGCTTCCCCCCGCGCTTTTAGCCGCGCGCCACGGGGACCCCATCCCCAGATTTCCGAGGGAGCCGGGGACGGGGCGGCGTTTTTACGAAAGAACTTTTTTAGGGAGGTATGTGACATGGAAGAACGTCGGGTGGTGGTCCGCAACGACCACGGGCTCCACGCCCGTCCTGCGGCCCTTTTCGTCCAGAAGGCGGGGAGCTTTGCCTGTCGAGTCCAGCTGGCGAAAGAGGGGGGGACGGCGGTGGACGCCAAAAGCATCCTCTCCGTCATGGGCCTGGGGGTAGAAAATGGCGAGACGATCGTCCTCGTCGCCGACGGGGAGGGGGAAAAAGACGCCCTGGACGCCCTGGAGGCCCTTCTGGCGACCCCGTCGACCCAGGGCTAGGGGGAGCGACTTCGGGCCGGGGCTCCATCGCCCCGGCCCGGATCTTTTGGCGTCACCCCCGGAGGCGAAGCCCCCGAAGGGCCCGTTTTACCCGGGGAATCTGGGCCGGGGTCATGGAAAGCTCGGTGAAACCCAGGGCCAGGAGCCGGGGAAGGGCCCGGAGGTCTCCGGCCATTTCCCCGCACATGCCCAGCTCGATGCCGCGCTCCCGGGCCGCCTCCGCCGTCATCTCCAGCAGGCGGAAGACCCCGGGAGAGAAGGGGTCGTACCACGGGGCCACCCGGGGGTTCATGCGATCCGCCGCCAGGGTGTACTGCGTCAGGTCGTTGGTCCCCACGGAAAAAAAATCCACCAGGGAGGCCAGCTCCCGGGCCTGCAGGGCGGCGGAGGGGATCTCGATCATGGCCCCCACCTTAACCGGCCCGAAGGGGACCCCGTCGCGTTCCAGAGATTTGCGGGCCCTTTCGAGGGCGTCCCGGGCGCGCCCCAGGTCGTCGGGCCCGGCCACCATGGGGAACATGATCCTCAAGTCGCCAAAGGCCCCCGCCCGGAGGAGGGCCCGGAGCTGGGGGAGAAAGATCTCTTCGTGCTCCAGGCAGATCCGGAGGGCCCGATACCCCATAAAGGGATTTTCTTCCCTCGGCAACAGGGACGCCAAGCAGGGGACCTCCTTGTCTCCCCCGGCGTCCAGGGTGCGAATCACCGTGGGGCGTCCCCCCATGCCCCGCACCGCCCTTTGGTATGCCTCGAACTGATGCTCTTCGGAGGGAAGGTCGGAGCTTTGCATGTACAAAAACTCCGTGCGGAAAAGCCCCACGCCGGTACCTCCTTGGGCCACGACCTCCTCGGTCTCCTCGGGGCGGGAGATATTTCCCCAGAGCTCCACGGAGACCCCGTCGGCGCTGATGGCGGGCAGGTCCCGCAGCCCTCGGAGCACCTGAAGCTCCTGTCGGTTCAGCTCCCGGCGTTTTTCCCAGAGGATTAGCTCCGAGGGCGACGGTCGCAGGACCACCTCTCCCCGGTCCCCGTCTACCCCCACCCAGTCCCCCGGTGCCACGGAGTCCAAAAGCCCTTCGATGCCTCCCACAGCGGGGATGCCCAGGGATTTGGCCAGGATGGCGGTGTGTCCTGTGGCCCCTCCCCGTTCCGTCACCAAGGCCGCCACGGAGTTCGCCGAGAGGCCCGCAGTCTCCGAGGGGGAGAGCTCCTCCGCGACGAGCACCGGAGGATCGGCGACGGCGGAGAGCTCCAACGACGGGACCCCGAGGAGGTGACGAAAAAGGCGCCGCCCCACGTCCTCCACATCGGCCCCTCGCTCCCTCAGGTAGGGATCGGGGAGCCCTTCGAAGAGCTGGCGGATCTCTGCGGTCTTGCGCACCACGGCGTCCGGGGCTGAAAGACCTCGGGCAATCTCCTCCTCCATTCCCCCCACGAAAAGGGGATCATCCAGCATGAGGACATGGGCATCGAAGACCGCCGCCCTCTCTTCCCCCACGGTCTGGGCCGCGTGACGCCTAAGGGCGGCCAATTCCTCCCGGGCCTCGTTACGGGCCTGGGCGAGCCGGCCCCGTTCCCGGTCGGGGCCCTGCCCCTCCCCTTTGGCCTCTTCGAAGGGGATCCGGCGCCAGACCACGGCCCGTGCCAGGGCGACCCCCGGCGCCAAGGCGATCCCTCGCAGGGGCAAGGATCCGTCTTCCATGGCGACGGCCTCTAAAGCGCTTCGAGCCCGGGGCGGAAAATCAGCACCGAGCAATGGGCATGCCGGGCGATGGAGGTGGTGGTACTGCCCACGAAAAGGTACTCCAGGGCGCTGTGCCCCTGGTGTCCCACCACGATGAGGTTGTATCCCCCCGCCTTGGCTTGGGAGATGACGGTGTCGGAGGGAACCCCCTCCTCCACGATGATGCGATGCTGGTGCTCCGAGGGGCGGGGGTTAGCTTCCTCCGCCTTGCGGAGCCAGTAGCTGATCTTCTTCTGGGCGATCTCTCGCACCTCCACGCTCACCTCGGGGGGAAGCCAGGGCTCGTAGCCCCGGAAGAGCGACGCGTGGGGCAACACGTGGATGAAATCCACCTG
>Ga0116185_1002616_pt1 | contig 16445 bp, 22 predicted proteins | sample AD_JPNNA7_MetaG_FD_89754 | JGI IMG/M metagenome (GOLD analysis project Ga0116185, IMG submission 89754) | Active sludge microbial communities of municipal wastewater-treating anaerobic digesters from Japan - AD_JPNNA7_MetaG | ecosystem: Engineered > Bioreactor > Anaerobic > Digestate | place... | reverse complement strand
TCCACTTATGGTGGGAGTGGTGCAACCCAACAGTCATTTACAGGCGGTTCAGATGGAGAGTTTTCTGCATACGCCGCAGGCGGGACCTTCAACAATACCTACGGCTCGGCCTCTACCGGTGGCGGCGGCGGCGGCGGCGGATCAAGTTTAGGTGCAGGTGGTAACGGCGGAGCGGCCGGCGCTTCCGGCATCGCGAACCCCACGGCTGGGGCAGTTGGTGTCGCGGGCGGCGGCGGGGGCGGCGGGGGCGGTGGCGCCAACGGTTCTGCGGGCGCTACCGGAAACGATGGCGGTCCCGGCTCTACACGCTACTATTATGTCGTGCTGACGTAAGACGCATCGGTCTTTACTTGACATCCTAAAAGTCGGCGTTCGACGCTCGGTCCATGAGAAGCATCATGGACCGTTTTCATTTCTTAGCTTACCGATACAACTACACCCGCGCGCCGCGCCTCAATCACAAAAAACCAATCGATGTATCACTTGAACTCGCAAGCGAATGTAACCAACGCTGTAGCTACTGTTATCACGCAGACAAGGTTCCCTTCACCAAGGGGATGATGGAATGGAAAGTGGCGCAGCTTATTATCGCTCAAGCTGCGGATCTCGAAGTACCTTCGATAAAGATGAACTGGAAAGGTGAGTCTACACTCAATCCTGAATTCGCTCGTATCACCCGTCTAGCTAAAGACCACGCGACGAGAACGACATTTATTGAACGCCTGACCAATTCGAATTTCAAATTCGGCTCAACTCGCGAAGACATCTTCGAAGGTCTCTCGCACCAAACAAAAGTAAAGGTGAGTTTCGATTCTTTCATTCCCGGTGTGATGGAAAAGCAGCGCGCCGGTTCCAATCCGGCCTTAGCGGAAAAGAACATCACCACGTTCTATAACCGCCCAAAGCGCGAAACAGAAATCGTCATCCAAGCCGTCATCACCAAGCTCAACGAGAATGAAGATATCGAAGGCGAAGTAAAGAAGCGATGGCCTTCGGCTACGGTGTCTATTCGCAACATGGTCGCGGGCCGTGTAGAAAACAAGTTCGTTGAAGAAGTTGAAAACAAAAAGCGGGATACCGAAAACCGGCAGTCGTGCATTCAGGCGCACGCGCGGCTCGTGTTCAACTGGGACGGCATCGCTTTCCCGTGCTGCGTCGACATCTCAGAGTCGATGCCTCTTGGCGATATAAAGAAAGTCGACTTAGATAAAATCTTTCGCGGCGAGAAGGCGAAAGACTTGCGCGCAGCCCTGCTCGACAAGTCCGCCTTCTCCTGCGGCACCTGCCAGAAATGTTCTAGCTTTGAGTCATACGGGGGGTATAAAGCGCCATGGCTGTCGTAACACCAAGACCATTTCGTCCCGGCATCGTCATCTGTTCGCGACTCGAGTCAGAACGTCTTCCAGGGAAAGCCGTAAAGAACCTCGCAGGACGACCAATCATTTCACGATTGGTGGGACAGCTCGTACCCTTGGAAGTTCCGGTCGTGGTCGCGGTCCCCACAAATCAACGTACGGCATATCAAAAAGCACTCGGTAAAATGCCAAACGTAGAAGTGATCGCGAGTGCTCACGATAAAGATCCACTCGCTCGTACGACGGAAGTGGCTGACCTTTGCGGCTTCACACACGTTGTCCGAATCACGCACGACAAAATCTTTGTCGATCTTCAAGTGCTTCGAAACGCACTCATCATTGCGCAACACGAAACAGAGGGGATCGAGTATATTCACAGTTCGTTTCTCACGCCCGGTACCGGCTTTGAGATCATAACGACTGAACTCTTAAAGCGCACGGCCGCACTCCACAAAAACGTCGAGCATATCAGCTACGCCGTCCGGCCTCTTTCGAAGTTATCAGTCGACCTTCAGACGAAGACCGAAGACTTCAATCTTCTCATAGATTTCCCTGAAGACTTAAAGATGATGGAAGTTCTATTCGCAGCACTCGGCCAAGCGCCAACACTCGAACAAGTCAGCCACTACTTGAAACGAAATCCAGAACTGATTCGCATCAACCACCCCCCGATCCTTACCGTCTATACGTGTGTGCACAATGGCGCGCGATTCATTGAACGCGCCATGAACTCGGTCGCCCACCAAGGGGACTTCAAGCGATCGATGGAGTACATCATCGTCGACGACCATTCGTCTGACCGCACAACAGAGATCGTGGCGAAGTTCGCAGTCGGAAGATCAAACGTTTCGTGGTATCGAAATTCGGAAAACCTCGGCCTTTCGTCGTCAAGTAACTTGGCGCTTGCGCGGGCGCGCGGTCGCTACATCATGCGGCTCGATGCCGATGACTGGTTCGTTGACGATACGGCCCTTCACCAAATTATTCATCACGCGCGCGAGACAAGGTCAGAGATCGTATATCCCGACAACTATTTCGGAAGTCTCGACACCATTCAGCGCGGCCATGAGTTTCACCACGTTGGTGGGGCGCTATTCGATAAGAAAGCGCTCGGGTATTTACAGTTTAAAGATGGGCTTCGAAACCACGACAGCCTTGACATCTTTACGCGTGCTAAGAACAAACTCAAAATCGGTTACTTCGAGAAGCCGATCTTTTTCTATACGCAACGGGACGACTCGATGTCGAAAACAAATCTAGAAGAGCGCGCGCGTACACGAGAGAAGATCGCGGCGGGGTGTTTGTGAGTCGAAAGTTTGAAGCCATTGACCTCACAAAACTTTACTCGCTCGGTAGTGCTAACGGATGGAACGAGATTTTGACTGACTGTTACAACAGACGGGACATCGGAAAGCTCGCCAAAATTCGATATCAAATCCAAGCCGGAATGGACGACCTCGTAAAGCTCAAACTCAACACTGATGAAATGTGTGTTTTCTTCGTGAGACTTAACCGCTCAATCGAAAACACGGCAAAGAAGATCATCAAAATCCGTCACCCGTTGCCGGAAGACAACCCACTCGGTCACGACAACTTTTCGATAGCCAGTATCACTGCGAAAAGAAAACGTGACGATGACCTCGCTTTGTTTCTAAAACAAAGCGCCTACTAGGGGGTCAAATGGAAGAGTTCGCAAAACGTCGTACGTGGGGTCCGGAACCTCGCTTTCCGCTCGTTGAAGCATATGTCCCGCCGTCCGATAAATTCGTCGTGATCTCGGGACCGTGCTCTGTAGAGTCGTCTGAACAAATCAAAAAGATTGCAATCTTGGTTGCGAGTGAGGCGACACATCTTCGAGGCGGGGTCTTCCGCGCCGGTACCTATCCGGGAAAGAAGTTTGGGATTGTCGACACTGAACTTCTTCGCGCATATCAAGAGGCGGCCGTCAACAATGGTCTCAGTAACATCATCGAAGTTCTCGACTACAACAAATGGTCGCTTTACCAATTAAGTAAACACTGCTCGGCCTTTCAAGTCGGCGCCCGTCAAATGCAAAACTACACTTTGCTTAGGACACTCGGCGACTTTGGAAAGCCTGTATTCCTAAAACGTCATCCGGGCTCGACACTCGATGAGTGGCTAGGCGCAGCGGAGCACCTTCTCACTGGTGGAGTTACGGAGCTTTACCTTATCGAACGCGGTTCGGTCTCGCACCTTAATCACGTCCGGTGGGACTTATCGATCTCGATGATACCGGCAGTGAAAGCAATCACTCGCATCCCGGTCATCGTCGACGGCTCGCATGGTACGGGCCGCCGCGATCTCGTAGAGCCGATGACTCTTGCAGGCGTCGCCGCTGGTGCCGGCGGGATCTTAGTTGAAGTGCACGAAGATCCGGTCAACAGCCTTTCCGATCCGGAACAAGCGATCACGCCTGATGCGTTTATGAGACTCATGAACAAAGTAAATAAAATTAAGGGGGTTCGATAATGGAGATTGTGAAACCGCAGGTGACGAAATTGGTTGAGAAGACAAACATGCGCTGTCCGAATTGCAGCACAAATCGGTGGGAGAGCGTCGATCAACACCGAATCAAACCTGCGGGGATGGCGATCTGTACCGAGTGCGGTTTTATTTCCTACCCCACCAAATGGCAAAGCAAAGAGGCGATCAAGGAGCACTACCGGAACTCTTACCGCAATCCGCCGTCGCATCAGAACGTCTATTCAGGCGAGCGAAAGAATCATTTCCACTTAAAATTTTTGAACGATCTTTTCACGAAGTGGAAAGCGGAAGGGAAAACGAAGCCGCGCATTTGTGAGATCGGCGCAGCTTTCGGGTTCACGCTCCAACTGATCAAACAAGAGTTTCCTGAAGCAGAGCTTTACGGGACCGAACTCACCGTGTCGATGCGCCGAAACGCCTTCCATGAATTCGGCATCAAGCTCTCTGAAGACATCGATGAGTCGTTGCAATACGATCTTATCATGTCCTACAAGGTGCTCGAACATCAGACGGACCCCGACGAAGAACTCGTCCGCTACACAAAACTTCTTAAGCCCGACGGACTTCTCTACATGAGTGTGCCGACCTGGTTCAACTCGCTTTCTAATTTCGGCATGGCCGGATTCGATCTCGAGTACTACTACGACCCCAACCACATCAACGTGTGGACAGAGGAAATGTTCGAGAACATATTCACGCGTGCGGGCTTTGATATCGTAAAAGAAGATCAAGTCATGTACTCGAGCACGTATCTTCTTAAGTACTGTGGCGAAGTACGAAACGAGAAAATCCCGTATCTGAAGCTCAATGTCGAAGAAATGAAAACCAAGATGGCGAAGGTAAAGAAAGCCTTCATGGCGTTTACCGAAAACAATTTCTTAGAAGCGATCATGACGTGGCCGGACTATCCGACAGCATACGCTTCACATGCGGAAATGAGCCGCAAGATCCTAGCAGAAAAAGGCTGGGACGTTTTCCACGACACGATCCTGCGGCTCGCGATGGACGCGTGCCCGACGTCAGCCGAGATGGTCATCATGGCAACCGACTTCGCGATGCGAGCACAACAATGGACGCTTGCGACGAAGTACGCTGAAAAGGCGCTGCTCATGAAACCCGAGAACCCAGTGTCACTGAACCAATTGGTGAACATCATGCGGGAGATGGCGCTACACGCGAAGACGCCAAAAGAACGTCAGCACTATTTCCTTCAAGCAAGAGAAGTGGCGCGCCACCTTCGTCTGGTCTCGACACAGCATTTCAAAGAAGCAACCGACCTTGTGTTATTCTTCAACTCGAAACTTCCGTTCCAAGGTGAGCGCGAAGTCGTGGCGGTCGATCAACAGATCCCGCCACAAGTCGAAGTGCGCGAACCAGAAATGGCTCTTTAATATTAAACGCGCCGATCGCAACGGTCAGTACCCCGAGGCGCAGTAGTATCGGGGGCTTATTTTCTGTATCTCGGTCCGGTCCAGCCCTTGGCTTCCAAGGGCAGACCCTCACCCCACGACGGCTGTTCGCAAATGATCTTGACGAACTCTTTGATCGAACCGCGCCCGATGTTCCGCTGACAAATCGCTTCGTCATGGACCATAAGCAGCGCTTCGTATTTTGATTTCTCTAGTCTCACCATGGAGTACATCATCAAGTCTCGTGCTACAGCTTGCACAATGTTCTCGGTCAGAGTTCCGCCCCACGTGCGCTCGAGTGCCCACTTCTTTGTCTTCGAATTCACGCCCCAGAATTCGAGCGTCTCAAAAGGTCCTGCGTGTTTAGTGGTCTCCCTTGTTTCGAACTCATCGGCGTTTGCTTCATCGGGAAGTTCTGAAGTCCACTCGCCGTCGATCAAGTACTCGGTAACTTCAAACTCACGCATTCGCCACTGAACATCTGGCTGTGCGTAGTAAAGCTTTCTTTTCGATGGAAGAGTCACAACTAAAAACGGCATTCCGTTTTTCAGGGTTATAACTTTAAAGTTACATTTGCCGGCGCGGAACCGCTTACCGGGCTCTTTCACCGCATTGATCGCCGCTTCTTCGTAGGCTTTCCAAAGTTCCGGCACCGCAGAGTTCGCGCCGCGATATCCGTTCACCGCTTCTTTCGCTTGTTTCGATGTGAGTGTTAGGCGGTAAACGTCGTAAGCTGTCGTCTTAAATTTCCGCCAACCCATTCCGAAGCCGCAGCCGAGCACCTGGGCTTTCCCGAGTTGTCGGTCGTCCCCTTCATCGGCGATCTCGTCGTACTTGCGGCCAGTGTTCGCGGCCGCCATGTACTTGTAGGGATCGAGACCCGCGCGCAAAATCTTAAGACCCGGTTCGTTCTCGGCGAGCCACCAAAGAACTGCGACTTCGATTTTCGAGAAGTCGGCCACAAAAAGTTCTTTGCCTGGTGCGGCAACGAGCATGTTACGCAGGATGCCAGAAAACAGGACCGAGAGACTGTCGCCGTAAATCGCTTGGAGCGTTTCGCGGTCACACTCGATGACGTTCTCAACGGCCGCGTACGGCCTTTCCTTGGTCACCTTGATGAGACCCCTCGGAAAGTTGTGCGGTTGAATGCCGGTGCCCGTATCGCGTCCTGTAGAGGCCCCGTGGTACATCAGGATGTCTCGGACCTTCCCGTCGCTGTGAGAGCGGTCCAGGAACCCCTGGTATTTCTTGGTGGATGTTTTCGACAGGGCGCGGCGAAGTTCGAGCAGGTACTGCATCTCGAGGCCGAGCTTCCCGCTCTTAAGCGCATCACTCACGGTCTGCGCTTTGATGTCGGGTAACTTAATGCCGTCGAGTTCTAAAAATTCGAGAATCGACTTTCGACTTCCCGGCTTTGTCACCATACCCATCGTGATCGAATCAAGCTGAATGAGCTTCTCGCGAGTTTCGACATCTAGAAGCTGCACGATCTTCTTTACCGTTGGGATGTCGACAGTGAGTCCGCGCCAGTTTAATTTTTGATTCAATTGCCAAACTTCAAGTTCAGCCGGCGAAAGATCAGGCAAAAGATCATCGAGTGCTTCTTCAGTGAGCACGTCGTACTTACAGTAGCGATATAGAACTTCGTAAACGTCGGGCGCATCGTCAGGTGTTAAGAATTTCTTTGGCTCATCGAATTTCGATTTATCCTGTTGCCACTTGATTTGCTTCGGCGTGAGCTTGCGCCCATCATTAAGCCGCTCGGATATATCACTCACCATTCTTTTGAATTCGCCATGCATTCGCGTAGGCTTACAAGTGGCCATCATTGCGGCATGACCGCGTTTATCTTTCTGTACCGACAGATTCACAGCCGCACCTGCATCACCAAGGTTTCGTGGTAGCGCACACGCGGCGGCCTTCGCGGCAGTACATCTGCGAAGTGACTGCGGTATCGGCGGCCATCCGAGCCGCGCCACCAAGACGTTCTCGTAAATGCAGCGCTCGAAAAAAGAATTGTGCGCAGAGAACTCATAGCCCTCGTCGATCAATCGCTTCCAAAGTGTTGTGAGCTTTTCTGGCAGATCCACCCACGGCTTGTTCACCAAGTGGTAGTTGAGAAAGTAGACTGTCTCTTCGCCGTGAATCTTAAACGCCAAGCAAGTCGCGCGCGTCGTCGGATGCATTGAATAGTTAAATGCGCCCTCGCGTTTGAGGTCGCATTCCGACTGAGTTTCAAAATCGTGGGTGACTCTCTTCTTCAAAATACTTCGTACCTTTCAAGCTCGTAGCCTTCGTGATAACCGGTCACCCATCTAGTAACCTCACGGCCAGAAATACGCTCGGGCATTTTATCGCCCAGTTGTTCTTTCAAATGCTCTTCGGCGAGCACGTCGGATTTAAAGACACCAACGATCTTATCGCGGCCGCCGACAGCGTATTCCACCAATATCCAAACGAAAGATGGTGGGCTGACTAGCGTTTTACAAAGCGGTTGTTGAACCATTTCATCCCCCTCGATGAAAAAGGGGCCTAGAGGTCATAACTCCCCAGGCCCCAGAAAACGTTTCGAATCGGTGCAAGGTTGACTCGAAACCTTTTAACCATGTCTATTAATCGATATCTTCTGAATCATCCACGGTGTCGTATTCGTAGCTAGCCATGGCTCCATAAACTTCGCTGACGGGAACTTTGCCGCCGAACGATTTGCCGTCCTTGGTTTTTTGAAGATGATCGAGAATGAAGCTCACACCGAACTTTCCCGAACCCTCGGGGAATTCCCAAGTGTTGGCAAAGACTGCGGCGCGGGCATAGCAGCCGGCGTAGAACTCAGACTGTTTTAGAATTTCTTCGCCTTGGCGATTGACGACGCCTGGGGGCGCGTCTTCGCGTGTGGACGCCTTGACGACCCAGTGGCCCGCGTAACCATCACGGCGTTTTCCTTTAAGGTCGAGACCAGCTTCGCCGTCGCCATCAGCGATCGGTGACTTCATCTTCGGCCACTCTTCTTTGTTCTTTCCGAACTTCATTCGCTTCGACGCCGCGATTGCCTTTTTGATTGGCGTGATGTCAGTGTCTTTTGGAAAGAGCATGACGACTGAATACTTCAGGGCGTTGTTTGTTCCCGGCATCTTCTGTGGTTTGAAGACGTGCGGAAAGCTGACTCTGAATTCCGGTGTGATGATCTTTCTCGGGTCTGCGGCTTTTTCGGTTTCACTCATTTGTCCCCCTAGACTGTTGTTACGGGAACCCTACACTGGGTTCCGATTTTTGTTCTATTTCACTTGTCGTATTTGTCCATCCATAAGGGCTCGCAAATTCCGAAGCGCAGTGACCTGCGGCATCGTCATCTTCCATTTCGCCCGGATCGGTATGATCCATTGGAGCCGAAGGCTCGTCGTATGTCGGCGGTGCCTCTTCCGGAACGTCGGTAACCTTGGGCTTCTTCGCCTTTGGTTTTTTCTTTGCGGCCTTTTTCTTGGCCGAAGGTTTCTTCTTTACCGATTTCTTTTTCTTCTTTGCCATCTGTCTCCCCCTCAAAAACCCCGAACAGGGCTTTGGCTTTAATATTTTTTGTTTCCCTCTTCAAGGGACAAATCGATTTCGCTTTGCACCAATGACACCACGAGCCTTCGTTGAATTCCTTCGGCTTCTTTACCACTCTCTCCACTGCTCTCTTAAAGAAGTCGACGTATTCAAGTAACTCGAACATTGGGATTTCCCAATAGGTTGGGCCGTCATAGCCCTTGATGCGCGGCTGAATGATCCAAAGCCTCACGGTTTTGAAATTCCAATTGTGCTTTGCCGCCAAGCCCATCCCGTAAAAAATCATTTGCAGATTTCTCTTCGGGCTCACCGCGTGGCCGGCCCCGTACTTATAGTCGAAGACGTGAAGCGTATCGAAGTGTTCGATCACAGCGCCGTCAAACGTCCCGAACATTTCGGGGTGAATGAAGTCGAGATGAATTCTCGTTTCCACCAGTAGCTCTGCGCCGGGCGTCGTTTCCCACATCGTCAGTAGGAAATTCGCAGCGCTGACAGCATGACTCATCATTTCTGGTGGAACTGGATCTTTCAACTTGATCGAGCCCGCGAACCGGCCCGAGCCGGATTTCATCGCAGCGCCGAGAACCTGCTCGAGCACTTCGTGTGCTCGTGTGCCTTCTTTACTCCACACACTGTCTTTGTCAGGTAGCCCTTCAGAAAGATGAACCGAGCCTGGGCACTCCACCCAACGCTCGGCTCCGCTCGCAGAGAACTTAGAATGCTTTCTCCCCCCGTGCGCTTTCACGATCAGCCGACGAGAAGCTTGATTGCTTTTGGGTAGTCGTCTGGCTTCATCTTTGTGACGCTATCGACTTTGAAGTTCTTCTTCAAAATCTTAAGCGCCGATTCGCGGCCAGTCTTCCCGCCGCCTTTTGCTTTCGTGTGAGCTTTAAGTGCGTCGATGACGTCGTCATAAGACGGCGCCTTTACCTTTTTTGTTTTGGGCGCGGCCTTTGCTTTGGCTTTTTTCGCGGGCTTAGCCGGCTCTTCGTCTTCTTCGTCTTCAGAATCATCGTCACCGTCATCGGTGGCGTCATCTTCGTCTTCATCGTCATCCGAATCGTCAGCGGCTTCGTCGTCGTCAGTATCCGACTCATCATCGTCGCCATCATCGACGGTATCTTCATCGTCGGAACCGTCATCATCTTCGTCATCATCTTCGTCTTCTTCGACGGCCGCTGCGGCTTTTTTCTTGGTAACTTTTGGTGCCGCTTTCTTTGTAGGCGTCGGTTCTTCGTCTGCATCTTCATCGTCTCCTTCATCGACCACTGTCTCTTTCACTTTACCGGCGCTAAGCTTTCCCGCCACCGCTTCTAGTCGCTCGATGTATTTTGAGAGTGTTGCTAAAAACTGTTTTGATTCTGCTCCTGCGAGCACTGCGATTTCTAATTTCATGTTTTTCCCCCTGCACCGTATAGGTGTCTTTGGGTCTTTACCTAGAAAGTAAAGCTGCCGCCGTCAACGCTTTCCCTAGGCCATGCCGCGTCGGATTTCGCTAAGGCTTCACGGCATTTCAGTGTCGCGATTTGTCCGGCGGGGGATTTAAGATCAAGACTGATAACGCTCTCAAGCGCACCACGAAGTTCTTCGCGTTCGATCAGAAGTCTAAGTACCGGTTCGTGCCCGACGGCGCCTGCAAAGTCGTAGTGTTCTTTGAATTCGGCAGTGCTTGAAGCCGCATCATTGCAAAGCCGCCATAACTGTTTGAGCGTCATTTTGCGGTAAGGCGCTCTTTCAAACGGGCGCGGGCTTCAAGCTTTGCCTTCTCTTGGAAGAACTTCTTCCGCCCGTCCTTCGACATGAATTGAATAGCGAATGCGACCGGCACTACGTCATGCGCGATCTTTTTAATTTGTTCCGGTGTCGTCTGTTCGTTCACTTCCACGGTGCCCCCTTTTGGTATAGAGGGGATTGCACCGTTAGGTCGCACTCACGGTCAAGTCAATTTCGCCATCACAAGCTTCAGACAGTCTTCAACGCTCGTGACCGTCGTGTCGAGAGTCATGTCGAAACCTTTGTATCTATCAAGGCCCGTCTCTGACGGATGATCGTCGGTGTCGGTCCACCGAGTGCAGCGTTCTTTCCGCACTTCGCGCGAACAGTTGAGCCGGACCTTGAGTGCATTGGGGAACGCTTCCGCTTCGTTTTCAAAACGGCAGTCGGCCACGATGAAGAGCGGATTCTCGTTGTCACAGACCGCCATTGCGATGTCGATTTTTTCTTTAAGAATGCTCACCCAAATGTTTTCGTCAATAGTGCGGCCCCACTCGGTGCCGAGCCATTGAAGCAGCTTCCGGTCCTTGTGTGTCCGCTGACTGCTTTCAACCTTCATGCTGTCAGGCAGAGCTACGCCGAAGTCGTTCACGTACCCGAGACAGTAGTCGTGCATCTCATAGATCGAGTCGGCGAAGTTCTTTAAGTACGCGACGCCGCCTTGCGCGTCCCACGCCTTCTCGAGCGCTTCGGCGAGCGTGCTCTTACCGCTTCCCATTTTTCCAGAAATCAAAACAACCTTATGCCCGTTCACTCATCCCCCTTGGAAGTTCGAAGACTGAAATCGGTTCCGGCATCGGTAGACGCGGACCTCGCTTCGCTTCAAGTTTCTTTTGTTTGTATCTCTTAGCACCACAACTAATGCAGAACACGTTGTACGTGTAGTAAATCTTCCCGGTCTTTTGCGACACACTTGCGACGCGCCGATAGAACGAAGCGAGCGGAAGCTTCTGGTCGCAAACTAAACAAAGTTTGAAAGCCGCCCGCACTCTGCTCATACGGCCTCGACGTCTCGCGATGCAAGAGGCTTCGAGGGAAAGGGCGGCTTCGCGCACGTCTTGCAATACTCAAGCGGCGCCCACTGCACGCCACTCTTCCGGTTGAACACCCGCCGATTGAATTCTGTGAGCGGTTTCTCTTTCAAACAGTAAAGACACACTTTCGTTTCAGACGTCATAAGGGCGCCCCTCGCGCGGGTATTCGTCAAAATAAATCTGGGCCGGCTCACCAGTGGAAAGATCGGTTTGCCAAAGTAAGTTCTCGGCCCGAATGCGGCGAGCGCGCTCGGCTTCGTAGTCTGCCCACTTCACGTAGCCGACGTTTGGTTTCGGCTCACGAGTCATCGTGGGCGCCTTCTTTTTGTGATCGAACCACGGCTTCCAGCGCTCTGCCTCTTTCATGTTATCGCCAACGCTCTCGGCGACTTCACGTCAGACGCTTTCATCTTCATAACTCGGGCAAGTTCCTTCTCGAGATACTCGACGCCTTTGCCTATTTCGGCGTATCGATCTTTTTTCTTCTTCAATTCTTTTTTGATTTTTTCAACCACTTCAGCTTTCGCTCCATCTATCGAAGCGTAAAGACGGTCGCGGCTACAACCTTTTGCGTAAGTGTGTTCACTCTCACAGCCGCCGGTGCAACGAGTTCGGAAATGCCGCGAAGGCACGTTGAGGGAAATAACTCGGTGAGCTTCAATTTCTGCAACGCCTTTTTCGTCATCGTCGCCGTAGCCGTTGGAATTCCAACCGCCGGTGTAGAGAATCCCGTTGAGCACAATTTCTTGTTCGTCCGCCGAAAGCATCGGCACGTCTTTAATAGAAACCATCATTCTATCACCCCTAGTTTTGTGGCGGGCTCGAGCACGTCGGCGTCGCCCTGTTCAATCATCTCGCGAAGCTCATCGCCCTCGATGCACCAGTTCTCATAGATAAGGTTTCGCTGCGCACGAAGCTTCGTGAACATGATGAATAGCGCCGACGCCGTCTTTTCATCAAGGCCGCCGGTAGCCGCAATTTGCTTATCAACTTTCGTCAAGAACGAAATCAGCTTCTCAGTCATCAACCCCGCCGTTTCTCAATGATGCGAAAGGCTTCCACACAGTACTTCACTTGGTGGAGACAATCGGCGAGCGCGTCGTGGTGGACCCCGTCCCGGTCGAACTTCTTCGAATCAAGTTTCGCTAGGTCCATCAGTGTCCGAATGTCCCGCGCCGCGCGATACGAGAACTTCGGATCAATCTTCAAGCGCTTCAAGCTCTCGGTCAGGATGACGAAGTCGAAAGTTGCGTGGCTCCAAATCGTCGTCCCAGATTCTAAAAAATTGTTAAGCTCCGACAGCGCATTCTGAAGAGACACGCGCGGTTCTTCGAGTAAAGACTTGCGCGCTTCGTCACTCTGTTCCATCCACCAGTAGACTGTCGGGGCATCGATCTCGCCGCCGCAATCAGTAGACGAACCCGCGTCGACGTTTGTTCGAAACGTCTTCCCGATCTCGCCCGTGATTCGATCGAAGTAGCAGGCGCCGATTTGTGCGATGGCCGCGTACTTCCCGTTCCCGAGCGTTTCGAAATCAAGCATCACTGTGTTCACTTCCTACCTCTTTCTTCGTCGCAGACCTCTGTTGCAAATCTTAAAGCCATCGCCGCGACCTGTACCGCTTCCATCCGCATGGCAGCGAGGTTGCGATTCTTCTGATGAGTCTTCACGTGGTCCCAAAGCTCGTGCACTTCTTCAAGTAGAATGGCGTAGCCTTCGTGCGCGGAATTGAACGTAGGCCATTTTGATTTCGCCGTTAGCACTTCCACTTTGATTTGATCGAGCGTGTGGAGAAGCTGCACCATCTCAAGGTTCGCTTGGTTATGCCGGCGGGGAGTGGTGTCGAGCACTTCCCAATGCACACGCCCCGAATCAGAATTGTGAGCCGCACTTCCGCCGCGTGCATGCTTCCCGAGAGTTTCTTCCATGCACTGCGGGCACTCGATGCCGAAGAACGAATAGTCGTGGTTACCGCAGTAACCTGAAGCTGGTGTTCCGGGACTCATGATTCAATTCTCCGTTTTATTTTTCCGCGAAGCGATTTCACCGCGGGTAACAATGTCGTGTTGGCTGCACCAACCACCTGAAGAAAGTCGTCAATCTCTTTGAAGACCGAATCACGCGGCTTTGTGCGCGTCGAAACTTCTCGCCACGAGCCGAGATTCAACCACTCAATCAATTGATCGACATACTGCCAGTCAAGATCAAAGATCTCGTGGCGCTTACGCGATTGGTTACTGAGATGTCGGTGGCCCTTGTTGCAGATGTCCACTTGAAACTCATTCCACTGAACGACGGTCTTGAGCGACGCTTGACCGTTTAAGTTACTCTTCGTGAACGTAAGAGTTTCGTCGACATCGCCCCAATCCGGATGCCGTCGCCCCTTCGGCTGATACATGGTGAGGGACTTCGTCGAAACCTTTATCCGATCAACATCATAAAGAGACGGGCCGTGCTCGAGCATGATCTCTCGATCAAGTTCGCCATCGATAATTTTGTCGGTGAACTGCCCCATCACTACCCTACAATCTTCTTTACCGATGCGTCTTTACGAAAAATGGTCTCCATGACTATCTCGTCAATTGTTCCGGGCGCAACCAGATACTCGCATCGGACGTATTCTTTTTCCGAACCCCTGCGGCTCGCGCGCTTCTCGGCCTGAATGTTCGTCTCGCCGCACCAACTGAATTCGACGAACACCACTCGGTCGGCCTTCTGAAGGTTGTGACCGCGCCCCATTGCAGCGATGTTCCCGATGATGAGCCTGCCGCCCCCCTCTTGAAAGTCCTTAAAGATTTCTTCCCGCTCCCACGCTTCAGTGCCGCCGGTTACAAGCCCCGGCCGAAACTCGAGCAGGCTTTCGTGCAAAGCGAAACACACTTCCTTGTGCCACGCGAACACCAAGAGTTTTTCGTTCTTATCCCGAAGCCGCTCGCGCAAGTATTTGGTGGCCCAAGGGACTTTCCGTTTCCCAAGCTCGTGCCGCCACCGAGATAGCTGCTCGTCTTTGATGTCATCATCGAGCGCATCGGTCATCAGCCCTTGCAGGTTTTCTTTATCCCACTTCAAGTGCTCACGCGAACGGATCTCGTCAGGCATATATAATAGAGAGCGTCTGCGCTCGGGATGCGAGAGCTGTTCTTCGGTTACCACGTGCATGAAGTCGCGCCGAAGTTTCTCGCGAAGTTCTTCTTCATTTGAAGAGTACTTAAATTCCCACCCGCCGTAGCCGTTGGGCGTAGGCCCGCAGTAGCGCATGCCGAAATCAAGCTGCTCCAAACAGTCGATTGCTTTCGGCGCCATTGCAAAAGTCGGCGCCCAAAGTTCCATCGGTCGGTTCGGCATGGGTGAGCCGTCCATCAGCACTGTGTGCCGGGGCTTATAGATGAGACCTTTAGATTTTACGTCTTTACTTGTGCCGCCAAAGAGCGCCACTGTACGGAGCGACGCAGGCTCTTTGAAGCGCGAGGCTTCGTCGACGGCCAAGAATTTTATCGGAAGCTTTTGAAGCTGGTAAAGAACCCAATCTTTGTGAAGCATTGAATCCGGCACGATAATGAAGTCGGCCTTCCAGTCTACAAAATCTTTGTGCTGCGAAGAGTCGATGGTGGACGACGTGTAAGGTATTTTAAGTTCGCCCATGAACTTCACAAGTTCCCTCTCCCAATTCGCAACCAAGGCCGGCGGCACGATAAAGACCACGGTGCCTTTGCCTTCACATAGCTGACTTGCGACGATTGCCTGACATGTCTTCCCCGCCCCCGGCGCGTGTGCGAGATACGAACGCTGCCTGCTTAATATCCAACGCACACCGTCACGTTGATGCGCGTCCAGAAATCTTAAGTGATCGAGGTTTATCTCTTGATCGTAAGTCACGCCCAGGGCTTTGATGAACATTCGCTCGGCAGGTTCTTGGGCGATCTCTCGAAACATTTCCGCTGCTCGTAAAGACCGCGTGGAATACGAATTGAGTGCGCACTTCACCCAGTGCTCACGCATGGGTTTCATTTTGTTCAATTGATACGTGTCGGTTTGAACGAGCACGAATGAACCTTTTGAAAACGTCAGCCACGCCATCAATCCCCCGCCGCGTAAAAAAGTTTTTCCGTCTTGCGCGACGATAAAACCTTTATATAGGCTCGCAAGTCAACGGGGGTTTTCAATTGGGCAAAAAATTAAAGTTCAGAGATTGGATAGACCGACAAGGCGTCGATCACATTGCAGAAAAAATGGGAGTGACGAGGGGCGCCGTCCACCATTGGAGAACAGGCCGAGCGGTTCCGCTTGCGTGTCATCTCATTAAAATAAATTCGATGAGTAAAGGGCGGGTCAGCGTCGATCAGATCTTAGAGGCGAACCGAGAGTTCAGACGTGGCGAGGCTCGACCATGACAGCCTCTACACTTAAAGAAGGTAAACGTCTTTACCAGCTTGGCTTCGGAACTATCTGGCTTAAGCCAAGGTCAAAGCAGCCCGCCGAGAGCGGATGGACCACTGGCCCGCGCGAAGACTGGAAAGCTTTCGAGAAGAAGTACGTGCCTGATGCGAACATTGGTGTGCGCACGGGCGAAGCTTCGAAGATCGGGAACAACTATCTCGCATGCATCGATGTGGACGTGAAGGACCCGAAGTACCGCGAAGTGGCGCTAGAGAAATTGCGCTCGATCACGGGCGGGAAGAAGTTCCCGACTGTGCTCTCGGGCTCGGGGAACGGTTCACGCCATCTATATTGTGTGACGCCGCAGCCCTTTAAGATGGTGACCGTCGCCAAAGAAAAAGACGCCTGGGAAATCTGTGTGTATTCCAGCGGCCGGCAAATGGTTC
>Ga0116185_1002611_pt1 | contig 16470 bp, 12 predicted proteins | sample AD_JPNNA7_MetaG_FD_89754 | JGI IMG/M metagenome (GOLD analysis project Ga0116185, IMG submission 89754) | Active sludge microbial communities of municipal wastewater-treating anaerobic digesters from Japan - AD_JPNNA7_MetaG | ecosystem: Engineered > Bioreactor > Anaerobic > Digestate | place... | reverse complement strand
TGCCGCCGGTGCCCCGCAAGGACCCGAAATACCCGTGGTCCGACAGCCACAGGCTCGTCTCGAGCACTTCCTTTTTATACTGGTCATATCCCATAAGCCGGTTCAACTCCTTTCAAGGTTCGTTATCGTTTCGCGAGATACCGGCCTCACGGCAACCCTGCTTTCCTGTATGGCTTCATGACGTCATGGAGGGCCGCTTGTTTCCGGCGAGTTCCTCCTGCTTCTTTTCGTCCGGCTCGGGCCTGGGGCCCGACCAGGTGAAGATATCGAGGACTTCGGGGTTGAGGATGTAGTCCGGCCGCTCTCCTGCCAGGAGCTTCCTGATCTCCCCGACGGCGATGGCCCCCTGATGCGCCGCGATCTCGGCCGTGTTTCCGCCCAGGTGCGGGGTGGCGATGACGTTGGGGTGAGAGACGATTGCGTCATCCGATCCCGGGGGCTCGGTCGAGAAGACGTCCAGAGCGGCCCCGGCGATCTTGCCCGACGTGAGCGCCCACAGGAGGGCTGCTTCGTCCACGAGGGACGCCCGGGCGGTATTGATGAAGGAGGCGCCCGGCTTCATCCGCTCGAAGGCCTCCCGGTTCATCATCCCCTTCGTAGCCTCTATCGCGGGGGCGTGTATGCTCACGAAGTCGCTCATTGCGAGCAGATCGTCAAAGGACACCTTCCGGGCCGAAAGCAGGGCCCCTGCCTCGGCGCTCACCTTCGGGTCGGAGAAGACGACCTCCGCCCCGAAGCGCGACAGCCTTGCCGCAACGCAGGCGCCGACATTCCCCATCCCGACAAGACCTACCGTCTTTCTCCAGAGCTCTCTGCCCTGGTATTTGAGATACGCCTCTCCCATCTTTGCCATGTCGCCCGCCTTCACCTGCCCGTGTTTGAGGAAATCGAGAGACCCGGGCATCATGCGGGCGAGCATCACCATGAAGGCGACGGTCAGGTCCGCGACGGCATCAGCATTCCTCCCGGGGGTGTTGATGACCGGGATGCCGTAGGCAGTGGCGGCAGACAGGTCCACGTTGACGGCGTTCCCACGGCAGGTGACGATGGCCTTCAAGTCCCTCGCCTCCCGGATGGCCGGGAAGTCCACGATATCCATCTCGGTGACGAAGATCTGCACGCCTGAAAGCGCCTTCGAGAGGTCCGCACCTCCGTCGTAGACCTTCATGCTCTCGCGCCACCCGGAATACACTGTGGGGCCGATCTCCCTGAACTCGTCGATCGCGGTCCTGTCGAGAGATGCGGTGACGAAAATGTTCGGGGAAAAGGACGGATCGGCCGCCCTGCCCGCTGCGGGCGAGGCCTCTAAGAGCGAGGCGGTCAGGAGGTTGCCGATATGAGTGTCGGCTTCTAACCGCTTGTCGAAGGCCTGCCGCCAGCCGGCATAGAGGTTTGCGTACTTCCCTGCGGCCTCATCCGGCCGGTATTCGCTCAGCGCCGCTGCAATCTTCTTCGCCGCGGATGAAGGATCGGCGAATACCCCTGCCCCGACGCCCGCCAGCAGGGCCGCCCCGACAGAGGAAACCTCGGCCGTGGGCGGGACGAGGACAGTACACCCCGTCACGTCGGAGACGATCCGGGGAAAGAGCGGGCTCTTCGTCATGCCGCCGCATACCCGCACGGCAGGAATCTTTTTGCCGGAGACAGCCATGATCTGCTCGAGATTGGCCCGAGCGGAGAACGCGATCCCCTCGACCAAAGCCCGGGCGATGTGCCTGCGGCCCCTCGATGCGTCGCCCGTGACCATGTGGGAAAGGGTGAGGTTGCCTACCGGCAGGCTCACGCCCCTTCCGTCGAAGATCGCGCAGCCGAACGTCGAAGAGACGCCGTCAGCCCCGGGGACGGACATTGCCGCCTCTGCAAACAGGCCGAGGGCTGCATCGGGGGCATCAGGGTAGAGGAGACGGGCAAACCAGTCGATGACATCCCCGGTGACGAGACCGTTGCTTTCCAGCACGTATTTCCCCGGAACGACGTGCTGCCCGCTCCAGAGCCTTCCAGATTCATCCAGAACCAGGTCGTCGGTCACGAGCTGGAGGGGCATGGTCGTGCCGGCGATGACGGCGAGGTCGCCGTCCTGTACCGCCCCCGATCCCAGCAGCCCGCACTGGGTATCGGCCACGCCTGCCGCCACGGGGATGCCGGGGACGAGTCCGAGGAGGGAGGCCCCCTCTCTGGTGAGCTCGCCGAGACGGGCGCCGGAGTCCACCGGATGGGGGAAGAGCGACCGGGGGATCCCGAGGGAATCGATGAGATCGAACGCCCATTCGCCCCGCTTCAGGTCGAAGAGGAGCGATTCGCCGGCCTGAGAGCGTTCGGAGGCAATGCTTCCCGACAGGATGAAGGCAAGCCAGTCCGTGACCGACACGGCGAGGGATGCCTGTTTGAAGAGGTCGGGGGCATTGGCCTTCATCCAGACAAGGCGCGTGCCGAGGAATAGGGGTGTGGGCCAGTGGCCCGAGACGGCGTGAATCTCCTTTCCGCGTTCGAACCCCAGCGTCATGCCTTCGCCCAGAGCCCGGGCATCCCGGTTGGGCGTTGCCAGGAGGACGCCGCGCCGATCATCCAGGACCACGATCGTATTGCGCATGCCGCTCGCCGCGATGCCGGCGATCCGACTCGGATCGGCGCCTGCCTTTGCGAGGACCTCGCGGGACGCCTCACCGATCTTCTTCAGGATGCCGGCCGTGTCGATCGAGTACCCGAGGCCGCTGGTGCCGGGGACTGCGGGGTGGGCCCAGCTTCGCTTTGCCGTTACCGTCGCTCCCGTTTCCGGGTCCAGCAGGAGACACCGTCCCGAACCTCCTCCCACATCGATTGCCATCAGGTAGTGTGTTTTCATAGGGCGATCAGAAGCTCCTCTTCTTTTGAGGAAGTATAAAAATTCAGGGCTTGGGCGTCAAGGCATTTCGGCTCTCCTACCCCTTCCCATGCCTCATCCGGCCGGTAGTATCGGGACGTGCATCCCGGACATCGAAGAATCTCTTGCATATGCAGGTATTTCTATTATAATGTAATATAGATGTATGATGAAGAGGGCCGGAGCGGTATGAAGAATATCCTTGCATTGCTGATTATCCTGATGCTGTCGACGCCTCTGTCTGCCATGAAGCCGGTCAGCGACGCGGAGCTTTCCGCGGTGCTGGCTCAAAGCGGCATCAGCATCTTCATCGATATGACCATGGACGTTCACATCGGCACCGTCGCATGGGGAGACCCTGACGGCGCCGTAATTCCCGTTAACGGCACCGATGTTCAGATGCCGGGCGGCTGGATCGGCATCGATAATTTAACGATAGAGAACCTGCACGTCTGGCCGAGAACGGATTTCATGATGAACGGCAATGCCCCCTCGGGCGGGTGGAAGGATATCCAGCCACTGACCATCGACGTGCTGACCATGCCTTCTTCAGCTCTCGATCATCCCTTCGGCACTGGGGCGGATGCACCGGTCGGAACGACTGCCGTGAGGATAGGCATCCCGACGTCGACCATCTCCCTGGACAAAATGGAGGGAAATGTCGTCCTCGGCCCCTACAGCACACCAACGAATCCTTAAAAATTGAATGATGCTTCCCTCAAGAGGTCCCGCTGCCCCATGAAAGCAGTGGGTGCAGGCAAGGATGTGCTGTCTCCATGCGTCCGGGAACCTTGAAAAGGCTGCCTGCTCAATCCCTCCGGTCGAGGATGCGCTTCGATTTGCTCCCCGTCCTGGGCAGGGAGCCGTAGTCCACGATTTCCACCGTGCCGCTCACGAGGAGCGACTTGCGCAGGTCGGTGGCTATGTCCTTCGAGACCAGGGCATCAGTGTCCTTCGAGCCGCCCTGCGAGCGCTCCACCCGGATCTCCATGTAGTCCTTGCCGTCCTGCTTCCGTTCGAGGATCACCTGGTACTCGCTGGCAAGGCCCGGGTGCCGGGAGAGGATCTCCTCGATGTGGCTCGGGTAGATGTTCACTCCCCTGATGATGAACATGTCGTCCGACCTGCCCATGATCCGGTCATGCCGGGGCAGGATCGAACCGCACGGACACTCCCCGGGCAGGAGCCGGGTGAGGTCGCGGGAGCGATAGCGTATGAGCGGCGCGCCTTCCTTGCACAGCGTCGTGTAGACCATCTCTCCCGTCTCGCCTGGCCTGACGGGCTCAAGAGTCTCCGGGTCGAGGATCTCGAGGATGTAGAAGTCCGGGAAATAGTGGATGCCCGTGTGGTGCACGCAATCGAGGCCGGTTCCCGGGCCGTAGACCTCGGTGAGGCCGGGGATGTCGAAGATGTGGTCGGCTTTGAACAGGCTCCTGACCTTGTCCCGCATGGAGTCGCTCGAACGCTCTGCGCCCATGATGACCTTCTTCACGTTCAGGCTATCGAGGATGCCTGCCTTCTCCGCCTCTTCCGCCAGGAGAAGGGCCATCGAGGCGGTGGAGCAGATCACCGAGGGCTGAAAGTCCTGGAGGAACTGGAGGTGCATCTCCGTGTTGCCCGGGCCGACGGGCAGGGCCATGGCGCCGAAGCGCTCGCACCCGTTCTGGAAGCCCACGCCGGCGGTCCATACCCCGTAGCCCACGCAGATCTGCACCCTGTCTTCGGGGGTGAGCTCGGCGAGCTCGTAGCAGCGGGCGAACATGTCTGCCCAGTCGTCGATGTCCTTTCTCGTGTACGACATGACCTTGCGCTTGCCGGTGGTGCCCGAGGATGCATGGATGCGCACGATCCGCTCGTACGGCACGGAGCGCAGAGGGAAGGGATAGCCTTCCTGCAGGTCCTGGGCCGTGACGAAAGGCAGGCGCTGCAAATCATCGAGCGTGCGGATGTCTTCGGGCTTCACCCCGGCCCTGGCGAAGCTCTCCCGGTAGAACGGGGAGCCGTTGTACGCATGGTTCACGGTCCATTTCAGGCCTTGGAGCTGGATGGCCTCCAGCTCCAGGGACGATGTGTATGCCGGCATGAAGGTCCTGCCCATAGCTCTTTTCCTCCTCAGGAAGATCGTTGCAGCGTGTATCGGTAGCCCGCTGTCATGGCCTCGAGATTGTCTTCAAGGGTCCTCGAAGGCGACAACTCTTCGATCACCCTCCTGGCTTCCTCTAAAGGTATACCCAGGATCCGGGTGACGAACCCCAGCATGATCATGTTCACCGATCCGGGCATCCCGGCTTTGAGGGCCATGCCCGTGGCGTCGATGGCATGGTCGAAGGGCCCTTCCTCTCCCGTGTTCACTATGGAGATCCCGCCTTTGCCGAGCATGTACAGAAACGCCGACGCCTCTGCATCATCGAGCCCGATGAGCAGGTCCGCGCTGCCGGCAGGGATGAGCGGGCCGGCATAATCCCCGATCTTGAGATTCGCCGTCACCGTGCCTCCCCGCATGGCCATGCCGTGGGTTTCAGATGCGATGACGGGCTTACCCTCCTGCACCGCGATCCGGGCCAGGGCCCTCGAAAGGAGCAGGATGCCCTGGCCTCCCGTTCCCACCATGAAGATCTGCCCGTTCATTCCGCCTTGCGCCGCCGTGACTTTTCTCTTCCTGCTCATTTCTCACCCCCGGCAATGATGGCGTGGTGGGGGCACACATCCGCGCAAACTCCGCACCCGATGCACAGGGTCATGTCGATGGAGACCCTGTCTTCGCCTTCTGCGAGGGCCGGGCACTCAAACTCGCGGATGCAGTAGCCGCACAGTCTGCATCTGTCGGTGATCTCCATGCGGAAGGTCTTCTGTGCCGCACGGGCCTTTTTGTCCCGAATGCAGGGATGGCGTGCAATGACTGCGGCCACCCCCTCCGATGCTGTTTTCGCGTAGGCTTCCTTCACGGCTTTCCTGAAGCCCTTGACGTCGTAGGGATCGTGGACGAGGACGGTGTGTACGCCGCATCCCTTGAGGATGTCCTCCAGATGGAGCGTTCTGCCTTCGTAGTCGTTCGCCGTGAAGCCCGTGGCCGGGGTAGGCTGGTGGCCGGTCATGGCTGTGGTTGCGTTGTCGAGGATCACGAGCACGAAACGGGCGCCGGTAACCAGGGCATTGATGGTGGGCGGGATGCCTGCATGGAAGTAGGTGGAGTCGCCGATCACGGCCGCGATGGGTGGGGGTGAGGCGCTCCCCTTGTACGCGTGATAGAACCCTGCCGCCTGGGACACGGCGGCGCCCATGCACAGGCAGGTGTCCACGGCGCCCAGGTTGAGCCCCAGGGTGTAGCAGCCGATGTCCGAGGTGTAGATCCCCTTGGGGAGTGCTCGCTTGATGGCATAAAAGGCGCTCCGGTGGGCGCACCCGGCGCAGAGCGAAGGCCTGCGGCCTTTCGGAGGGGCGAAATGCCCGCGAGCACACTTCCTGCCGGTGACCCCGTCCAGGAGGTCCATGATGATCTCGGGGTTGAGCTCCCCTTCTGAAGGCACGGTACCGTCGATGCGCCCCCGCACGTTTGCCCGCGAGGTGAACTGGAGCTCGATGACCGGCTCGGACTCCTCCACCACAAGCACGCACTTGTGCCGGCGTGCGATGCGGTCCAGCTCCGTTGGGTCCATGGGATAGGGCATGTCAACCTTGTAGAGGCAGACCCCGGGCCATCTGTCGAAGCCCTTCAGCACATCGAGAAGATAGCTGTGGCTCACCCCGGAGGAGACCACCGCCACCGGAGCCTTTCTGTCTCCCAGGACGAGCCTTGGCTTCGCCCAGTCGTGCTTCCTGATCCTGGCGATCCTTTCGTTGAGCTCCCGGTGGAGCGTAAGCCTTGGCCCGGGGGTGGCTGCCCAGCGGGCCGGGTCCCTGCGGAAATCCGGTGCCGGGATCTCCGGGTTGAGCGCGGGCACCTCCATGACCTGGCGGGCATGGCAGACCCGTGTCGTAGGCCGCAGAATCACGGGCGTCCGGAATTCCTCGGAGAAGGCGAAGGCGTCCCCGGCCATCCGAAGCGCTTCTTCAGGGCTTGACGGGTCCAGGACGGGCAGCTTGGCAAACATGGCGAAGAGCCTTGTATCCTGCTCGGTCTGCGATGAATGGGGCCCGGGGTCGTCGGCCACGATGAGGAGGATGCCGCCTACGGTCCCCATGTACGCGGCGCTCATCACCGGGTCAGAGGCCACGTTCAACCCCACCTGCTTCATGGAAACCGCGGAGCGCCTGCCTGCGATGGCATTCGCATACGCCACTTCAAAGGCGGTCTTCTCATTGATGGACCATTCGACGTGGACCTGAAGTCCCTCCTGTTTGGAGACCCGGTAAGCGGTTTCACAAATCTCGGAAGCGGGTGTCCCGGGATAGGAAGCCACCACGGAGGCGCCGCTTGCCAGAACGCCATAGGCGATGGCGTCGTTTCCGAGCAGTATCTGTGTGCCTTTCATAGATGCTCCAGCTCAAGAAAAATCGGATGAAGCACACTCCGGCTCGACAAAAAAGGCGACCCCTTTAAGGCCGCCTTTTATAATTTCACCGAAAAAGCCGGCCCCTTACTCGAATATCGATCTCCACCAGGGGCAACGGCTCACGTGTTTCTTCACGGGAAAACATAGAACAATATCGAAGTGGATTTTGTCAAACAAAAAGAACACACCATCTATTGCAATCAGGATTGAGGCATCCGAAAAAAATCGATCATCGAATCACGGGTCGGGATCTGATCTTTCTGCTGTCGAGGATTTTTTCACCCTTCCGGGTGCTTATCGCCGCTTTCATGGCATTCCATCGTGAGCCGGCAGGATCGGCGGCCACCCGGTGTGCATGTGGCCGGAGCTGCTCTCCGGGTTCCGAGCGGTATCGGCGCGGCAGCGAGGGCATTTTCAGCCACCTTCTCGCTGCATGTTCGTTGTCGAAAACCTTGATGCTCCATCTCCTCATCGACCCCACGAAATCCCAGTACCTGTTGATCACCTCTTCCCTGCTGTCCGAATTGACGATGGCGACCTTTCTCTGTCGGGGAAAGTTTATCTCGCAGAACCACTGCTCCAGATCCAGTACATCAGCCGGGGTTATCTCGTTTACGGAGTTGTCGAATACGAGGGCGGCCTTGATATCGTCATCCTTGAAGGCCTGCAGGAAACGCCACCAGGCCAGTCTCGCCTCATAGTACCTCTTTGTTCCCTCCAGGCGAAACAAGCCGATCTCGTTCTCTTTTTTGTACTCGATGTTCACGGCAACACCTCCTGTTGCATATCAGTAAACACATATCATTCATGTCCGGCGATCATCGCCGCAATCTCTTCAATCTCCCTTTGCCAGGGCCTTCATATCTCCGTTCAGGATCTCCGTGGAGAGCATCATGAGACATCCCAGTCCCGGAAAGCGGTGGCCGTATTCAACGACAATGCTCGTCTTCTTCCCTGTCCAGGTATAGAACTCACGGGCCTGCCTCAGCTCCTGGCCTTCCCCGTACTTGCGGAACACCGCCTTTTTCAGTTTATCGTATGACTCATGATTCGGAACGACCGCGATGACATTGAAAAACTTGCCGTGCCAGAAGCCATAGTTGATATATTGAACCCGGGCAGGACCTATGGTCAGTTCGTCATTTTTCCTTGTATAGAACCGTATGCCCCCATAGGCCGGGCTGGTGCAGACATAGGTCATTTCGTCCTTGATGGTTGAATACTCGGTTCCCCACTTGAGGCCGCTGAATCCATCGGCGTCATCAACGCCTGCCGACGCATTCCCTGCAACTGCAAGAACGAGTACCAAAAGGAATCCGGAAAGGATAACCCCCTTCATACTTCTCGCCCTACCAATAAAACAATAGATTTCAAATCACATACAGCTTGTAGATCCAATACCCCAAAACTCATGCCTTCCTTTTACAGAAGGCAGATTCTATGAAAAGAAACACTATACCAAATTACATGCGTTATCAAGTATAATTTTAACATGAAATATAATTGATAAAAAACCGTAATGAAATCGACGAGAACGATAATCTTCCCGGCACGTCGATCTCATCATGGGGATGGACTCTGCCCCTGAGGGCCGAAGATGGTTTTCCATTCCTGAGGGGTGGTGAGGGCTTTGATCTGGAAGTCCAAATTAGAAATCCTGCCTTCTTCATCGCCTGGCTTGTTACGACGTTCATGGCATTCACCCCCTCATTGTGTAGCGCCATTCAACTGCTGATGATAGGCCATGGTACTATTACGGTTATATAAATAAATTACAAAATGAGTCTGCTCATCCCATCAAGAAGTCTTTGTCCGATAAATTTCTCACTCTGCAAAAAATGCAGGGTATCACGGATATCCAAAACAATGGCTCCCCGGTTAGATCCCGGTACTTTCCGGAAAACTGCTGACCGGAGGATACCTCAATAGGAAGGCTCGACCACATTGCCCCTGTTCAGGAGGAAGAGCGGGTCGAGCGCTGCCTTCGTATGTCTCACCCCGTCTGCGGCCTTCTCTCCATAGCATTTCAGGAAATCGGCCCGCTTGCGCTTTCCGGTCCCGTGCTCGCCCGAGTACACGCCGCCCAGCCGCGCCGACTCTTCGATGATCCTGTCGTAGACCTTTGCCGCCTGTTTGATCTGCTGCCTCTCCGGGAGGATCATGAAGTGGACGTGGCAGTCGCCGAGATGGCCGAAAGAGGGGTAGTCGAGCCCTTCCGATTGGATGAGATCGTTAGCTGAGGCGAGGAACTCTGCAAACCTGTCGGGCGGCACCACGGTGTCGGTCATGAGGGTGTACGTTCCCCTCTGCTTCACGATCTCGAGCGAGTTCGCGGGCAGGGAATGCCTCGCCTCGAGAAAGAGCGCCCTGTCCCGGTCGCTCGCCATGATGAGGATCCCTTCTTCATTGATGTCGCAGGGGCAGCTCACCAGGATATTGAACCATTCCTCCGACGCCTCCTCGATGGTCTCTTCATAGAGGGGGACCTGGAGGTAGACGCCCACCTCGTCATCCGACCGGAAGAGCCTTTCTTCATGATCCATGTAGGCCCTGCAGTTCACCCCGAAGTATTCGAGGGCGGTGAGGCCGCTGAAATCGCCTGCAAGGAAATCCCGCAGATAGGCGAGAAGCTTGAGCGCTGTGTCTTCGTCCTCCAGGGAGAGAAAGATATCGAGGCAGTCCCCGGGCCGGCCTTTAAGCCCCAGGATGCACGAGGTCACGATGCCAAAGATGCCTTCGCTGCCGACAATGAGATCGACGAAGTCCATCACGCCTTCGGGCGAGGAAAAAGGACCGCTCGCATTCTTGACATCAGGCCTGCGGTACCCCGGCACGGGAAGCGCCGTCTCCCTGCCTTCATGGGAGAGGAGGAAAAAGCCTCCCTCCGAGATATACCGGCCCCTCCGGGCGCGGATCATGAGCCCGGAGGGAACGAGGACGTCGAGGGCGGAAACCCAGCCCCTCATGGCGCCGGCAATTCCCGGGGTGAACCCCGAGGCGTTGCTGGCGATCGCCCCTCCGACCATGGCATCCGACCGGCTCGTGGGGTCCACGGGGAAGATGAGGGAATTCCCGCTCTGCTCGAGCACGGCCTTGCGCAGGTCTTCGAGGATGATGCCTGCCGGGCTCCGGACGATCTTCGCATCGGTCTCCACCCTGACAGGCGGAAAGGTCATGTGGTCCATGGACACGATGACCCCGCCTTCCGGGGTGGCGCTGCCGGTGAGGTTCGACCGGCCTGCGGAGACGGTGAAGGGGATGCCTGCGGAAAAACATGCCCGGAAGACCGCAGCGCACTCCTCTGCCGAGCGGGGCCTCGCGAGGGCCTGGGCACTCCCCGGAAGGTTGGAGCTGTCCGCGATGTAGCCTTCGACGATGTCCCGGTCGAGATCGATCCGTGCGAGCGAGCTTTCCTGAAGAAAGGCGGCGATCGCGGGCAGGTTCTGCACGCCCCTGCTCCGGCCGCATACCCGGTCGATGTCCCCATAGCGCTCCCGGGGAATGATCTCTTCGAGGACGATCCGATGCGTGCTCATCATACACCCCAGATTTTTATTACCCATAACAAAATACACGGATCAGGAAAAATATCCAGCTCTCATCAATCACTTCGATGGCCAACCGCTCATAATCGAGCAGGCAGGCCTTTGCACGGCCTCACGAGGCACTTGACAAACAGGGCCTCTTGAGTCCCAATTGGTGCACATAAGGAAGTTCTCATCAGAACACCGTGCATACCACATACAGGAGGAATCCATGGCGAGAAACAACCGTATCCATCCGATGCTTTCGAATCTCCCGCCCTCACGGATGCGCAGGGGCAAGGTGGTATCGGCAGGAGAGGCGGTACGGGCCATCCAGGACGGCGATACCATCGCAACCGGCGGATTCGTCAGCATCGGGGTCCCGGAAGAGATCCTCAAAAGGATCGAGACGTCTTACCTCGAGACGGGAAAACCGAGAAATCTCACCCTGCTCTATGCAGCGGGCCAGGGCGACGGCCGCGACAGGGGGCTCAACCACTTCGGCCACGAGGGACTCGTCAAGCGGGTGGTCGGCGGGCACTGGGGCCTCGTCCCCAAGCTCGGCAGGCTGGCCATGGAGAACAGAATCGAGGCCTACAACCTCCCCCAGGGCGTCATCTCGCACATGTTCAGGGACATTGCGGCCCACAAGCCCCGGACACTGACGACCGTGGGCCTGTGGACCTATGTCGACCCGCGCTTCGGGGGCGGAAAGATAAACGACGCAGCAAAAGAAGACCTCGTCGAGCTCATGAGCTTCGACGGACAGGACTGCCTGGCGTATAAGACCTTTCCCGTCAACGTGGCGATCATACGGGGAACGACCGCGGACACGGACGGCAACATCACCTTCGAAAGGGAGGCCCTCACCCAGGAGGCCCTCTCCATCGCCATGGCCGCGAAGAACTCGGGGGGCTTCGTCATCGTCCAGGTGGAGCGCATTGCGGACAGGGGCACGCTCAACGCCCGGCAGGTCAAGATCCCCGGCATCATGGTCGACTGCGTGGTCCTCTCGCAGCCGGAGAACCACTGGCAGACCTTTTCCGTCCAGTACAATCCCTCATTCAGCTGCGAGGTCAAGGTGCCCATGGCGACGCTTCCCCTCATGGAGATGGACGCCAGGAAGATCATCGCCCGCAGGGCCGCCTTCGAGCTCAAGGGAAACAGCATCATCAACTTGGGCATCGGCATGCCCGAGGGCGTATCGAACGTGGCCCACGAGGAGAAGGTCCTCGAGTACATCACGCTCACGGCCGAGCCCGGCATCATCGGGGGGCTTCCGGCCGGGGGCCTGAGCTTCGGTGCGGCGACGAACGCGGACTGCATCATCGACCAGCCCTACCAGTTCGACTACTACGACGGAGGAGGGCTCGACTGCTGCTTCCTGGGGCTCGCCCAGGCCGACGCGGAGGGGAACGCGAACGTGAGCAAGTTCGGCACGAAGATGGCGGGGTGCGGGGGCTTCATCAACATCAGCCAGAATGCGAGAAAGGTCGTGTTCGTGGGTACCTTCACGGCAGGCGGCCTCGAGGTCTCGGTCGAGGACGGAAAGTTGAAGATCGTCCGGGAAGGAAGCACGATCAAATTCCGCTCGCGCGTGGAGCACGTGACCTTCAGCGGCAGGTATGCGGTCATGAAGGGCCAGCCCGTCTACTTCGTGACCGAGAGGTGCGTGCTCAGGCTCACCGGAGAGGGCATGGAGCTCATCGAGGTCGCGCCCGGCATCGACATCGAGAAGGACATCCTGCGCCTCATGGAGTTTATCCCGATCATGAAGAAGAATCCTGCGCTCATGGACAGCAGGATCTTCGAGGAAGGCCCCATGAACCTCAAGGACTGCATCTTCGGCCTCACCCTCGAAGAGCGGCTCACCTACGACCCGGAGGAGGATCTCTTCTTCGTGAACTTCGAGGGCTACAGGATCAGGTCATCGGAGGATATCCGTGCCGTGGAGGAGATGGTCATGAAGATCCTGTCCCCGCTCAGGCGGAAGGTCTACACCATCGTGAACTACGACAACTTCGACATCCTGCCCGAGCTCGTGGACGAGTACACCGACATGGTCAAGCGCCTCATGGACGGATACTACACCGGCGTGACGCGCTACACCACGAACACCTTCCTGCGGATGAAGCTCGGCGACGCCCTCAAGGAGAGAAAGCTCGCCCCGCACATCTACGAGACGAGGGCAGAGGCGAGAAAGGCCCTCTCCCGCACCGCATGAGCTGATCGAACGGTCTCTCGCCGCTGCCATGGCAGACAAAGGGATTTTGAATCTGAAAGGGCATGACAAGGGGGCCGGGAGGAGTCCTGGATGAACCGTTAAGCACTTTTTGATTTGCGTCCATGGCGAAGCCTGGAGGGCTCTTGATCCCGTACTGTCTGAGCGTAGCGAAGCTTAAGCGAGTTTACGGGATCGCCCGTAAGGCGAGCCATAGGACGCAAACAAACAAGTGATTCCGGTGAAGGAAGGGCTCCTCCCGGCCCCCTCTCCACCGAACAGCATGAAGAAAACCGCAGCTATCCCTTGCCGGGTATTGCTGCGATCTCCTCGAAGACCTCGATCGAGGGATTGCCGTCGAGCAGAGGCCCTATGGTCCCGAAGAGCTCCACGAAATACGGCGTTGCGCTGTGGCGGTTCAGGGCGTCCTTGTCCTGATACTTCTCATAGAGGAGAAATTTCCCCGGCTCCTTCTTCGCACGGTGGAGGACATACGCCAGGGTTCCTTCCTCCGCCCCGACCTTCGGCACTATTCCCGCGAGGGCATCCTCCATCTCCTTCTCTTTGCCCTGTTTGGCCTTGAGCACGGCTACAACGGTCAGCATACCTTCCCTCCTTGAGAATCGATAATGTTCACACAAGTATAGCAATTATCAGCCCGCAGCACATTAAAAAACTGCAGCCCGGGCCTCAAAGCCTGGCCGGGCAGTGAAGGCATATTGAGTTATGGTCCATGCCGTGCAGTATCTTCTTAAGAGAGATACATCATCAAAAGGCAAATAAAAAGGCAGGAACGGGATGAATTCGGAAGACCTTGTATACCGTGTAGGCATCTCAGGCTCCTACGGAGGCTTCAACCTCGGTGACGAGGCGATCCTCGAATCGATCATAACCGAGCTCCGAAGCTCGGTCCCTGTCAGGATCACCGTGTTCTCGCGCAATCCCGACGATACGATCCGGAGGCACCCCGTCGATAAGGTTGTTCCGGTGAGGGACCTCACGCGCAGTGAAATCAGGCCCGAGGTCGAGGACCTCGACCTCTTCATCCTCGGAGGCGGCGGGATCCTTTACGATGCCGATGCAAAGACGTATCTGCGCGAGGTGGAAATCGCGCACGAGGCGGGTGTGCCCGTCATGGTGTATGCCGTGAGCGCCGGCCCTCTGAAAAGCCAGTCCATCCAGAAGCTGGTAGGAGATATGCTCGATAAGTCAGCGGTGATAACCGTCCGGGAACGGGGGGCAAAGAGGGTTCTGGAGGATGCAGGGGTCGGATGCGAGATCATCGTTACCGCAGACCCTGCCCTGCTCCTGAGCCCGAAGCCTCTGCCCGAAAACGCCCTGATGCGCGAGCACATGGACGGGGGCGAAAGGCTTGTGGGCATGTCCGTCCGCGAGCCCGGACCCGCCGCACCGGATATCGATATCGACTACTACCATTCACTCCTGGCGAACGCTGCAGACTATATCATCGACCGGTATGGCGCGAGGGTGGTCTTCGTCCCCATGGAGCGGAGCGAGCAGGACATGCAGCACTCCCATGCAGTGATCGCAAAAACGCTGAAGCCCCAATCCTGCACTGTCCTCGCCGGGGAGTACACTCCCGGGCAGCTTCTGACGCTGATGAAGCATTTTGATTTTGCCCTGGGGATGCGTCTCCATTTCCTTATCTTCGCTGCGCTCCAGGAGGTCCCGTTCATCGGGCTGCCCTATTCGACAAAGGTCATGTATTTCCTGAAGGACATGAACTTCGAATTCCCTCCGCTCAGGCTGGTGAATGCGGGGAGGCTCATCGCCTATATCGACCGGGTCTGGGATTCGAAGGATTCCTTCCGGGACCGGATCGCCAAGGCCCTCCCTGAAATGAAAAAGCGGGCCTGCAAGAACAACAGAATCGCGGTCAGTCTGCTGGAGAGGATGCATCGACAGCCCTGAAGACCGGACTTTAAGGAGAAGGATATGCCCATTCTGAGACGGCCGGAGAAAATCAGCACTGTCACCCTGCCCTCGAGGACGGCAGTGGTGGCAGCCGAAACGCAGGTGCTTATCGTGGGCGGCGGCCCGGCAGGATTGGGCGCCGCCTTCGGGGCTGCCCGTGCCGGGGCGGATGTCATCCTGGCTGAACGATACGGGTTCCTCGGAGGCAATGCCACCGCTGCCCTGGTGATCCCCATCTCATCCTATTACACCCATCAGAACGAGCACCAGACGCGCGGCTCTACCAGCCTGTTTCCCACGGACCACGGAGACGGCAACCCCACCATTGCAGGGGCGCTCGGAGACCTTGTCTCCAGGCTGGTTCTCGGCGGCGGAGCCCTGCCTCCATCCGACAGAACCGGATATACCGTTCCCTTCGATCCCGAGATCTTCAAAGCGGCCGCATTCGGCATGCTCGACAGCGCAGGGGCGAACTATCTGCTCCACTGCTTCGCAAGCAGTGCCTTCATCGAGGACGCGGTCTCGGGTGCGGTCTTCGAAACCAAATCGGGTCCCGTCGTCATCAGAGCCCAGGTGGTGGTCGACTGCACGGGTGACGGCGACATGGCCGCCAGCGCCGGCGCAACCTTCGAGGTCGGCCGTGAAGACGGCGGCGTACAGCCCATGACCCTGCTCTTCAGGATGGGAGAGTTCGAAAAGGCTGCGTTCGATGCGTATGTGAAGGAGCATCCCGACCAGTGGTACGGCATTCACGGGCTCTGGGACCTCATCAGGAAGGCCGAGGAGGCGGGCGAGCTCGATCTCCCCCGCGAAGACATCCTCTTCTTCGGCAGCCCCCACGAGAAGGAGGTGGATGTGAACAGCTCGCGCATCATCAACGTGCTCGGAACCGATGTCTGGGACCTCACGTATGCCGAGTGGGAAGGCCGGAGGCAGGTGAGCATGATCTCGGCCTTCTTCCGCAGGTATGTCCCCGGATTCGAGAAGGCCTACACCATCCAGAGCGGCACCACCGTGTGCGTGCGGGAGACGAGGAGGATCCTGGGCGAATACCAGCTTACCGCAGACGACGTCCTCGAAGCCCGCAAGCACGACGATGTCATCGCGCTCGGCACCTACCCCATCGACGAGCACAATCCAAAGGGAAAGGGCACGATGCTCAAGCCTGTCCCCGCCGGCCGGGCATACGATATCCCCTTGCGATGCCTGATCCCCAAAGGGGTGGAGAACCTCGTCGTCGCCGGAAGGTGCATATCCGGGACGCACGAGGCCAACACATCCTACCGGGTGATGCCGATATCGATGGCCACGGGCCATGCAGCAGGCGTCTGTGCCGCAATCGCCGCCCGCACCTTCCGCCCTCCGAGACAGGTCCCGTTCAAGGACGTACAGAAAGAGCTCATCAGGCAGGGTGCGATTCTCGAAGTGTGATGCAGC
>Ga0116185_1002598_pt1 | contig 16510 bp, 13 predicted proteins | sample AD_JPNNA7_MetaG_FD_89754 | JGI IMG/M metagenome (GOLD analysis project Ga0116185, IMG submission 89754) | Active sludge microbial communities of municipal wastewater-treating anaerobic digesters from Japan - AD_JPNNA7_MetaG | ecosystem: Engineered > Bioreactor > Anaerobic > Digestate | place... | reverse complement strand
GGGGTCCTTTTGATCGAACTTGACGAGCCCGACGCAGCCCCGCGTGAATTGTTCCGCGTAGACCATCTCATCGACGATTCGCAGGGGGGGTATCCAAGACCACACATCCTGGCAACGCAGCGCAACGGGCGGTGGCTGGTGGCCATTCCCCGTGAATCCTCCCTTGAACTGCGGGCCCTCGACGGCACAGTTGTCGAGACCTTCTCTCTCGGCAGCGGGGGCGAGAGCGCTGCCTTGTTCGAACGGCCGTTTGCGGCCAGGACGGTCTACCCGAACCTTGTGGGTCCGCCCGGGGCCGTCGAGATGCACATCGACCAAGTGGTTGTGCATGATTTTCCCTCTGCCTCTGCGCCCTCTCCGGCAACACGAGACGCGTTGGGCCCCGGCGGCTTCGTCCACCTGCAGTCTGACGGCGAAGATGAGCCCCAGCGGTGGCCGTGGTTTTCGCTCACCACGAAAGACGGCGTTCAACAGCGCGTTCTCTACGCCTTAACCGAGCCTGACTATGAAGACACGCTGATACGCATCCAACAACCGGAGACATCCCATCCCTTGAACGGCGAGGGCCATGCCCAGGTCAGCCCCGAGAGACGGTACCGGGGAAGTCTGATTCCGCCCCAACAGATGTTGCCGGATTTCAATGCCGATGGCTATACCGACCTGCTGTTGTGGTGCGCGCCGCGCCCCGGGACGTCGATCCAGGCGGTTACTGAAGCGTTGACGTCGCGCTCGTGGCCCCTCGAGCTCCGCGTGCAGTGTTTTGAGCCCGAGAAGAACCGCTATGACCCGCGAAGCGTCAGCGTCATCAGAACGCGTGTGCCGATTGGGTGGTTTCTTCATCCCGAGCGGGGAATTCCCCTGTATCTGCCGCTTCTTGGCGATTTCAACGGGGACGGCCGCACCGACGTGGCCTTCGCAACCGGCGCCAGTGAGTATTGCGCATGGACCTGCGGCGATGAAGGATTCCCTGCCCGGCCTTCTTTCCAGCGCTCCTTTCCTGAGAACATCGACCGGCTCGAAATCCGCGCGGACCTGGACGGCACGGGCCGCATCGGCGCCGTGATTCGGGGGGAACGCCATATCTACGTGCTGAAACCAGCGACGGGGCGCTAGGAACCGGTTCGTTCGCGTAACCGTGATAACTGCCGGCTGGCCTCTTCAGCAACGGCGTCCGCTTCCTCGCGATTGCCTGATTGGCGCAGCATCTGCACCAGGTTCAACGCTGCCTGTCGGTAGAGGTCGGTCGATTGGCCGTCCAGTGGTTCCTGAGTCGCGGCAATTCGGCGCATGACGTCCCGATACGCGGCTGCGGCCGCTTCGGTGTCGCCCGCCGCCCGTTTCATTTCCGCCTGCAGAAGGCCCGCCCGAAGCTTGCCCGCAGTGAGAGGACCTTCGCCGGATACGATACGGGCAGCAACTTCCTGCGCCGCTTCGATATCTCCTGATTGCCGCAACACGTCTGCCTGGACAAATCCGGCCTCGTCCCGGACATCAGGTTCCTCGGCGCACCTTACGGCCTCCGATGCAGCGGCGGCGGCGCCCTCGAGGTCGGGAGGGTCGCACCGAAGATACAGATCGGCCTTGGCCGCATAGAGCCGCGAGATCTCGGCAAGGTTCTCCAGCGTCCACAAAAGCGCCTCGATGCGGTCGATGCCTGTCCTTGGATCCAGCGCGTTGCGCGCTTCCAGAATGACCTTATCAGCCGGGCTTTGTGGCGCGTCCGCAGTGGGGGAAGGTCGCGATATCTGGTCAGACTCTTTTGGATGGGCGTTCTCAGAACTCTCCGGCGGGACAAGCGGCTCCGGGGCGCCGTTCGATTGCACCGGCGCTTCCTGAGCGGTGTCGGAGTACATCGGGCGCGCCGCATCCAACTGCTTCCCCGGTGCGGCGCGAAATGTACTCTGCCCTATTGTCTGCAGACCGCCGCCGGACACAACGAGAACGAGCACGCCGATGAAGATGCCTATAGAAATGAACACAAGGGCGAGTTTCTGTGACTTGTCCATGGCCCTTCAAGATAAACCGGCTTCGGGTTCAAGTAAAGGGGGGAAGGAGGAGCCGCGACAACTTCAAAGGAACCTCGCAAGTATCCAGCGCGTCAGGGAGCGGATTCCTCGGGCACGATAGGCTCGAGTTCGATGGCGGGCCCTTCCGCCTTGATGTCATTCTGCACCTTTTTTACCCCTTGTACGCTCATGGCAATCGCTTCGGCCAGCTCCTTCTGTTCAGGGGTGTCTACTACGCCAGTGAGAATGCACAGCCCGTCGTTTACTTCGATATTCAGGCTGCCGAGCGTGACATGCCTGTTCATCATCAGAGCCGTTTCCACCCGTTTCTCTACCCACTCGTCGCTGAAATCCCGTCCAGCCGCACTCACGGGTTTGAGGGCTTGTTTAGGCGCCACCGTCAGCAGATTCCGCACCTTCTCGACCCCGCGCGTTGTTGCCGCAATATCCGCAATGGCGGTCTTGTCGGCTTCGCTGGGCACAACGCCCGACAGAGTAACGTTTCCGTACTCGGTGTGGACATCGATCTTCAAACTGCTAAACTGCTTGTGATACAGCAACCGCGAGCGGATTGACGCGCTAATGCTCTTGTCGCGCACCTGCTGGCTGAAACTGCGCCGGGCATGCGTGCCGGACGGCGTCGCCACCACCCTGATCTGATTGTTCACATCGACGACACCCTTGACCGACCGGGCCAAATCTTCCGCCAATTGCCGGGCCGTCGGCTCGTCGACGCTGCCGGTAAGGGTAACCACGCCGTTCTTGGTGGTGGTGTTGATGTTGAACGGGTTCAATTGCTCATTGAGAAGAAATGTGGATTCGATACGTCCGGTGATCAGCGCGTCTTTGGCGGCGGTTCGTACGGCCGCGCCCGCCGGCACGGCAAGTGCCGCCATGAGGATTGCGAACGTCCACGCCGCGCGTTGTTTCCTGGCGCTGATCATGCTGTGTCCTCCGGTTCAGGTGAAATGCTTCTGGAGAAACGCCAAGTCCAGTTTCGGGTACACGGGAAACGCCTGGAGGAGCGCGGTAACACGTGCCCGGGCCTCCGATTTGACCGCGTTGCTTATCTCGTGTTTCGCCTTGCTGGGTTTGCCCAGGTTGGGACCCGAATCAACAATGGCCGCCGTCGTATTCGCCAGCACCAGTTTGATGACCGCCGCGATCTCGTTCATCTCGGTTTCGCCCATACCCAGAGTGGTCACCGCCGGCGTGCCGATGCGCAGCCCGCTTGTGTACCAGGGACCATTGGCATCGTAGGGCAGAGAGTTGCGATTCAGGGTGATCCCGCATTCCCGCAACGCGCTTTCGGCCTGGCGTCCGGTAATGCCAAACCCCGTCACGTTAATCAGCATCAGATGATTGTCGGTGCCGCCGGTGCATACGCTGAGGCCTTCGGCTATGCACGCGCGGGCCAAGGCTTGCGCGTTTTCCGCGATCTTTCTGGCATATGCTCTGAATGCGGGCGTGTTCGCCTCGGTAAACGTGACTGCTTTGGCCGCGAGGATGTGCGGCAAGGGGCCGCCAATTACAAGCGGGCAACCCTTGTTGACCGATTCCGCGAACTCCTCGACGCACAGAATCGCGCCGCCCCTGGGCCCGCGCAGCGTCTTGTGGGTCGTCGTAGTCACGACATGGGCGTGCAACACGGGATTGAAATCGCCCTCGAACACGCCGCCCGCCACCAGCCCCGCGAAGTGTGCCATGTCCACCATGAACACGGCGTTCACTCTGTCGGCCATTTCGCGAAACCGCTTGAAGTTGATCTTGCGGGGGTAGGCGCTGTACCCGGCCAGAAGAATGAGCGGCTTGATCTCGAGGACGGTCTTCTCGAGTGCATCGTAGTCAAGGAGGCCCGTTTCCTTGCTGACCCCGTAGCTGTACGAATCGAACATCATGGCGGAGATGTTATGGCGGTACCCGTGGGTGAGATGTCCGCCGGAGTAGTAGTCCATCCCCAGCAAGCGTTGGTTTCCGGTCTTCTGCCGGATGGCATCCCATTCTTCGCGAGAAAGTTTCGACGGGTCGGTCACCCCCATCTCCGCCAGCGTAGGCATCTCGATGCGGGTCTGCAGGATCGCCCAATAGGCGATCAAGTTGGCGTCGGCCCCGCTGTGCGGCTGCACGTAAGCGTGCTCGCACCCAAAAAGCGTCTTGAGCTGCTCGCACGCGTAGGCCTCGACGTCGTCCACGTTATCGCATCCCGCGTAGAAGCGGTGTCCCGGGAATCCCTCGGCGTACTTGTCCGTCAAGAGGTTGCCCATGGCCAACTGGGTCGCAAGAGAGCAGTAATTCTCGCTGGCAATGAGTTTGAGGTTGGCGCGCTGGTCCGCCAATTCCTGCACAATGGACCGCGCCACCTGGGGCGCGACGGCGGCTATTTCGGTCAAACCTGCCAGGTAGCCCAGAAAACCCGCATCCACCTGGTTCGGTTTCCGGGATTGAAGATAGTCCACGAGCGCATTGTTTTTTCTGGAAATGCTCACAACAGGCCTCCCCATGCGTTAGTCGAAGGCACCATGGTAGTCGCACGGAGCGGACTGTTTCAACACTAGGCAAGAAACGAGGCAAGAAACGCCGTCACGAGAAGAAGAAGCATGAGCGAAAACGCGTAACCAAGAATCAATCCTATAATGGCAACCGTCTTGCCGCCTTATCGCCCGGGCTCGCGCTTGATCCGCGCAAGGGCCATGTGCCCGAGTACAACGGCAGGAATGGACGTGAGCGCGCAAAGGGCCGGGCTCGCAATGGCCAGGATGATGCTGCCCAGGGCAAGAGGCTCGATCTGAACCATCGGAACCTCGCCGGGCATCGCCCGCACATTGCGCTCAGTCGTGGGCACATGGTAGGGGCCGGCCTCAGGCTGCAAGCCGCCTTGTCCGGACGGGCCTGTGACGGGGCTGGGTCCCGCTTCGGCCTGTTCCCAAGGAGCGGAAGCGCCTCCCGAAGCATAGACGTTTTCCTCGACGGCCCCTCCTTCGTGCCCATAGGAAGGAAATACTTTGCTCACCTCGAGCCAGTCCGGCATGCCAGCCTGCCAGAGCATATCGGCGGGCCGCAGCTCGCCCGAGGCCAGCATCCGCTGGATATCCTCTTCTCCGACCGGTCCGTGTTGATCGTCGCCGATGAGGTAGTACCAATTTGCCATGGCGCACGTTCCCTCATTTCCAGGAGATTCCCGCGCACATTTTCTACCGGCCTGAGTGATGTGTCAAATAGTCAACAGAGGCCCGGCTCCGTCGAGTGGGAATATGCAAAGACGTGCAGTAGCACGAAGGAAAGCAACGCTCTTTGACCCTGTGTTCGCGACTGGAAATCGAAGAGCGCGGCAATTGGCCGTAACCCGACGGGACACCCCTCAGCCCGAGGGATAGGGAAAGAGGTTTCTTCCCCGCAGGACAGCATTCGGCTTGGCGGAGGCCCGAAGTCCTGCCTATGGCAACTGTTCAGAGCGCCAGCGGCGCGTCGCACACCGGATGGGTTGGCCCGGCGGCCTGCCTATGGCAACTGTTCAGAGCGCCAACGGCGCGTCGCACACCGGATGGGTTGGCCCGGCGGCCTGTCTATGGCAACTGTTCAGAGCGCCAACGGCGCGTCGCATACCAGATGTGGAGGCCCGGAGTCCTTCCTATACCAACCGTTCAGAGCGCCAACGGCGCGTCGCATACTAGATGGGGAGGCCCGAAGTCCTGCCTATGGCAACTGTTCAGAGCGCCAACGGCGCGTCACATACCAGCCTGGCCTGAAGGGCCAGGAAATCGCGCCCACAGCACCTAACAGGGCTGAAAGCCCGAAACATAAACATGATTGGGCAAACTACCCGAACGATTCGGTGTTTCGAGGGCGGCCGCGCCCCGTTGTGTTACTCTGTTGCCATCCGCTTTGTGACTCAATGCGGAGCGCGGCCTTGTCAGGCCGCCGTGCCTGCAATGGAGTGTCCGGGCATCCGCCCGCGCTTTCCGTGAAAGGAGACTGTCATGATGTTTGTCCTGTGGCTCTTGGTCCTCGCGGCAACCGAGCCGAACCTGCTATCGAACCCTTCGTTTGAGGAGGGGCTTGCGGGGTGGGACGCGGCGGCTCCGCACGTGACCATGGAAGCCGGGCAGGCGGAGGGCCGGTCGGTGGCTCGAATCTCCGTGCCGGGCGATGCGCCGGTGGCGTGGCCGACGATAGGCCAGCGTGTTCCGGTTGCGGCCGACGACTTGCTTTCGGGCACGGCAGAAGTGTGTGCTCGGGGGATCCGCGATGGCTATGGCGCCTACCTTGCCCTCGAGTTCTACGATGCTTCGGGCCAGCGCATGAGCTACGGTCAGTCGGCGGGCCTCCTCTCCGACGATGCCTGGAAGACGCTCAGGGTTCGCGCCGTAGCGCCCGGCGGAGCTGTTTCCGCCCGGCTCTGCCTGATTGTGAATGGCAGGGGAGACGCCCTGTTTGACAACGCGCGGCTGGCCCGTCTTGAGAACCTGGCGGTGAAGCCTCTCGACGGCGAGGTGTCCATCACGGTCACCAATGACGTGGCATGCGCGAATCTCGTGGGATTCGGCGCCGAGGACGACGGCTGGTTCTATGCGCCCGAGAACCTCGATCGCGGCATTGATGAGGGCGACATCGCGCTCCGGGAACGGCGGCTCGAATGGCTCGAACCCGACTGGGTCCGGATGTTCTGCTGGTACAAGGACTGGAATCCCAGCGGGGACTGGAAGACCTTCACCTTCGACAGCCCGAACATGCAGAGCCACTACCGCACGCTTGCCTTGTATCAGCGGCTAGGGGCCCTGGTGAATGTTACGGGGGTCGAGTGGGGCGTTGCCGACCCCTTCGGCCGGCCCGAGGAAATGGCGCGGGCTGTTGGCGCCCTCTTCGAACATCTTATCCGGGACAAGGGGTTCGCCTGTGTGCGGCAATGGACTCTCACGAACGAGCCCAACACGCATTTCCTCCAACTCGGGTATTCGTTTGACCGGTACGTCGAGCTGCACCGGCTCGCCAAGGAGGAATTCGGCCGCCGGGGGCTCGATATCCAGATTGTCGGCAGCGATGACACCGGGGGTTTGGAGTGGTTCGAAGCCTGTGCCGGGAACGACTCCTATTTCGCCGTAGCCGATGTTTTCGCCTCACATCGCTATTTCCCGTTCGCGGACCGCGTCCTCGCACCGTACTTTTTTGAAGAACGGTTGGATGTTCTCGCCCGGAAGGCGCCGCGTAAACCGCTTGTGGTGGCGGAATTCGGATTTCAGGACGGCCGGTCGGGCACCTTTGCCAACCCGATCATGGAGGACTATCCCTATGCCCTATGGACCTTCAATTTCATCGTCGAAGGGCTGAACAGGGGTGTCGCGGGATTTAACATCTGGTGTCTCCACGAAGTCTACTATCCGGGCGGCAACATGATGAATTACGGTTTGTGGAATTTCAAAGACCGCGGCTGGGCGATCCGCCCCGTGTACCATGCGATCGCGTGCTTCACGCGGATGACGGAACCGGGGGCGGCCGTTCGCCGGTGCGAGTCCTCGCACCCAAGGCACGCCGCCGCGGCGGTGGTCGGAAATGTGGCATTCTGGGTGAACCAGGCAGGCAAGGAGGCGCCCATACGTTTCGACCTGCCGGTCGCCGGGCCCGCCAGGGCCTATACCAGGGAAACCGTGAAAGATGAACACAGTCCCGGACTCGAACTCCGCGTCCAGGACAACGCGTTCACCGCTCCGCCTGAGAGCTTCGGTTTCGTGAAGCTCGGGGACTAACCGGCTGACCGCCTGCGCACTTCGGGCTCGTAGTCGACGGTATCTTGTTGAAACGAGTCAACGGCCTCGGGTTCCGCGGGGTCCGCTGATGCAACCTTGTTGACGTTAATCGCCTGCAACCCTTTCGTGCCGTGCAGCAACTCGAAGCTGACCAGATCGCCTTCCTTGAGCGTTCGGAAGCCTTCCATCTTGATAGCAGAGTAATGGACGAAGATGTCGGGCGTGTCATCAACAACAATGAACCCATATCCCTTGGTATCGTTGAACCACTTTACCCGCCCATCGAGCCTGCCCGAGAGCGATTCACTGCCCATAACCAGGACCTCCTGTCCGAAAACCCGGGGCTGATTGCGCGCGCATTCCAATCACAACATACCCGCCAGAGGAACGCTGCCCTGGCACAAACGGGCGCCCGTGTTTTCAGAGACGCAACTGCTACATCATGTAACATGGGAAACTTTGTAATTGTTTCGCGAATTCCCAAAGAGTCGATAGAGATAGCCGGCGCCATTGCTTCGCCGCCGGGGAACCGGGCAACGCGGAGTCCCGCGCACGCCTTGTTGACGCTGTGCGCAAAGCCTCGTATACTCAAACGCAGCTTGCAGTTAAGCCAGCGGGGTGTTGGGGAATGCCAATCGCGGCCGTTCAGGCCACGAGGTATGACGGAGCGTGCTATGCGTGTTTTGGTAACTGGGGGCGCTGGATTCATTGGTTCACATCTGTGCGAGGCCTTGGTCCACCAGGGTCATCAGGTCACGGTGCTCGATGACCTGAGCACGGGGCGGTTCGAGAATATCGAGCACATATCCGGGCTGACCTGCGTGGTAGACACCACCCTGAACAAGGATATCGTCCGAGACCTCGTTCGGGAAGCCGATGTGGTCTACCACTTGGCGGCTACCGTGGGCGTGCAGCTGGTGGTCGAGCAGCCGGTCCGCACGCTTGTAAACAACATTCGCGGCACGGAGACCGTGCTTGAAGAGACGTCACGGTACCGGCGCCGCTTGCTGATTACCTCGAGCAGCGAAGTCTATGGCAAGGGGATGAACCCCGAGTTCCGCGAAACCGACGACCGTATCATGGGCGCCACCTCGCTTAGCCGGTGGGGGTATGCCGCGTCAAAAGCCATGGACGAGTTTCTGGCCCTTGCTTACTGGTACGAAAAACGCCATCCGGTTGTGATTGTGCGCCTCTTCAATACCGTGGGAACGCGCCAGACGGGGCGGTATGGAATGGTGATTCCCCGTTTTGTGGCACAAGCCCTGCGCAACGAGCCTCTGACGGTATTTGGCGACGGCGAGCAGTCCCGCTGTTTTACGTACGTCGGGGACGTCGTGCCCGCGCTCATCAAACTCATGGAAAGGAGAGATTTGTGCGGCGAAGTCTTCAATATCGGCGGAAATCAAGCCATCACAATGAAGAAGCTTGCGGAGCGGATCATTGAGAAGACCGGCAGCACGGGGGGAGTAACGTTCGTTCCCTACGAACAGGCTTACGGACCCGGGTTCGAGGACATGCGCGCCCGCATGCCCAGTCTCAAGAAAGTACATGACGCGATCGGTTTCGAACCCAAGACCTCGTTGGATGAGATTCTCGACGTTGTGATCGAAGATATCCGTCATCGTCTCGACGTCAGAGATCTGACCTGACCAAAGTCAGCGAGCATGAGACCAAGACAGATGGGCCGCCCCTCCTGGCGCGTCGCGCGGCCCGCATCGCCTCCGGGAATAAGGGCGCGTTCCCGCTGTACTCAGCGGATCACGGTTGGGCGAATCTCGCGCACCTGCGCATTGGGCGACGGCTTGTATTCGTCATCCGGCGTGTCCAGGAAGAACTGTGCGGCGCGGGACTGGTCCGTACTCACGTAGGTTTTGCCGTCTCTGCTTCGAATGCCCGTGGCATACACCGGGGGCACGCCTTCCGGCTCGATGCTGACCCATCCTTTCTGTTCTTTGCCTTCGGCGACGCGCTCGACGGCCTCCATGGCTTTCTTGACGCGTTCCTTGACGGGGAGGTCCGCGATATTCTCCTGCGGTTGCTCGGGGGTGGCGCCGGGTTGTGGCGGGGGGCCGAAGGTGAGGTTTTCGGCATAGATGGGGCTTGACAGCGCGAGAACCTCCAGGGTGCCCATGCCGGTCTCCTCAAAGGCCTTCTCAGGGTCGATCACGGCTTGCTCGACGACCCGGGCGCGGAACACCGTAAAGCGGTCCGGCTTGACCACGAGCCTGCGGTCGTATTTCTTGGAATCCATGCGTTTCGAGATGATGGGCCGCCCATCGGCAAAGATCTGGACCTTCTTGTCCTTACCCCCGCGCACCCGGACCACCAATTGCGCCTCCATGCCAATAGGGATGACGCCTCCCATCGGCACATACACGGTGCGATCGTCTATCTTGACGTTTGCAAAGAGCTCCACGGTTGGGCCGTCGGGCCCCCTGGATACAAACGTGCGGCCTTGGCGCAGGCCGGTGAGAATCCCCGCGACGGACTTCTCATATGCGAAAACGTAGGTGATCGGCCGCCCCAACGGCACGTTACCCGCGCTGGACATGCTTCCTCCGATGGGGCTTACCCGAAGTCCGCTATTGAGGTGCGCGTCCCAGAAGATCTCTGCCTTGGCGTTCGCGGCGAGATGGGTGGTTGCGGCTGCCTGGGCTATCGGATAGAGCGGCTTCCCCTCGATGTATTTCCCGGGGATATCGCGCCCCGTTTTAGGGTCGCGCTCCAGGCGTTTTTCGCCCCGGGCCTGGAGATCTTGATCGAGGTCGCTCAGCATTACCGGGGGCATGCTTCGCCAATCCCGGCACCATACCTCGATGGCGTTCACGTACTGCAGCCCCCACTGCCAGGGAGCGTCGCGGAAGCAGGGGTGGGCTATGGCGAAAATACCGCCCTGCATCTGGACCCGGCGCACTAACGCCTGGGCATGTGCGAACGTGTCCGCCCGCTCGGGTTCGGTTTGCGGGCCGTAGATGAGGGCATACCCGCGCTTCGAATCTCCCCACTCCATCGCGGGAATCAATACGACGGACTTCGATGTGAACGCGGGGTCCTTGCAGGCCTCCATCGTGTTGAGGTCCGTGATCGCGAGGAAATCCAGGCCGGACTTCTCGGCGCGCTTGACCAGCCCGCCGACGCTTTCCGAGCCGCCGCCGTAACTCGAGCGTGCGTGAAGCTCGCCCTTATACCAGCCAGCCTTGGTGTCGAGAACGGTGTTCTGCTGGGGCAGCCGTTCAACGCCCGGCATGCTTGCTGCGTCGAACCGGTCCGTTCCTATTTCCTCCTCAATGCGGTCCAGCACCAAATCGCGGTCGGCATCAAAAGCCAGGAGCGTTCGTTGGCCCGCGCTTCCCTCGATTAACGTCAAGGGAAGGCTTGCCATGACGCCGGCATCGACGACGATCTCGCGCACATCCACGAGGATGGGTACGCCCAATTCATATACGTACGTATAGGCGGTGAACTTCCCCAGGGGACACTCGCCGATAGCGGAGCCCTCAGGAACTCTCAACAAGTAGGACTGCGTGCCGTCTTGGGCCTTCAAAAGCACTTTACCAGGAAGACGGCGGCCGACAATGTCACTTAAATCGACGTGCAGTTGGCCGCCAGAACTCTCTTGTCCTGAACAAGTTACGACTGGAAAGTATGCGATTGCCTGTGCGGTTTGACTCGCGGCGGATATGTGGTACAATAGGCAAAAAGTTAGTAGTAGTAAACTTGTCCGGTATGCAGAAACACGCACGATCTGTCTCCATGTGAGTGGGGGCCGCGGTTGTCCGTCGTCTCTGTACATTATACATATCTTGGCCCACGGTAACATCCCGGTTTGCTGTGGGCGAAAGAGTGGGGTGTAAGAGCAACGGCCAACAGCGGAGGGTGCAGGCGCGCAGTTTCCGCAAAACGAGCAGGAGGTGTCATGAAACCAATGTTACTGAGCATCGACATCAACAGCAGTGTGGCCGTTTACGTCCAGATCGAGAACCAGGTGCAGTTCGCCATTGCTGCGGGCAAGCTGAAAGCAGGAGACCAGTTGCCGTCGGTTCGGGAGCTTTCCGAGCGCCTGCGCGTGAACCCGAACACGGTTGCGAAGGCTTACCGGGACCTCGAGGTGATGGGTCTGCTGTACACGCGCAGGGGCATGGGCGTTTTCGTGAACAAAGGCATTGAGGTCAAATGCCGCGAAGAATGCCGCCGACGCACGCTCGAGGGTCTTCATTGCATTGTTGCAGAAGCCAAGATCGCGGGCATGGAGTGCGACGAACTCGTGGAGGCCGTCACGAAGAGCTTCGAACTGGATTCAGAGCCCTACGCGGAGACCCCTCCCGAAGTGGTCGCTTTGGCAAAACTCCGCAACCGTGACTAATACTCACGGCTGAGGTGTCGAAATAGAAACGGGACATCGGTTTTCACACGATGTCCCGTTACTGATTTCAGAATTATGATTTTAACGCCTTGCTGCGGTCACATATCAAGAGAAATTACCTGTGAAGAATGGCATCTTGTCAAGGAATGTCTAAGGCGGTTTCTGCGCCTCGAACGGCACCATACATGATATCTTGTCTGGCACCAATAGGTTAAGAGGTATGGACCGCCGGCACCGCCCAATCTCGTTCGGCCAAGAAAATAGTTGACATACAGGCCGGATACGCGTAAAATCATACATAGAAGCTGTGATTTCTCTGGTGCGGAAGGAGAGTCCGAGAGGCTTCCGGGCAATTCATCTTGGCAGCCAAGCGTTCATCATGGCTGCTGCGATGAACGTGCGGCCATCTGTATGGAACAGGCACATGACGACGGCTTACGAAAAACAGGACGGGGAACATATGGGTGCGCGAGCTGAAGTTGGTGGAAGAGAGACGCGGGCTGCGGCGATGCAATCATCCGAAACGGCGCAATCGCGTGCAGCCGCGGGGGGCGGTGCGCCGAGCGCAGCCATTCATGAACGGCGGGCTGAACGCTTGACGCATGGCGCGAAGGTGAAGCGGGGGCAACTCAGTGCTGTACAGCAAGGGCGCTATGGCACTGGTCCGGCGCCTTACGGGTACCGGCGCGGCAGAGAGGGCGAGAATCCCCTTGAGGTGGACGATGCCGAGGCCGAAGTGGTACGCATGATTTTCCGCGAGTATCTCAATACGCGCAGCACGGGAAAAGTCGTCGAGTATTTACAGTCGAAAGGGATTGCCACTCGAAAGGGCAACAGGTGGTCGCGTCAGGCGATCTCGATCATATTGTCCAACCGCACGTACCGGGGCAGAGTGAGTTACGGCGAGATCGAAACGCAAGGGCTTCACGAAGCTATCATCGATCCCGCGCTCTTTTACAAGGCAAACGCGCTTCGTGAACGAAAACGGCGCAATCGCAGCCGCAGATGAACGTCTTGTGACCAGTCTTTTCCCGCGGGACGGCAGCCGCTGTCCCGCGTCTTTCTTTGTATGAGCCCGCCGCCGTTTTTGTGTGAGAGCCGTGTCAGGCTATAATCAGCTCTCATGAGTACATTTCCCCGCGCGCGATTGAACAGACGGAGATGATTCATGTTGAAACGCGGTTCCGTAGTCTTGGTCGTGATTGATTTCCAGGATTCCCTGATGAAGAGAATCCCGGTCGCGGAGAAGATTGTACGGGAGGCCGTCCGTCTGATTCGTTTTGCCAACCTCCTTGAACTTCCGGTTTTGTGGACGGAACAGTATCCGAAAGGTCTCGGGCCGACAATTCCCGAGCTCGCCGGGGAACTGCAGGGGACAAAGGCCATCGAAAAAACGGCGTTCGGTTGCATGGGTGACGGGGGTTTTGTGTCAGCTCTCGAGGCTACAGGGAAGACCCAGTTGCTCATTACGGGCGTCGAGACTCACGTGTGCGTGATGCAGACCGCTCTGGGCGCCGTTGAACGCGGGTTTGAAGCGTGGGTGGTATCCGACGCGGTAGGGGCGCGTGAGGAGGCCCAGCACCAGGCAGGCGTGGAGCGTATCAAGAACGGTCCTTGCCAGTTGGTTACAGCGGAAATGGCAATGTTTGAAATCCTCGAGAAAGCGGGCACGCCTGAGTTCAAGAAATGTCTTCCGCTTCTCAAGGGATAAGTCAATAAGGAGGTATTCCATGGGACACGTCGCAGCAGCGGGTCTGGTTGTGGTAATGGCCGCGGGGATGGCCGGAGCGGCGCCGTTGGCCGTGCGGTACGACGACGACGGCATGATCACTGTAAACGGACAACGGACACTGATCGTCGGGTCGTATTACGCCGCAAAGTCCGACAAACCTTATGCCGATATGGCTGAGGCCGGTTTCAACCTCATTCGCACCGATAGCAGTGCCGAAGAGATGGACCAGGCTCTTGCCGCAGGCCTGATGACGTGGACCAGCGTGGGCACGATTGACATGGCTGACCGCGAAGCCAGCACCGCCAGACTGCTTGAGAAGGTGAGGGCGATCAAGGACCACCCGGCCCTGGCGTTCGTCGAGAGCGTCGACGAACCGGCCTGGACCTGGATGAAGGCGGAGACCCGTGTGCCGGCGCAACCCTTCGTTGAAGCGTATCCTCTCATTAAGGAAGCCGATCCCAATCACCTGATGTACATGAACCACGCCCCGACCAACCTCGTGAAAACCATGCAGGCGTACAATCCGGGTACGGACATCGTCGCCTGCGACATCTATCCGGTGAATCCTGGGGGGCTGCGGCCCATGTATGCGTTGTTCGAAGATGGGCACCAGGGGGATCTCAACAACCAGACCATCAGCCAGGTAGGTGACTATGTTGACAAGATGCGGCAGGTGACCGGTCCGAACCGTCCGTTGTTTATGGTGTTACAGGCGTTTGCGTGGGAGGCTCTGCGCGAGGAAAAGGAGCGCGACGAAAGCAAGGTGCTGTATCCGACCTGGGAAGAGAGCCGGTTCATGGCGTTCCAGTCGCTGATCAAGGGCGCGAACGGAATCATCTATTGGGGCAGCTACACCATGCCTCAGCCGTCCGACGCGTGGACGGGCATTACTCGCGTGACGCGTGAGGTCGCGGACCTCGCGGCGGTCTTGTCGCAGCGTGCGGCGCGCTTCGAGCCCACCGTCGAATATCATGAGATCGGACACTCGGTCGATGATGGCGTGCAGTGGCTCGTGAAAGAAAGCGGCGGGGCCCTGTACGTGTTCACCTGCAACGCATACCGCTATCCCTGCCGCGCAACCCTGGGCGGGTTCTCGGGATGGAAGACCTGTACGGTCATCAACGAGAACCGTGCCATCGAGATTGCCGAGAACGGCGTGACCGACGATTGGAACGCGTTCGACGTGCACCTGTACCGCTTCGAGAAGTAAAAAGGTCTGCCGAGGGGGACAATGTCTGCTGTCGGGAGGTCCGTCGCGCCACGCGGGCGCTCGGTGTTGTGGAAACCGGAAAGAGGCTCTCTACCCATCCATGGGCTTGGGGATCTCGACGTCTTCTTCTCCCGGTGAAGCGGGTGCGGATGGGCTTTCCGGCTTGGATGCGCCCGCCTGCGTATCCGCGGCATCTTTGGCTGGCGCCGAATCGGCCTCAGGTTTTTCTCCGGAACTCCGAGACTCCGGCTCTGTCGCCCCGCTCTTGGCTTGGGTGGAGGTACTGCCGCCGGCCGATTCTCCAGTCTTCTGCTCGTGGCTGGCTTTGTAATAGCCGGAATCGTCGCGCGAGTCGGTCAGGGCGTCGATATAGCTTTCGGGGTCGTAATTCTTGACCTTATCGATTTCCTTCTTGATGGGGGTGAGTTCCTTGCGGAGGTCGTCTTTGGCCTCTTCCACGTAGGACCGCAGGTCGCGGATGGTTCGCATGCAGATTTTCGCGAATTCGGGGAACCTCTCTGGTCCGATTATGATTAGAGCGATCCCTGCTACCAGGATCATCTCGCCCATACCCATTCCAAGCATACTATCGGCTTCTTATGTTACGCGTGCGCAGCCCTACGCCGCGCCGCTCGTCGCACGCTTTTTCTTGCTCCGCACTACCAGATACGATAACAGAATGCTTGCCTCATATAGTATCAGCAGCGGCACCAACATAACCATCATCGAGAACACGTCCGGCGGGGTAAGCACCGCGGCCACCACCGCAAGTATGACGATCGCTATCTTGCGGAATTTCTTCAAGGCCTGAGGGGAAAGCAAGTCCAGGTAAACCAGCACCAGAACCACCATGGGAAACTGAAACGCAATGGCGAAACCCGTCATTATCTTGACGATGGTAGGGATAGTCTCGTCGCGCCGCAGGTTCAGCTCGATTTCCGGGGAGATGAAAACGTCTAGAAGGTAGGGGATGACCACGGGCAGGATTCCAAAATACGCGATGCACACGCCGGCGACCGCCAACATGCTTCCGCCCGTGAGCAAAATGCGCACGGCTCTCTTCTCGTTCGGTTTCAGCCCGGGAAAAATAAAGGCGCAAATCTGGTAGAGGATGTAGGGGGACGCCAGCAGGAACCCCGCATAGGCCGCTATCTTGAGCCTGAGGAGCACCGGCGCGAGAATATTGGTCCATTGTTGTCTGACTCTGCGGCTGGCGGGCGGCCGGGCGTCCACGGCCTTTTCCCCGCCGGACGCGGCGGCATTGTTCTTTACGCCCTCTTCGCCCTCGGAGGGGGCGGATTGCCCTGACCCCCGGTCGATGTGCTGTTCGTCGTCTGCCATGTAGCCGACTATGGGCCACATCAAGGCGTCCTCGATGTAGGCGCCCACGGCGTAGGCGAGGAACATTGCCACGAGCGTCGCGATTCCCGCGCGGATAATTCGGGTTCGCAGCTCCCC
>Ga0116185_1002591_pt1 | contig 16549 bp, 11 predicted proteins | sample AD_JPNNA7_MetaG_FD_89754 | JGI IMG/M metagenome (GOLD analysis project Ga0116185, IMG submission 89754) | Active sludge microbial communities of municipal wastewater-treating anaerobic digesters from Japan - AD_JPNNA7_MetaG | ecosystem: Engineered > Bioreactor > Anaerobic > Digestate | place... | reverse complement strand
CGAGTTAACGATAACCCCCATATTTTTTGGTATTGTCCATACATTTCCAATTTTTTCGGTTATATACAAATCACAGCTACCTACTCCATCCGGGCGGTTACATCCGGTAAAAAAAATAGTTTTTCCATCGGGAGAAATACATTGAGCTCCTTCATTTCCATTGGTATTAACGGGAGGACCTAAATCTTTTGCTTTACTCCATACGGAATCATTTATTTTATAACTAACATAAAAGTCTTCTTCTTCTTTTAAACTTTGATCAAGGGTATATTCATCTTTCGGAATTCTTCGCGTAATTACTAATGTTTGTTCATCAGCTGTTATGCTTGGTAGATAATCACCATATTCAGAGTTTACACTATCTCCCAAATTTGACGGAGTAAAAGGGACCGAATCGTTCACCAATGCAATACAAAAATCACAGTGTTTCACAAAATATTCGCAACGTTTAACATTGGTGATATTTGCATTTTTATGATTTATATAACTTTCCAGGCTTGATTTGGCATCTTTATACTTACCTATTTTGAATTCAATCATTCCTAAATTCATGTAGTTACCTGCAAAAAAATCGGGGTCTACTTCTATGGCTTTTTTATAATTTTCAACAGATTGATTATAATCTTTCATATCGGCATAAATATCCGCTTTCAGCATATATGCTTCAATAAAATTTTTATCGACACTAATAGCCTGATCAAGTTGTTTTATTGCATCTTTATTATTCCGGGCATTGTAATATTCGGCTGCTTTTTCGTATGCTTTAATCGCTTTTTCCGATTTGGAGGTATATTTAAATTTATTCACCTGTGCATACCCAACGCTTGTAATAGAAACCGCAATAAAAACAAATAAAATAGAATAAAATTTCATTTTAATATTTTTGTTAAACTTATGGAATATTCATGTATTTATGCGATTGTAGGGAGATTTTCCATTGCGGATTTTTTAAGATATAGGCTACTATTAATGGAATCATTTTTTTTCGTTCACTCCATTCGGGTTGCAATAACAATAGGGTGGTATTATTTATCATTTTAGCATTCTTTTCAGCCCAAACGAAATCGGACTCTTCATGAATAATAACTTTTAATTCATGAATTTTAGTATATATATTTGATAAAGGAGGTGATTTTATTTTAGGAGATAAACATACCCAGTCCCACGATCCGCTTAATTCATACGATCCGGATGTTTCAAGGAAAGTACGAATATTATTTTTCTTTAATTCATTACATAAATAATCTAAGTTATATTGAAGTGGCTCTCCTCCGGTTACAACCACGGCTTTTGCAGGACATTGAATGATACGACTTATAACTTCATCTGTTTGAATGGGAGGCCACAAATCGGCATTCCAGGATTCTTTTACGTCACACCAGCGACAACCAACATCACAACCCCCTATTCTTAGGAAATATGCCGCAGTACCAGTATTACATCCTTCGCCTTGTATAGAATAAAACTCTTCCATAACAGGCAATAAGCGACCATCGTTTATAAAGTTATCCACTTTGTATTTTCTAATAACTAGGTTAAAATTAAAAGACTTCTTTTTGGAAAGCTTTTAACGTATTAAGTAATAATCCAACAATCGTCATAGGTCCTACCCCTCCTGGAACGGGAGTAATTTTACTACATTTTTTCGATACCTCATCAAAAGCGACATCTCCTTTTTTACGGAAACCCGATTTGGTATCAGTTGCAGGCACACTATGCATTCCTACATCAATAACAACAGCACCTTCTTTTACCATATCTGCTTTTACAAATTCTAATTTACCAATAGCTACAATTAAAATATCCGCCAACAAACAAATTTCTTTCAAATTCTTGGTTCTACTATGACAAATAGTAACAGTACAATTTGCATTTTTATTATTTCTAGACATTAACATGCTCATGGGAGTTCCAACAATATTGCTTCTACCCACCACAACACAATGTTTTCCTTCGGTTTCAATTTTATACCGTTTTAAAAGCTCCATTATTCCGAGAGGAGTAGCAGAAATATGTCCCGGCAAGTTTAATACCATATTTCCAATGTTTACGGGATGAAAACCATCTACATCTTTTTCGGGTTTAATTGCACGAATAACTTTGTTTGGGTCTATATGGTTAGGAAGTGGAAGTTGTACAATAAAACCATCAATTTCATTATCCTTATTTAAAAACTCAACAACATCTAAAAGTTCTTTTTCTTTTATAGTAGACGGATATCTATAAATCGATGACATGAAACCAACTTCTTTACATGCCTTTTCTTTATTCGCAACATATATTTGACTAGCAGGATCTTCACCAACCAAGACAGCTGCTAAATGAGGCACTTTCATTTCTTTCTCAATCAATTTCCTAACTTCGAGTGCTATTTCCGTGCGAATTTGTTCTGCAATTTTTTTTCCGTCAATTAATTCCATAAAATAATTTTTAATAATAAAATAAATTTAGTTTTTGGTTAACATCTCATTTAATTTTATCTTTTCCCTTTGTTGCGCATGGCCTGCATCAGTTTTGCTTTATTTCCGCCGGTCATCATCTTCATCATTTTACGCGTTTCATCAAATTGTTTAATTAAGTTATTTACTTCGGTAATATTCGTTCCACTCCCTGTTGCTATTCTTTTACGTCTGGTTCCAGTGAGTATTTCAGGGCTTTCTCGTTCTAGCGGGGTCATTGATTGAATAATGGCTTCAATACTTTTAAACGCATTATCGTCCATTTCCACATCTTTCATTGCTTTTCCCATACCAGGAATCATACTAACTAAGTCTTTCATGTTTCCCATTTTCTTAATTTGTTGAACTTGAGAAAGGAAGTCATTAAAGTTAAATTGATTTTTTTGAATTTTTCGTTGTAATTTTTGTGCTTCTTCAGCATCAAATTGTTCTTGTGCTTTTTCTACAAGAGTAACAATATCACCCATCCCAAGAATACGGTCGGCCATACGTTCAGGATAAAACACATCAATTGCATCCATTTTTTCGCCTAAACCAACAAATTTTATAGGTTTATTTACGATCGATTTAATTGATAATGCGGCTCCTCCTCGGGTATCTCCATCTAATTTAGTTAAAACAACCCCTTCATAGTCGAGTCGTTCGTTAAACGCTTTAGCTGTATTAACAGCATCCTGCCCTGTCATAGAATCTACAACAAATAATGTTTCTTGAGGATTTACGGTCTTTTTAATATTCGCAATTTCATCCATCATTTCCTCATCTATTGCTAGACGGCCTGCGGTATCGATAATTACCGGATTATACCCCATTTCGCGGGCATGTGCAATCGATTTTTTAGCAATAGAGACAGGATCTTTACTTCCTTCTTCATGAAATACTTTCACGCCAACCTGTTCCCCCAACACTTTAAGCTGATCAACAGCAGCCGGACGGTATACGTCGCAGGCTACCAATAAAGGGTTTTTCCCTTTTTTTGATTTTACATAATTTGCTAATTTAGCTGAAAAAGTAGTTTTACCGGAACCTTGTAAGCCTGCAATTAGAATAATTGTAGGACTCCCTTTTAAATTAAGCTCCGACATCTGTCCACCCATTAAACCCGCTAACTCATCATGCGTAATTTTAACCATTAACTGACTAGGAGAAACGGAAGTAAGCACATTTTGTCCTAGTGCTTTTTCTTTTACTTGTTCCGTAAATGTTTTGGCAATTTTATAGTTAACATCGGCATCTAGCAATGCTTTACGTACTTCTTTTAATGTTTCTGCAACATTAATCTCTGTAATCGTTCCTTGGCCTTTTAATATTTTAAAAGCCCTATCTAACTTTTCGCTTATACTTTCGAACATAATGATATTAATTTAATAAGGATTGCAAAGTTAATCGCATTTTTTTAAAAGAACAATTTTCTTGTATTTTAATAGATATATTTTATCATTTTTTCGTATAAAGCCAAATTTTACAATGATAATGCCGATGACATTTATGGAATGGTTCATTTATTGTACTTTAACATATATGCTTTCGGTATTAAGTCTAACGATAAGCATAATAATTTTAAATAAAATATAAGTTCATTCTAAAATATTTATATTTGTTCACCTATTTTCATTCATTCTTTTGCACGTTTAAAATATTATATATAAATCATCTTATTATGAAAAAACAGTTAGGTCTTTATATCGTTATTTTAGTATTCATTCCTTTAATCCTTTCAGCATATACCGGAGAAATAGTAAAATCGTTTAACACCCCCGCTTTTCATGCTACCGGTATCACTTTCGATGGGATGCATATTTGGGTAGCTGACCGTAAAACGGATCTCATTTATTGTGTTGATACGGCTACAGGAAAGACAATACGTTCCATTTCAACACCCGCTTATTGGTCTACCGGTATTGCATGGGATGGAGAATACCTTTGGAATGCCGATGTTAGAGGTGGAGTGCCCATGTATGAAAATTTTATTGGAAAAATATATAAAATAGACTCAAAAAACGGCAATATCCTTAAAACCATTCAAGCCCCTTCGAATTCGCCTATCGGACTAGCCTGGGATGGAAAATACCTCTGGTGTGCTGACCCTGTATCCGATGAAATAATTCAGTTTAGTGCCGAAGACGGTACCACCATACGTACTTTAAAATCGCCCGCTTCCGATCCTAACGGAATTGCATTTGATGGAATTTATTTATGGATTACCGACCGAAACAAAAACGAGATATATATGATGGACCCCGAAAATGGGTGTGTAATTATTATTGCTGAAGCGCCTGGCCCTTATACCAATAGTTTGTGTTATGACGGGAAACATTTATGGGCTTCCGATTATCAAAATGACAAACTTTACCAATTAAAAATTCACGACGCAGCCCTTTATAAAATAAGCAACGAAAAAAAATCAAAAGTTACTTATACTTACACTATTAATAACTTTGGACCTGGAAATGTAAATTCAATAGACGTTCATTTTGCAATTCCTGCTAACAGGGCAAATCAAATTATTAATGGACCTATAACCTATTCTCCAAACTATACCGATATTGTTACAGACCAATGGGGACAAAAAACCACTCGTTTTCACTTTGAAAAGATGAAATCGGGAGAATCCAAAGAGATACAAATGGTTTCAAATATTACAACATACGATGTTCGATATTTTATCTATCCTAATAAAGTAGGCGCATTATCAACTATTCCAGACAGTATAAAAAAATTATTTCTTGCAAATAATGAAAAGTATCAATACGACGACACCATTATTACCAATGCATTAAAAAAAGCGATTGGCACCGAAAATAACCCATACTGGATTGCACGTAATATTTATAATTACATTCATAAGCATATGTATTATGAAATGGTAGGAGGATGGAATACCGCACCAACCGTATTATCTAGAGGAAATGGCTCTTGTTCGGAATATTCGTTCTTATATATTTCCATGTGTAGAGCAGCCGGTATTCCAGCTCGATATGTAGGAGCTGTTGTTGAACGAGGCGAAGAAGCATCTATGGATAATGTTTTTCACCGTTGGGTAGAAGTTTACTTACCTGGATACGGATGGATTCCCGTTGACCCGAGTGGTGGAGATAAAACACTTCCAAGAGATCAAGCTGATTGTTTCGGTGCTTTATCCAATCGTTTTTATATTACAACCCAAAGTGGAGGCGGTTCCGAAACGCTCGGATGGTCTTACAACTCCTATGAGTTCTGGTCAACAGACCCACATACGTTTATGGTATATGAAAATTTTGCCGATTGGGAACCGATAAAATAATTTCTTTAATTATTTAATCAGCAACCAATTTCTTATATTTAACACGTTTGGGCGTATTATCTCCGAGTCGTTTCTTTTTATTTTCTTCGTATTCGGTATAACTCCCTTCAAAGAAATATACCTGCGAATCGCCTTCAAAAGCGAGAATATGCGTTGCCACTCGATCGAGAAACCAACGGTCATGAGAAATAATAACAGCACATCCTGCAAAATTTTCGAGCCCTTCTTCTAATGCTCGCAACGTATTAACATCAATATCATTCGTAGGCTCATCGAGTAATAACACATTGGCTTCTTCTTTTAACGTTAATGCCAAATGTAAGCGATTACGTTCCCCTCCCGATAATATTCCGCATTTTTTTTCTTGATCGGCTCCACTAAAGTTAAATCGAGCTACATAAGCTCTCGCATTCATCGTTTTTCCGGCTACCGTAATTATTTCACTATCGCCAGAAATAACCTGATAGATTGTTTTTTCAGGGTTTATTGATGTATGAGTTTGGTCTACATACCCAATTTTAACCGTTTCTCCTACTTTAAAACTTCCTTTATCGGTTGTTTCAGACCCAATAATTAAGCGGAAAAGGGTTGTTTTTCCTACGCCATTAGCCCCAATAATACCAACAATTCCGGCTGGGGGGAGTGCAAAACTTAAATTCTCAAATAGAATTTTGTCACCGAACGATTTTGAAACACCATTGGCTTCTACCACAAGATTGCCTAGACGTGGTCCATTAGGAATATATAATTCTAATTTTTCTTCTTTTTGTTTCACATCTTCACTCATCATTTTTTCGTATGCATTTAAACGAGCTTTTCCTTTAGCACGACGGGCAGAAGGAGACATACGAACCCATTCTAATTCTCTTTCCAGTGTTTTTCTACGTTTGCTTTCAAATTTCTCTTCCTGTTCTAATCGTTTCGACTTCTGATCGAGCCAAGAAGTATAGTTCCCCTGCCAAGGAATTCCTTCGCCCCTGTCGAGTTCAAGAATCCATCCTGCTGCATTATCTAGAAAATAACGATCATGTGTAACAGCAATAACAGTTCCTTTATATTGTTTTAAATGCAATTCTAACCATTCGATAGATTCAGCATCTAAGTGGTTTGTTGGCTCATCGAGTAATAAAATATCGGGTTCTTTTAATAATAATCTACATAAAGCAACACGTCTTAGCTCTCCTCCTGAAAGATTTTTTATTGAGGAATCTCCATCAGGACAACGAAGTGCATCCATCGCCCGTTCGAGCTTGCTATCCAACTCCCATGCATTATGATGTTCTAAAAGTTCGGTAAGAGCACCTTGCCTTTCAATGAGTTTATTCATTTCATCATCACTCATTGGTTCTGCAAATTTTAAATTAATTTCTTCGTACTCTTTCAATAAATCAACGACTTCCTGTACCCCTTCTTGTACTATTTCTTTAACGGTTTTAGAAGTATCAAGCTTTGGATCTTGTTCTAAATAACCCACTGAATATCCTGGCGAAAAAACGACTTTCCCTTGATAGGACTGTTCAATACCGGCAATAATTTTAAGCACCGTAGATTTTCCGGAACCATTTAATCCAATAATTCCAATTTTTGCACCATAATAAAACGAAAGATATATATCTTTTAATACTTGTTTATGTGGAGGGAAAATTTTGCTAACGCCCACCATCGAAAAAATAATCTTTTTGTCGTCGGCCATATTATAAAAAATTTAATGACTGCCCTTTTATGCAGACTTGTTAAATAATAGATGAACTTTTCTTAATAAAAATTAATTTTGCAAATATCCGAAATTATTTAATATAAAATAAGAGTATCTTCAATAGTAACAAATATATTTCAATTATTTATTTAGTAAAAATAATAACGAATAGGCTGTAATCTGTTAAAATTTCATAAACAATACATATTGTTAACTATAATTTTATAATTTCGCCTAACAAATCATGTAACGTATATTTTTAACTATCCATGCTAACATTATTTAAAAGAGAAATAAGAAACTTTTTAAGTTCATTGATTGGATATATTGTAATTGTCGTTTTTTTATTAATTAATGGATTATTTATTTGGGTTTTCCCAATCGATTATAACATATTAGAAAATGGGTATGCTAATATTGACGGCTTATTTACATTAGCGCCCTATGTATTTCTTTTTTTAATTCCTGCTATTACTATGCGTTCATTTGCAGAAGAAAAAAGAAGTGGAACAATTGAATTATTAATGACAAAACCACTTACCGATTTAAATGTTGTTTTAGCCAAATATTTTGCCGGAGTTGTATTAGTTTTATTCTCACTTTTACCCACCTTAATCTATTTTTTAACGGTCTATTTTATTGGTAATAGTATTGGAAACATCGATATTGGCGGAACATGGGGTTCGTATATTGGACTTCTTTTTTTAGGAGCTGCTTTTGTATCTATAGGCTTATTTGCTTCTACTATTAGTGATAATCAGATTACTTCATTTATAATTGCGTTATTTCTTTGCGGATTTATTTATATTGGTTTTGATTTTATTTACCAATTACCCATTTTTACAAATTCAACTTTATTAATTCAATCTCTGGGTATTAGTATTCATTATAATTCTATTAGCAGAGGTGTTATCGACACACGAGATATCATTTATTTTCTAAGTTTGATTACAATTTTTATATTATTAAGTAAATTATCATTAGAAAGCAGAAAATGGTAATATTTAAAGGGAAAAAGGGGAAAGAAAATATTCCCATTATAAACAAACAGTTAAAAAAGAAAAACATCCGCACGTTTAGCTTGCTTTTGCTGTTTATTATTGCAATTAACGTATTAAGCTCGTTTTTATTTACGCGAATAGATTTAACAACCGAAAAAAGATATACCTTATCAAAAGCTACTAAAAAAATATTAAAAAACATAGATGATGTTGTTTATTTTAAAATTTATTTAGAAGGTGATTTTCCTGCCGGATTTAAAAGACTTAAAAATGAAACACGCGAAATGCTGAATCAATTTAAAGCATACAACACGCTTATTCAATATGAATTTATAAACCCTTCGGAAGGCAAAAATAAAAAACAAACGAATAATATTTACAAAGAATTGTATACTAAAGGCATAGAACCTACCAACTTGCAAGTTAAAAACAACGATGGTTCCAGTCAACAAATTATTTTTCCCGGAGCTATTGTAACATATAAAGAAAAAGAATTGCCTTTACAACTGCTGAATTCTCAATTGGGAGTTGCTCCCGAAGCCATCTTAAATAGTTCTATTGAATCGCTTGAATACAATATTGCGAGTGTATTAAAAAAACTATCATTAACAACGAAACCGAAAATTGCATTTTTACAAGGGCATGGAGAGTTAGATAAATATGAAACAGGGAGTATTGCCGCAATGCTTTCTGAATATTATGATGTGAACCAAATAACATTACTTAATAATTTAAATGCACTTGATAAAATTAAAGCTTTAATTATTGCAAAACCCAATCGTATATTTTCCGAGAAAGATAAATTTATTATCGACCAATTTGTAATGAATGGAGGCAAGCTAATTTGGCTCGTAAATCCTGTATTTGCAAGCATGGATAGTCTTCGCACAGAAAATCAAACCATTGGTATTTCTCAAAAATTGGGGATAGAAGATCAATTATTTAAATATGGGGTAAGATTGAATTACGATTTAATTCAAGATTTAAATGCAATGCCACTACCTATTAAAACAGGGAATATGGGGAACCAACCCCAGTTTAGTTATTTACCTTGGTATTTTTTTCCAGTTATAATGCCTACTGTAAAACACCCCATTGTTAACAATTTAAATGCCGTAAAATTTGAATTTACTAGCAGCATAGATACCGTTGGTTCTTCTAAAATAAAAAAGACAATACTACTCACCACATCGCAATACACTCGACTTATTCAAACGCCCGTTTCTATTAGCTTAGATATTATGCAAGAGAAACCGAATGAAAAAGCATTTAATAAGTCATATATTCCTACCGCTGTTTTATTAGAAGGAGAATTCCCTTCTTTGTTTAAAAACAGATTATCTGATTCTATGATAAACCAACCAAATTATCATTTTAAGGAATTAAGTATTCCGAACAAAATGATTGTTATTTCTAATGGAGATGTTATTAAAAATGAAATTCAATTAACCAACGGACTAAAATACCCGATGCCTTTAGGTTATGATAAATATACACGAGAAACATTCGGAAATAAGGAATTTATACTAAACTGTATTGATTACTTATGTGATGATTCCGGATTGATAGACGTTCGATCGAGAGAGTTAAAATTAAGATTACTCGATAAAACAAAAACGGCAAAATACAAAACAATGATACAATTCGTAAATGTAGGGCTTCCTGTATTGCTAATTCTTTTATTTGCCTTAGTGAACGGATTTATTAGAAAACGAAAATTTTCAGCATAACTCCTTTTTAAAAGCAAGCTTACATAATAAATAAAACAAGAAAATTATTTTATTAATTTTTTTATCAAATCGGCTGCATCTTGTAATTGAATAGCTGCATAAACTTTTAAACCCGATTCATCAATAATTTTTTTAGCTTCCTCGGCATTTGTTCCTTGCAAACGAACAATAATGGGGAGTTTTATTTCTCCTATATTTTTATACGCATCAACAATTCCATTAGCTACGCGGTCGCATCGAACAATTCCACCAAAAATATTCACTAATATTGCTTTTACATTTTCATCTTTTAATATAATACGAAATGCTTCTTCCACTCTTTTCGCATTAGCAGAACCGCCAACATCGAGAAAATTCGCAGGTTCTCCTCCAGACAACTTAATAATATCCATGGTTGCCATGGCTAAGCCTGCGCCATTCACCATACATCCTACATTTCCATTTAATTTTACAAAGTTTAACCCAAAACTACCTGCTTCAACTTCCATCGGATCTTCTTCGTTGTAATCTCTCATACTAGCAATATCCTCATGACGATATAACGCGTTATTATCAATAGTAAGCTTTGCATCGGCTGCAATAATTTTATGGTCGCTTGTTTTAATAACAGGGTTAATTTCAACCAATGTGGCATCTAGTGCGATGTATGCGTTATAGAGAGAATTTAAAAAAACAATCATTTCTTTAAAAGAAGGACCTTCTAATCCTAAATTAAAGGCGATTTTTCGACATTGAAAAAGTTGAATTCCTACCGCATGATTTATTTCTTCTTTGAATATTAATTGTGGCGATTTTTCGGCAACTTCTTCAATACTCATTCCTCCTTGCGGAGAATATACTATCATCGTTTTTCCGGATTGTCGATTCAACAAAATTCCTATATAAAACTCTTTAATTTCGGACGCTCCTTTATAATAAACATTTTGTTCTACCAACAATCGTAGCACTTTTTTTCCTAAAGGCCCCGTCTGGGGTGTTACAAGCTGCATCCCTAAAATAGCCGAGGCATACGTTCTTACTTCGTTTATATTTTGTGCAATTTTCACTCCCCCTCCTTTACCTCTTCCTCCGGCATGCACTTGTGCTTTAACTGCCCAAATATTTGCACCTGTATTATTTTGTATTACAATCGCTGCATGAACAGCAGCATCGGGAGTTTGAACCATAACCCCTTCAGGAATTTGAACTCCAAATTTTTTTAAAAGAGATTTGCTTTGATACTCGTGTAAATTCATAAAAATGAATTAAAAAAAATTAATAAAAACAAATGTAGTTCAAAAAATGATAAAAATAAATTAAAAATATTTTTAATACTTTTGTTAACTATGATTTTTAATAAATCAATACAAATACGCACCTATATAAGTTTCTTCCTTTTATTGAGCATTCCTACTTTTTCGCAGAATGTTTCTCAAAAAACGGAAGCTAAAAGGATTGAAAATTCGCCTAAAATTGATGGAATCCTTGATGAAGAAATATGGACGAACGTCCCTACAGCTGATCATTTTATGCAATATGAACCTTTAAATGGAAAACCTTCTCAATTTGTTTCAAATGTATGGGTTACCTACGATAACAAGGCCTTATATATTGCTGCATATTTATATGACACTTTAAAAACAGGAATTTATACACAATTTGGCGAACGTGATAACGATAACCTTAATGCCGATTATTTTTCCGTGTATTTAAATCCTTTTTGCGACGGTCAGTATGCGTGGATGTTTTCGGTGGCTGCTTCAGGTATACAAGTAGATGCACGGATTAGCGGAGAAACAACTGATAAACAATGGGATGCTGTATGGAAAAGCGCAACCAAAATTCATTCAAACGGGTTGACTGTTGAAATAAGTATTCCTTGGTCTGCTATTCGATTTCCATCAAACAACATGCAAGACTGGGATATTAATTTTCAACGAAATCAAAGAAGTACTCGTGAAAAATCTTTTTGGAATCCGGTAAATAACACCACCAAAGAGATTTCAAACCAAATGGGAAAACTTATGGGTATAACAGATATTAAAGTACCATTAAGACTTTCACTAATGCCGTATATATCGTTTTACCTTAACCATTACCCCCATCACAACCCTAATATTAATAATGCCTCTTTTTCTTATAATGCCGGAGTTGATTTAAAATATGGTATTACAGAAAGTTTTACATTAGATATGACTCTTATTCCCGATTTCGGACAAGTTGCTTCGGATGAAGTTATTTTAAACCTTACCCCTTTTGAAATTAAATACAATGAAAATCGTCAATTTTTTACAGAAAGTACCGAATTATTTTCAAGAGGTGATCTTTTTTATAGTCGACGAATTGGAAGCACTCCTAAAAATTATTATACCGTTAATGAAAAAATAGACAGTACGCAAACCATCACCGAAAACCCGTCGCAAACACAAATGATAAATGCAACTAAAATTTCAGGTCGTACTAAAAAAGGCACCGGAATTGGATTTTTAAATGCAATAACCTCTAACACATATGCTACTATTGAAAATGCAGACCAAACAGAAAACAAAATTCTAACTCAGCCTTTAACTAATTATAACATTATTGTATACGACCAACCTTTTCTAAAAAACTCTTACATAAGTTTTGTAAATACAAATGTTTATTACAATAAACATGGATATATGGCCAATGTTAGCGGAACCGATTTTAAAATTGCCGACAAAAGAAATAAATGGGCTTTGATGGGATTAGCGGCTGTTTCTCTTAAATTCGACAGCACAAACAAAACTACTGACCCAGGACATAAATATGCGTTTTTGCTTGGAAAAATTAGCGGGAATTTTAAATTCAATATTTCCAATTCTCTTTATAGCAATACTTTTAATCCAAACGACTTTGGCTATATAAATAACAATAATAATTTAATTAACAAAGCAACTATTTCATACAGTATTTATAAACCATTTTGGAAACTTTTAAATTGGCATAACAACCTTTCCTTTTCTCAGACATACTTATATGTACCCCGCATAAAAACAATTACCGGATTTAATATTACTTCGGGAGGTACTTTTAAAAATTATTTTTCGTTATTTTTAAATCTCTATATACAACCTACAAAACAATATGATTATTATGAGCCACGACAAAAAGGGTGGTTTTTAACACGAAACCCCTACTTTTCTTTTGACCCTTGGATATCTACAGATTATCGGAAAAAATTAGCTTTTGACGTAAAAATGGGTTTATTAAAATCAAAAGGAATATTTAAAGATGCTACCTATTTATCTTTTTCTCCTCGAATTAGAGTAAATGACAAACTTTTAATTATTCCTGAATCTAGATACGACAAGGAATGGAGAGATATTGGCTTTGTTTCAGCCGATTCGCTAATTTATATGGGGCAACGCAACAATCGGAAATTTATAAATACACTTAACCTAAGCTATTCTTTTAATAAAGACATTGGGGTTTCTATTAAAGCGAGACATTATTGGATGAATGTGGTATATAATCGTTTTTTCTTACTTCAAAACAACGGAGATATTACAGAGAAAATAATGGAAAATAAATATAATAAAAACTTTAATGCATTTAATATCGATTTTACTTTTAAATGGTATTTTGCACCCGGTAGCAATTTAAGTTTTGTTTGGAAAAATGCGATTATTAGTAACGACAATTTCATTAAACTAAATTATTATGAAAACGTGTCGAACATACTAAAATCAGATCAACTTAATAGTTTTTCCATAAAACTACTATATTATTTAGACTATATGTATTTACAAAAAAAATAATTTACGTTATTCCAAAATACAAATACAAGATTAAGTTACATTAATCTTTAAATAAAAAATACACACATGAAAAAAAAATGGTTATTTTTAATTATTTCAATTATACTTTTAATTATTCTTTTATTTTTTCTTTTAAAAAAAACAAACCTTTCTTTTTCAGATAATAGCAACTTTTTTTCAGTAAAAGATACAGCGCAAATAAGCAAAATAATAATTTCAGATAATTCAACAAACCAAGTTACTTTAACAAAACAAAAACAAGGACTATGGGTTGTAAATGAAAAATATACAATCGAAAATAAAAACATGAGCTCCTTTATGGAGACAATCTCCTTAATAGACGTTAAATCTCCTGTTTCCAGGGCTAACAAAAATAAAATTATAAAAAGCATAAAAGAAGATGCTATTTTGGTTGAAATATTTATAAAAAAATACAGCATTGATTTATTTGGAATTAAACTATTCCCTATTGAAAAACTTGAAAACAAATATTATGTTGGAGGCCCAACAGAGGATAAGACAGCCACTTTTATGATGAAATATAACACCGAAGAACCATATATTATTCATATTCCAGGATACAGAGAAAGTTTAGAAAATAAATATTCTCCCCTTGAAGAAAAATGGCGAAATCATACTATACTTTCAATTAAATTAGAAGATATAAAAATGCTTACGCTTGAATTTCCTGAAACACCCGAAGAATCATACACAATAAAAAAAGAAGGGAGCTATACCTATTCATTAAAACCCTTAAATGCAGATACCATTTTTGCAAATTACGACACCTTAAAACTCTTAAAATCTCTTTCTGAAATGCAACATTTGCAATTCGAACAAATGGTAACAGAAAAACAACTTAAAATAAAGGATTCTATTTTACAAAGCAGTCCTTATCATATTTTAACAATTACTGATATTAAAAATATAACAACCCAATTTAAAACATATCACAAAAAAGCACCTGCAGAACAACATGAATTTATAGGGACTATACAAAAATATGACCTTGACAGAATGTACATTGCATTTAATAACCAAAAAGACCTTGCCATTATTCAATTCATTTTATTCGATAATGTATTAAGGCCGCTGTCTTATTATTATGTAAATATTAATTTAAAGAAGGAAAACGTTAATAAAAATTAATTTTTTTTCAAAAACGAATTTGTGTATTAGTAAAAATTCATGTAGGTTTGTAGGCTTATTTTTTAAACTTTAAAAATTATGAAATTTATTGTATCCAGTACTGCATTGTTGAAACAACTGCAGGCTATTAGTGGAGTTATAAACAGCAACAACACCTTACCTATTCTAGATGATTTCCTTTTCGAACTCGACAAAGAAAATTTAAATATATCTGCATCTGATTTAGAAACAACCATGACAGCCAAAGTAGCTGTTACTATGTCGGAGAAAACAGGAAGCATAGCCATTCCAGCAAAAATTTTGTTGGATATTATGAAAACTTTTGCGGATATCCCTGTTACATTTACGATAGATACTAAAACAACATTTGCAATTGAAATTTCGGCCGGAGAAGGAAAGTACAAATTAACTGGACATAATGCAGTTGATTTTCCTAGAACCCCCTCTTTAGAAAATGCATCTGCATTAGAAATAGATGCAGAAGTTCTAGCTGGAGCCATTAATAAAACATTATTTGCAACAGGAACCGATGAATTACGCCCGGTAATGTCAGGCGTTTTTTGTCAACTTTCCGAAGATCAATTAATTTTTGTTGCTACTGATGCGCATAAATTAGTTAGATATATTCGAAAAGATGCTAAATCGGAAGAAGCATCTAATTTTATTCTTCCTAAAAAGCCTTTAAATCAATTAAAAAACATATTAGGGCAACAAGACGGCAAAGTAAAAATTGAATATAATAACACCAATGCTTTTTTTGAATTTGGTAATTACAATTTGATTTGTCGCTTAATAGATGGGAAATATCCTAATTATGAAGCCGTAATACCTACCGATAGTCCTTTTAAATTAGTTATTGAACGTATTCCTTTTTTAAATGCAATTAAACGTGTTTCTATATTTTCTAACCAATCAACGCATCAGGTTCGTTTTAAAATAAGCGGACAAGAATTAGCATTATCTGCAGAAGATCTTGATTTTTCTAACGAAGCGAAAGAACGATTATCTTGTCAATATGAAGGAGAAGACATAGAAATAGGCTTTAACTCTAAATTTATTCTAGAGATGCTTAATATTATTGATACAGATGAAGTTTGTTTAGAAATTATTGCACCTAACAGAGCCGGTTTATTGTTGCCTGTTAACAACGATAATAAAAATGAAGATATTTTAATGTTAGTGATGCCAGTTATGTTAAATTCATAATTCACTAGGAATTGAACAAAAAAAAGGCTGTCATGTATTAAATGACAGCCTTTTTTGGGTAAAGGACTTTATTTTTTCTTCACATTCACTGCTTTCTTACCACGTTCATCTTCTGCTATTTCGAAACTCACCTCATCGTTTTCTTTCAGATCGCGGTCGATTAATCCGGTCACATGAATAAAAATTTCCTTTTGAGATTCATCATCTAGGACAAATCCGTAACCTTTTTTTCTGTTAAAAAATTTAACTTTACCTGTTGCCATT
>Ga0116185_1002569_pt1 | contig 16662 bp, 15 predicted proteins | sample AD_JPNNA7_MetaG_FD_89754 | JGI IMG/M metagenome (GOLD analysis project Ga0116185, IMG submission 89754) | Active sludge microbial communities of municipal wastewater-treating anaerobic digesters from Japan - AD_JPNNA7_MetaG | ecosystem: Engineered > Bioreactor > Anaerobic > Digestate | place... | reverse complement strand
ATTGATTGTCATACCCACACAGCTTTTGCAGGTTCGCGTGCAAATGAATTTAAGGAAAAGATAGCCGGAGTCCATTATGAAGAAATTGCAAAACGCGGTGGCGGAATTTTAACAACAGTAAATGCTGTCAGAAATTCATCTCTTACAGGTTTGATTGAACTGATTAAACCAAGGGTAAAAGAATTTATTGCACAAGGTGTTACTACACTTGAAATTAAAAGTGGTTATGGATTGGATTTTGAAAACGAGATCAAACTGCTCCACGCAATTAAAGTTCTTGATGAAATTTTTCCGATAGAAATTGTTCCGACTTTTTTAGGCGCTCATACTTTTCCTGCTGAATTTAAGCAAGATCACAAAGGATATGTGGATCTTATCTGCGAAAAGATGATTCCGCATATTGCAAAAAATAATCTTGCTGAGTTTTGCGATGGATTTTGTGAAACAACAGCATTTAATTCTGAAGAAATTGATAAAATCTTTTCTACTGCTGCTGCTTACGGATTAAAGTTAAAACTACATACTGAACAGTTTAACAATGTCGGCGGATTGGATGTTGCTCTTAATCGTAGTGCAATTAGTGTTGATCATCTGGAAGTAATTGCTGATAAAGATTTAAATAAATTCCAAAACTCAGAAACTGTTGCAGTTTTGTTACCGGGCGTTTCATTATTTCTTGATTACAGTTTTGCACCTGCAAGAAAATTAATTGAGAATAATGCAATAATAGCTTTAGCAACAGATTATAATCCGGGATCATCACACATTTTAAATTTGCATTTAATTATGAGCCTAGCTTCAATAAAGATGAAAATGAAAATGGAAGAAGTAATAAATGCTGTTACAATTAATGCTGCAAAAGCATTGAATCGAGAAAAACAAAGTGGCAGTATTGAACAAGGCAAGAATGCTGATTTTGCTGTATTTGATGTAGAAGATTATTCCGAAATTATTTACAATGTCGGAAGAAATTTAGTAACTCACACAATAAAAGATGGCGAAGCAGTTTTTCAAAAAGATTAATAAAAGAAAGATTCTGAATATATTTCAGAATCTTTCTGTTTGGATTCTGAAACAACCGACAAAGGGATTTCTTTGTAATTACTTTAAATCTTTAATTATTCTAAATAACCTCAAAAATCTTTTCTTTAAAACTCAATATTATAATCATTAACGCTCCATCTCGGTCTTAAATTTAATGTATCAGTAATAACTTTAAACTCTTCTGAATATTTAAACGGTTCAGGATATCCATACGAATAAGTTCCGCTGCTGTCTCTATCAGAATAAGCCCACAAAGTATAAATACCGGGTTCAATTCTCTCAAAATTATAAACAGATGTGTTATCCGGAACAGCAGTATAAACTACTTTTTCATCTTTAATGCTTTGCAAAACTATTCTAACATCTTTTTTATCAGTGTTTATTTTTCCTGAAAGACCTGTAAACTCAATACCGGTTATTGTTGAAAACTTCAAAGTAAAAATTGAGTCTGTTTTATTCCCTGCTGCATCATTAAATCCTACAAGATTAAGTTTTATTAAATAATCAGTATCGGGTTTAAGATCTTTATCAGGTTTTATCTTTAAGATTGCATTATCAGGAAAAGAATAACTGAATGAGAGAGAATTTTTCAGAGTATCAGAAAATTGAATAAACTGTTTAACATCATTATTTGTAATTGCATCATCAAAGTAAATTAATATTTCAGGATTCTTAAAATCAGTTATGCCCCTTTTGGAAGGTAATGTATTAATGATTTTAGGAGCAGTCGTATCAGGTTTTTCAGAAACCGTTATCTCATTAAATTCATTTTCAAAACTGTTTCCCGATTTATCGGATAAAACATTTGCTTTGAGATAATATGTATTGTCCTTTATTAGCTGTTGATAAAATGAAAGCACAAATTCCGTTTTTTTTGATTTACTTAAAAATGAAAAGTCAATCGGATAGATTTCATTTGTAGTGGAATCAATAATAGAATAATTTTCAGGAGTGTATGTGGCAGAATCACATTCTTCGCTTAATGTAACCACAATATGATTTTTATCTGTCATAACAATGTTATGAATTCTGGGTTTTATCGTATCAATCTTAGTAAGAAAGAAATCTAAACCGATAAAAGATGAATCACTATTTAACAATGGAATATCCATAAACGGCATACCAATTAAATCCTGATCAGCCTGATAAATAAGATCGCGGAACTGATCTTTAACTGCAAACACTCTGTATGTTGCTTCAGCTAAGCCTTTAAGCTGATAATCGCCTTTTGAGCCAACCTGCGAAATATAATCAGGTTTACGACTAAGATATTTTGTTGTATCATCTTTGAATCTGTAAGCATAAATCAAAGCGCCGCCGGCATCTTTTCCATAAACTTTTCCGCCAATTGTTCTTTTATCAATCCTACTACTTTTAGAAAAAGTAATTGAAAAAGAATTAGCCATTCTGTTTTTATTGTTAACATCTACCACATCTGTTCCAACTGTAACAACATAAGTAACGCTGTCTTTTAATCCATCCGGAAAATATACTTCAACTGATTTTCCACTCCAGCTTATTTCCAGTTCTTTATCTAAAGCCGGAGAAATAAACAAAGCTTCTTTAAATGATCTTTTGTCCACATATTCAGAAAATTCAAACTCTACATAATCATCATCAAAATTAATTGTTTCATTTTCAGGATAAGTAAAAATTATTTCAGGCGGAATCAAATCAACCTCTCCCCCGCCCGGAGGAAGCTGATTAGCACAACCGGCTATAAATAGAATTGTCAATGAAAATGTTAGAATCAACAAGTAAAGTTTAACAAGAGTCATTGAATATTTAGGTCTAAAAAAATTATAATCTTGAATAAAGAACTTGATTGTTTTATGGAAAGACAAATTGTAAAACTTTTTGAACAAATAAAAAGTATTTTTTTCTTTTAGTTTAAATAGATATACATCATATTCCGAGAATTTTTTGTCACACTGAGCCTGTCGAAGTGTGACCCGATCAGCGCACTTGCAGTCTTCCTTTATTTCGGGATTAACTACTGATTTAACTAAATCTTTTTTATTGTTTTTTTCTTTTGTTCGTTTAACCATTTTCTATACTGTGCAACATTTTTAAGATGCTCTGAATGAGTTTTTGCAAAATTATGTGAACCATTACCATTTGCAACAAAATACAAATAATCGTTTTTCTCTGGATAAAGTGCTGCCATTATTGCATTCGCACCCGGATTATTTATCGGACCAGGAGGTAAACCCGAATATTTATAAGTGTTATACGGAGATTGAATTTCCAAATCCTTATATGTTAATCTACGCCAACCGCTAGGCAGTAAATATTGAATTGTCGGATCAGCTTGTAATCGCATTCCAATTCTTAACCTGTTATGATAAACACCTGATATTCTCGGCATTTCATCAACCTGATTTGTTTCACCTTTTATTATTGATGCAAGAGTTAAAACCTGATGAACAGAAAATCCAATTTCAGCAGCTCTTTCTTTAAGCGAATCAACAAAAAAATCTGTAAATCCTTTGTAAAATATTTTTATTGCTTCTTCGGGCGAACTTCTTTCATATACCTGATAAGTTTTTGAAAAAAGATATCCTTCAAGACTGTTAACATCAAGTCCTAACGATTTTATAAAATCTTTATCATAAGCAAGATTAACAAAAGATGCTGAATCAATATTAACATCTCTTTTAACTTTAGCTCCGAGCCATTTAAGTGTTTGCCCATTATTTATTCTGATAGAGCGTAAATAATCAGCTGGACCATTGACAAACAAATCAAGTAAATCTAAATAACTTAAGTCATTTGGAATTTTAAAACGAGCTGCTTTTATACTTTTTTCGGCTCCATAGATGAATGCAGCAAGTTTAAAATTAAATTTTCCCGGAATTATTCCTTCTTCATAAAGTCTTTCAGTTACACTTGCAAATGTTTCGCCTTCTTTTATCTCAAAAGTAAAAGGAGCTGGTTTATCAAAATGATTTGGTGTAAAGAAAGTCAAATAACCGGCGAGGATTATTCCCAAAAAAACAGCAATAATTATTGCCAACTGAAGTTTACTGAATATGTTAAATAATTTTACAGCCAATTATTTAGTAATATATAAGAGTGTTTAAAATTATGGTTTGCAATATAAAGGAGTTAAGTGAAAGTTTTAATCCTAAGATTTGGTTGATAAAGTCTGATTAATAATTCTAATGGTTCTGTTTCAATAAATATTAAACTTTGCTCAAATGCCTTTTTGCTTATTGAGAGAATGAATACAAATACTATTTTTTAAATTTTTCATTGATTCTTGAGTCTAATTCTGACTTAAATCTCTCATACCAATTACTTCCATTTCTTTTTTCTAAAAACTTTATAACTTCTTGATTATATTCATCAACATTCAAAATCATAATACTTTCACTTGGATAATTATATTTGAAGCCGAATTTTTTTGCAAGATTTTCTTTTATCACCTGTGTAGAATCATAAATGTTCTCATATATTTGAATAATACCGCTTGACAGATCCTTTTTTGCATCATTCTTATCTCTAATAAATACATATTCTGTAACAATAAATTCTTCTTTAACCATTCTTACAAGAATATTATTCAAAGAATTACTTTTTATTTCAAAACTGGTTGATTTATACCCCATATAAGAAACTTTGATATTTCCAATAAAGCCTGTAGGAATAAAAGTTAATCCATTGATGTTTGTTGGAGCAATTTCAATATCAGAGTTAGTAAAATTAATATTCGCGCCGATTAATGGTTCAGCAGTATCATGATCGATTACTTTTAATATTATTCTGTCACTTTGAATTTTTATTCCAGTTAATTCTTCAGAGTTAAAAGTAACCAATTGCTTTTGAGAACAACTCAGGAATAAAAAAATCAGGATAAAAAATATTATATCTCTAATCATTTTCACATTTGATTACGGATATTTTTTTACAGCATTCAAAACTAAGTTTTTTCTAAAAAATAATAAGCAAAAAGTATTATAAATTCTTGATCAAATATAATTTAATTAAAACAAAAGTAACATTTAATAAAAATCTTAAAAAAGCTTGAACCCAAATTCATTTAACCAAAATTGCCAATCCGTTTTTGCCGAAGCAGTCGTCGTTAAAAATTTATCACTTTAATAAAAAAGATTATAAATGTTATACGAGAAACTTATATTGATAAGTTCAGCCTTATATTCTAATTCATATAATAAAGATATTTCCACTAACATTTTATTGTTGAATAAGTTAAATCCATTTAAACTTCTTATTCCTATTGAATTTGTATTAAAAAATATTGGTTTGTTGCTTAAAGAATTCTCGATAAATGTTAGTCTATCACTTCTATATATAATTCCAATTGTATTAGTAAAACCCACTGTCACTTTATTTCTTTTTTGAAATATTAATTCGTAATTCTTCAATAGTGTGGCTTCGGCGGTAATAAAATAATCATCAATAATCTCGCAGGTTAAATCAATACCAGCATTAAAAATAAGATTTGGATGTAAGCCCAAATAAAAATCATTATTAGCTTTGTATAAAATACCGTAACTGGAAAAATTGTATTGCCACAACTTATTTAATTCGTTTGAATATAAATCATAATTGTTTTTTGACAGATATCTTTCAGGAATCTTTGGATTAACTGATAAATAAGATAATGCAACCCGTGGAAAGAAAATTAGTTGAGAACTATTAGTAGGATATAAATCTTCCTCAAATATTATTGATTCAGAAATTGGCGGATAAAGTGAACAACTTTGAAAAACTATACAGGATATAAAAAGCAAAAATAAAAAATATAATCTTATATATTTTAGCATTTAACGCCTTAAGTTTATCGTGTTGCATATTATAACCGCTACTAATTACAATGCTATGCAAACCAAATGAATAAAGATAATTTAATTAAGTCAGAAAGAACATTTTATAAAATTTAAACTACAAAAATTAAAGCTGAACGATTTGCACCCAAATTTAAATATTTATACAGTAAAAGCCGTTGTATATCAAAAAATTTTCAACCTAAATTTCTAAAAAATGATTTTCACTCAAAGCTGGAAAAGGTTTGCTTGCAAGAGTATCTCTTATTCCATTTTCATAAAGGGATTTTCCTCTGAAAGCAATCATTGCAGCATTATCCCCGCAGAATTGAATATCAGGAATAACTAAATTTTTATTATATTTTTCTGAAATTTTTATCATCTCAGATTTTAAGTGCTCATTGGCTGCCACTCCGCCAACAACTGAGATTGAATTTACATCATATTTTTTCAATGCACGCTTAACATTTCTTGTTAAAGCATTAACAGCAGCAGATTGAAAGCAGGAAGCAATATCGTTTTTATATTCTTCAGTTAATTTATCAATTCCACCCTGTGATTGCACATAACGTAGGACAGCAGTTTTTAATCCGCTGAAAGAAAAATTTAATTTATGCTTTAACTCTGCAATAGGAAAATTTATTTTATTTGCATCACCAAATTTTGATGCTTCCTGAATTTTTGGTCCGCCCGGATAACCAAAACCAAGCAGCTTTGCAACTTTGTCAAATGATTCTCCAACTGCATCATCTACAGTATTACCGAGTTTATAAATTTCAGTAAAATTTTTTACAAGAAGCAAAAGTGTATGTCCGCCTGAAACAACAAGACACAGGAAAGGAAATTCAGGTTTCTGCTTCATTAAAAAACCTGAAAAAATATGACCTTCAATATGATTTACACTAATAAACGGTTTGTTTAAACCAAGCGCAAGACCTTTAGCATAAGTTAATCCTACTAACAATGCACCGATTAAACCAGGTCCTGCTGTTGCAGCAATAAGATCAATATCTTTTAATTCAATACCGGATTTTTTTAGTGCATCTTTAACAAGCGGATTAACAATCTGAAGGTGAGCACGGCTTGAAAGTTCAGGAACAACTCCGCCATAATTTTTATGAAAATCCTGTGATGAAATCAGATTAGTAGTGAGAATATTATTCTTTAATACAGCAACTGAAGTTTCATCACACGAGCTTTCTATTCCAAGAACAATCATCTTTTACCGAAAGTTAAAAAGCTTTTAACTATATGTCCGGCAACCGATGGATTTTCTTTTAATCGTCTGACCGAATAAGCATACCAATCTTTTCCAAACGGCACATAGATCCTGATCTTATAACCATCTGAATTTATTTTGTCACGTAAATCTTCTCTGACACCAAGCAGCATCTGGAATTCAAATTTATCTTTAGAAATATTTTTCTCTTTTATTCTTTTATAAGCTTCATCAATAAGATATTTATCGTGTGTGGCGATACCAACATAATTTCCATCTTTGAACATTGCATCAAGAAGTTTTAAATAATTATTTCTTACCTCTTGTTTGTCTTTATAAGCTATGGATGCAGATTCAACATAAATACCTTTGCAAAGCCTGTAATTTGTCCCGATTTTATTTAAAGTAATCACATCATCATAAGAGCGGCGCATATAAGCCTGAATAACTATTCCAACATTTTTATAATCCTGATAAATACGCTTGTAAACATTTATCGTCTTATCAGTAAACGGGGAATCTTCCATATCAATTCGTACGAAGTTATTATACTCTGCTGCTTTTTTTACAATTCCAAGTATCTGCTGATAAGCAAATTCCTCATCTATTGCCAAACCCATTTGTGTTGGTTTTATTGAAAGATTGGCTTTTAACTTATTTTGTCCGATAGCTTCTATAACTTCAATCGCTTCATTTTTACAACGGATTGATTCATCTTTACTAGCAACAGATTCTCCCAGAACATCCATTGTTGCATAGATACCTTTTGAATTTAATTTTTTCACATAATCAACAGCTGATTGAAGAGTAACGCCAGCTATATATTTTTTAGAAAAGAATCCTACAACCGGCTTTGGCATCAGTTGTACGATTTTTACGATAAGATGATTGATAGCTTCCACAAAATACTCCTGAATTTTTGCTCTACAAATTTAGTGTATTTTGCAGATGTAATAAAAATACTGTTTTCTGTTTTTGATAAAAGTTTTTTAGCAAAGGATAGGGATAACTTCCGGTTAACCGTAGCTTATTTTATCAGTATTTTTAGTTGGATTGGATGGGTGAAAGATTAACTACTTAATTCCTAATGTTATTAATAACAGATTAAATTTTGATTGTAAATCTTCAATACTTCCATCGTTGGTAAAAATAAAATCAGCACGCTTTCTTTTTTCATCTTCCGGAATCTGATTTGATTCGCGCTTAATAAAATCTTCTTCTGATATACCTGAATTAAGTTTTCTTTGTAAGCGATTATTCCGATCAGAAGTTATCAGCACAACATAATCAAACATTTTTTCCATATCAGCTTCGTATATCAGAGCGGCTTCTACAAAAACCACTTTCTTATCTTTTTCAAGATTTTTAATTGTGTCATTAACTGATTTTATAACTCTCGGATGAAGTATAGATTCAATCTTATTCAACTTAACGGGATCTGAAAAAACTTCTTTCGCAAGATATTTTACATCAGGTTTATTGTTTTTAAAAGATTGTACACCAAATTCTTTAATTATTTTTTTCCGGACCTCTGGATCATTACTTAATATTTCTTTTGATATATCATCAGCCTTTAGAACTACAAATCCGTGCTTTTCTGCAAACGACGAAAAGACGCTCTTTCCTGATCCGATATTTCCGGTTATCGCTATCTTCATTTTATTTAATTAAAAAAAATAATCAGACTTAATCAGTTTAATTTACTTTGCGTATCCGATCTTTCTTACTTCACGGATAACAACTACTTTGATCTGTCCCGGATAATCCATTTCCTCTTCAATTTTCTGAGCTATCTCTCTTGCAAGTCTATCGGCAACAATATCATCAACCTTATCATTTTCAACCATAACTCTGATTTCTCTTCCAGCCTGTATAGCATAAGTTTTTGCAACACCTTCAAACGATTTAGCCATTTGTTCAAGATTTTCCAATCTCTTAACATAGCTTTCTAATGGCTCTCTTCGTGCACCGGGTCTTGCGCCGCTAATTGCATCAGCAGCCTGAACCAAAGCAGCAATCGGATGTTCCATTTCTATATCTTCGTGATGCGATCCAACAGCATTTACAACAATGGGATGTTCTTTATATTTTTTAGTAAGATCATAACCGAGCAATGCGTGAGGACCTTCAACACTTTTATCTACTGTTTTACCAACATCGTGCAATAATCCGGCTCTTTTAGCCAAAACAGGATCAAGTCCTAATTCCGCAGCCATTATTCCGGTAAGATATCCTACTTCAATACTATGTTGCAGAAGGTTCTGCCCGTAGCTTGAACGGTATTTCATCTTTCCCACATATTTAATAAGGTCATTATGCATATTATGAAGACCAAGCTGCAAAATAGTATTTTCACCTTCGCGCTGAATTTCTTCTTCAAGTTCCTGAGTAACTTTTTCAACAACTTCTTCAATTCTTGCAGGATGTATTCTACCATCAGCAATTAATCTTTCAAGCGATAATCTTGCAATCTCTCGCCTGAATTGATCAAATGAAGATAGGATAACAGCTTCCGGTGTATCATCAACAATTACATCAACACCTGTTGCCGATTCGAAAGCGCGAATGTTTCTTCCCTCTTTACCGATTATTCTTCCTTTCATTTCATCATTCTGAATTTGAACAACTGATACTGTTGTTTCAATAGAATAATCGGCTGCAGTTCTTTGAATCGCCTGAACAATTATTTTCTGAGCTTCTTTTTTAGCATCAGCTTTTGCGCGGTCGTGTATTTCTTTTACGGTTTGTGAAGCATCAATTTTAGCCTGATTGGTCATATTCTCAATCAGCATTTTCTTTGCTTCCTCAGAGGTTAAACCTGAAATTTTTTCAAGTTTGTCATTTTGTTCTACTTCAAGTTTTTTAATTTCAACATTTCTTTCATCAAGATTTACCTTAAGATCCTGAAGCTGTTTTTCAAGCTTCCTTAAATCTTTTTCTTTCTGAAGTACTAAATCAAACTTTTTCTCGCTGTTTTCTTCACGTTGCTGAACTTGTTTTTCCAGATTCTGAAGCTTCTGCTTTTTCTGATTTGCTTCATTATCAAATTCAACTTTTTTCTTGTACCATTCATCTTTAACTTCAAGAAGCTTTTCCCGTTTAAGATTAGCAGCTTCTTTTTTGGCATCCTGTATTATTTGTTCAGCTTTTTCTTCGGCAGCAGTAATACTTTTTTTACCAACTTTAGTATTAAACATCCAACCCAAGTAAAAGAAAAGAACAATAAGCACAACTACCATTGGTATAATAATAATCAGATCCATATTAACATTCTCCGCCTTTATAATTTATTAAATACCGACACTGCCGCCGCTAATAGGAAAAACCCTATAAGCACGGTGGGAAAGCGCTCGAAAGCTTTTTACTTCCACTGCTCCGAAACGAGTTCAGAATTTCCGATAAATCAGAATGAGGCCTGTAATACGCTCCGAAGTTCGCAATCCCTGTTTAGTTTAACTGTTAGTTTTTCATTAAAAAAACGGCAGTGCGGTAAACTTAAGACGGGTCAGACATTTCAGGTTCTTTAAGAAGAAGCTTAATTCGTTTAATTTTATCAGTGGCTTGAATTAAAAATTCACGGTTTTTATTCTTCTCGATAAACAAATCATAGGCAATATTTAAACAAGCAATTATTGCAATAGTCTGTGCCGGCTGATCTGGTAATTCATCCTTGGTTTCTTCCATTACTTTATTAACATAAATAGCCAGCTCTTTTGCAATTTCTTCATTCTCAACCAAAAGAGAATACTCTTTATCAAATATTTTTATTTTTAGCTTCTTTTTTTCTGTCATTGAACTATCTTCACCATCAAACAAACAATTAATTTATAAGAACTTATACCTGCCTGGAACCAGACAGATGAAAATCAATTTTCGAAATAATATCCTGTAATTTTAATTTTAAGTTTTCTTTCTCCTTGCTATTTAAAGAATTAAATATATTTCCTTCTTCGTCCTGTTTTATTAAAACGATCTCCTGCTCCATTTCTGTAATCTTTTTCTGCAGAAAAGTATTTTCCTGACGAAGTTTTGCAATTTGTATTTCAAGTTCGGTTTTGCGTATTTCAGTATCTTTTAATTTGTTGCCTATTGTAGCAATCTCTGCTTCTATTGCAGAAAGATCCTGAATTATTGAATCGTATTTAGCCAGATCTACCAACTATTTACCTCTTAATTGAGCATTAAATTCTTTTGTAACTAACGTAATTAAGTTATTAAAATCTTTTTCAACTTCTTCTTCTGTTAGTGTTCTGTTATAGTCATAATACTCAAGTGTAAAAGCTATACTCTTCTTACCCTGCCCTAATAATTCACTTTCAAACAAATCAAAAACTGTAACTTCTTTAAGAAGTTGAGAGCTTTTCTTTTTAATAAATTCTTTTATATCAAGATATTTTACTGATTCATCAAAGATAAATGCAAAATCACGAATCACTTTAGGATACTTTAATGGCTCTGTAAATCTTCTTTTCTGAACATTCAAACTCTTAAGTTCTGTTAAATTGAACTCAAAACAGTAAACATCCTGATTAATATCAAATTGTTTAAGAACTTCTTTTTTTATCTTTCCGCCTGAATCAAATTCAACTTTATTATAGTTTTTTGAAAAATAATAAGCGAAAATTTCATTTGCAGTGGAATAATAGGAATCAATTAAAACATTGTCAAGTGATAACTTAAGTAAAAATGAATCAACTATACCTTTAAGATTATAAATATCTGACTCTTTTTCTGAGATATTCCAGCCTTTCAGATGCTCTTTTCCGCTTATCAGGAATATAAGATTCTGATTTTCTGTAAAATCATCAAAAGATTTTATTTCACTTTCAGTCTTTTTATTAAAGACATTTCCAATCTCAAAAAGCTTAATTTCTTTAACACCTTGTCTAAGATTTCTCGAAACAGTCAACAAAGCACCTGAAATTAATGTTGTTCTAAGATATTCCATATCAGCACTTAGCGGATTTGAAATCCTAATAGGATTGCCAAAGAATTTTACATCCTCTTCTGATTGTAACGGATTATTTATCATTTCAAAAAATCCTAATCCGGTAGCAAGTTGTCTTATCTTTTCATCAATTTCTGTTTCATCATGTTTCTGTTCCAGCGTGATATTTATTCTTGAAACTGTTGGAATATTATCATAACCATTAATTCGTGCTATCTCTTCAATTAAATCTATTTCGCGTTCAATATCCGGACGGAAAGTTGGAACCGAAACAAGTAAGTTATCATCATCCAAAACTTTAATTGCCAGCCCAAGGCGTGATAATATTTTTTTTATTTTATCAGGTAAAATTTCATAGCCAAGAATTTTATTTGTTCGGGAAAATCTTAATTTAATTTCTTTAGGAGTGATAACTTTGGGATAAACATCAATCAGTCCATTAACAATTTTTCCGTCAGCTAATTGTTCAACTAATTTTGCACATCTTTCAGCAGCAAATTTTGTAATATTAGGATCGGCGCCTCTTTCAAACCGATATGAAGCATCAGTGCTTAAACCAAGAACTTTTGAGGTCCTTCTCACACTTGAAGGATTAAAGTAGGCGCTTTCAATCAATATGTTTTTTGTCGATTCGGTTATTTCGGAATTCTCTCCGCCCATTACTCCGGCAATGGCAACTTCTCTTTTCCCATCGCAAATCATTAAAGTGTTCTTCGGAAGTTTTCTTTCCTTCGAATCAAGTGTAGTAAAGGTTGTTTCTTCTTTAGTGCTTTTTATAATAATTTTTTTATCTGAGAGCTTGTCAAGATCAAAAGCGTGTAAAGGTTGTCCTGTTTCGTATAAGACAAAATTTGTAATATCAACAATGTTATTCCTAGGTCTTAATCCTATCTTTTCTAATCTATCTTTCAACCATTTTGGAGATTCTTTTACTTTTACATCTTTAACAATTTTTGCGATGTATCGCGGACAATTAACTTCATCTTCAATAATAACTGTTGCTTCTTTATTTACATCTTCACCTTTGTCAGAATAAACTAATTCCGGCATCTTCAAATCCCGATCAAATAAAGCAGCTAAATCGCGTGCAACACCAATATATGAAAGTGCATCAGGTCGATTTGGTGTTATTGCGATATCAAGAATTACATCGTTAAGATTTAATGCTTCAGTTATCGGTTTACCTGTTTCAAGTTTTTCATCAAGAATTATTATACCGGTATGATCATCGCTTAATAAAAGTTCATCTTCTGCACAGATCATCCCGTTTGATTCGACTCCACGAATCTTTGCTTTTTTGATTTTAAAATTTCCATTCGGAATCTCAGTGCCAATCGGTGCAAAGACAACTTTTTGTCCGGCTTTTACATTTGGTGCACCGCATATTACCTGTAAATCTTCTTTACCATCAAATACTTTACAGATAGTAAGTTTATCCGCATTGGGATGTTTCTCAGTTTCTTTTACAAATCCAACAATAAAATCTTTGTAAAGATTTGATTGATCTATAACATCTTCAACTTCAAGACCGGACATTGTCAGCCTGGAAACAATTTCATCTGTTGTAATGCCATCCAGATTAACTAATTCTTTTATCCAGCTAAGTAAAACTTTCATTTCTTATTCCGCATTAAAACTGTTTTAAGAATCTGATATCATTATCAAAAAAGATTCTGATATCAGTTATACCATATTTTAACAATGCAATCCTTTCTATACCCATTCCGAATGCATAGCCGGTATATTTTTCAGAATCATAATTAACAAATTTGAAAACATTCGGATCAACCATTCCGCAACCGAGTATTTCGAGCCAGCCGGAGTTTTTACATATTTTACAACCACTGCCTTTACATAAATAACAAGTAATATCCATCTCAGCACTTGGCTCTGTAAACGGAAAGAAACTTGGACGAAATCTGTATTTAAGATCAGAGCCATAAAATTGTTTTGCAAATGAAACTAATGTCCCTTTAAGTTCAGCAAATGTAACATCAGTATCCACATAAATTCCCTCAACCTGGTGAAACATACAATAGCTTCTTGCACTAACAGCTTCATTACGATATACTTTTCCGGGCATAATTGCACGTACTGGCGGAGTATGTTTTTCCATAATTCTTACTTGAACAGGAGAGGTATGTGTACGAAGCAAAAAATCTTTACTTATAAAAAAAGTATCCTGCATATCACGCGCAGGATGGTCAGCGGGAAAATTTAACGCCTCAAAGTTATAATAATCAGATTCCAGTTCGGGTCCGTTTACAACTGAAAATCCCATTCCTTTAAAAATGGATTTTATTTCATCAAGAGTTTGAGTTAAGATATGCTTACTACCGATAATATATTGGGAACCGGGCAAAGTTAAATCTATATTTTTTTCTTTACCTGACTGACGTGATGAAATTCTTTCTTTTATTTCTTCAAAGTGTGCAGAAACTTCGGCTCTAAGCTGATTTAATTTTTTACCAAGTATTGGTTTTTCTTCTTTTGCAGTTTCTTTAAGCTGTTCGAAAAGTTGTGATACTAATCCATTTCTACTGAAGTATTTTATTTTTATATCTTCAATATCTTTTAATGAATTAACAGATTTAATATCTTTTAAAAAACTATCTTTTATTTCAGTAATGTTTTTTTCAAGCATAATATTTCTTTAAACAGAAAATACCCCCGACGGATAGAATAATTTCAATAAATCCGAAGAGGGTATAAAATTAATTATTAGAAAACTTAACAACTTCAGCAAAGGCAGAAGGATTTTCAACTGCAAGACTTGCAAGAACTTTTCTGTTAATATCTACACCTTTTTTATTTAATGCATCTATCAATCTTGAATAAGTTGTACCATTTGATCTTGCAGCAGCATTTATTCTGGTAATCCATAAAGATCTGAATACTCTCTTTTTCAGTCTTCTGTCTCTGTATGCGTGAGTTAAGCCTTTTTCAATTGCATTTTTAGCTGATGTTAAAACATTTCCCTGATTTCCCCAATAGCCTTTGGAAAGTTTTAACAGCTTTTTTCTTCTTCTGTGTGAAGCAACTTTGTTTCTTGATCTTGGCATTTTATCATTACTCCTTTATTGAACCATTATCTTTACGCGTTTTTGTTCTGCATCGCTTACTAATGTTCCTTTTCTTAAACTTCTTTTTCTCTTTGTTGATTTGGAAGTTAGAATGTGGCTTTTATAAGCTTTCTTTCTTTTAAATTTTCCTGATGCTGTTCTCTTAAATGTTTTAGATGCACCACGATTGCTTTTCATTTTTGGCATATATAATTATCCCTGCTTAATTGTTTTCTTACCTTTTTTAGATTGAGGAACCAATATGGTAGCCATATTTCGTCCTTCAAGTTTTATGGGAGACTCAACTTTAGATATGTCTTCCAGTTTTTCAATAAATCTTTTTAATAATTCCTCGCCTTGTTCAGTATAAGCCATCTCACGTCCTTTAAACATAACACTGACTTTAACCTTATTACCATCTTCCAGAAAATTTTGTGCATGTTTTACTTTAAAATCAAAATCATGAACATCAGTATTTGGGTGTAATCTTATCTCTTTTAAAACCGAAACAACCTGATTTTTCTTTTGAATTTTTTCCCGTTTTTGCTGTTCATATTTGTATTTACCATAATCAATTATTTTACAAACGGGTGGAACAGCTTGTGGCGCAATTTCTACCAGATCCTGTCCTCTTTCTTCTGCAAATCTCAGGGCATCTCTTACGGTATAAACTCCCAGTTGTGTTCCATCAATATCAATTACCCTGATTTTTGGTGCTTTTATTTCTTCGTTTACCCGGACTGATTGTTTCTGTGTGATATAAACCTCTTAACTAGTTAAAAAAATATAATTACACTTTGTTTTTAATTTCGGCTGCAATTTTATCAATAAATTCTGATAAAGACAAAGAACCTTTATCACCTTCTTTATGCTTTCTGACTGATACAGTTCCCGACTCTTTTTCCTTTTCACCAACTATAAGCATGTAAGAAACCTTTTGAGTTTCCCAGTCACGTATTTTATAACCGATCTTTTCGTTTCTGTCATCAAGTTCATATCTTATATCAGCTTTCTTTAATGCATCAGCTACCTTATTTCCATAATCAAGGAAATTTTTAGAAACAGGAATAACAACCACCTGTGTTGGAGCCAGCCACAATGGAAATTCTCCTGCAAAATGTTCAATCAGAACACCAATAAATCTTTCAAGTGAACCAAAGGGAGCACGATGAATAACAACCGGTCTGTGTTTCTGACCATCACTTCCCACATATTCAAGATCAAATCTTTCAGGCATAACGTAATCGATCTGAACCGTTCCTAATTGCCATTTTCTGCCTAAAGCATCTTTAACCATAAAATCAATCTTAGGACCATAAAAAGCTGCTTCTCCTTCTTCAATTGTGTAAACTAATTTCATCTCATCTGCAGCTTCTTTAATTTCAGCCTGTGCTCTTTCCCAAAGTGCTATATCACCACCATACTTTTCAGCATTATCATCTCTGAAGGATAACTGAGTGGTAAAATCAGCAAAGCCCATAACTTTAAATACATATTGAATTAATTCGATTACATTAAATAATTCTTCTTTAAGCTGATCCTGTCTTACGAACATATGGGAATCATCAACTGCGAAACATCTTACTCTTGTCAATCCGT
>Ga0116185_1002551_pt1 | contig 16735 bp, 15 predicted proteins | sample AD_JPNNA7_MetaG_FD_89754 | JGI IMG/M metagenome (GOLD analysis project Ga0116185, IMG submission 89754) | Active sludge microbial communities of municipal wastewater-treating anaerobic digesters from Japan - AD_JPNNA7_MetaG | ecosystem: Engineered > Bioreactor > Anaerobic > Digestate | place... | reverse complement strand
TTCGCATATTAACCGAATTTACCGATTTTATAAGACCCTCAATTGAAGCCCTAAAAGAATGTTTTCATTTTTTAGGACGAATGGATTTTATTCGAGCAAAAGCAGTTTATGCTTTAAAAATTGATGCGTGTAAGCCATTATTACGTAATGAACCAATTATTAATTGGAGTAAAGCCAGACATCCACTTTTATTAATTAGCCATAAAATTCAAAAAAAAGAAGTCGTTCCTCTTGATATTTTACTTAGCAAAACATCTCGTATCCTTATTATTTCCGGTCCTAATGCCGGCGGTAAATCGGTTTGTTTAAAAACAGTCGGATTAATACAATATATGCTTCAATGCGGATTATTGGTACCCATAAATGACTACTCCGAATCCGGTATTTTTTCGAATATTTTTATTGATATTGGCGATGAACAATCATTGGAAAATGATCTAAGTACCTATAGCTCTCATTTGTTGAGCATGAAATATTTTATTGAAAAAGGAGATAATAAAACCCTATTCTTGATTGATGAGTTTGGGGCCGGTACAGAACCCCAAATAGGAGGAGCTATTGCTGAAGCGATTCTTGAAAATTTAAATAATAAAAATGCAATGGGTGTTATTACCACCCATTATGCTAACTTAAAATTACTCGATAGTAAAATGGATGGTATTATAAACGGTGCTATGTTATTCGATTCAGAAAACATGAAACCGTTATATGTTATGCAAGCCGGAAAACCTGGCAGTTCATTTGCTTTCGAAATAGCACACACCATAGGACTTCCCGACGATATATTGACTAATGCAAAAAAACTGGCAGGAATAAAACAAGTCAGTTTCGATAAACAACTTCAAGACCTGGATGTTCAGAAAATAGAACTCGATAAAAAAGAGACTCAATACAAAATGGCCGATCATTTTCTTTCGGAATTAATTCAAAAATATCAGGATTTAACCGAAGAACTAGAGAAGTCGAAAAAAAATATTATTTCACAAGCAAAACAACAGGCATTCGAGTTGCTGGAAGAAACAAACAAAAGAATTGAGAACACCATAAAAGAAATTAAAGAAACCCAAGCAGATAAAACAAAAACAAAAGAATTAAGAGATCATCTCGACACCTTTAAACAAAATATTAAAGTAGCAGAATCTGATAAAATAGTACCCATTAAGTCGAATAAAGAGAAAAAGAAAATTCGTTTCGAAAAAACAAAAGAAATAAAAATTTTAAAAACACCTATTGAAAAAGGAGATCATGTAAGAATAATCGGACAGGAAAGCATAGGAGAAGTAATTGGTTTGGATGCTAAAAACGTTTATGTAATGTATGGCTCTGCACAGCTTAAAACAACTCTCGCTAAACTTGAAAAAATAAGCCCTGACGATGTTAAAAAACAACCAAAATCAAACACGTCAATTTCGGCTAAAATTCATACTAATTTTGAAGAAAAAATTAAACATTTTAAGTTAACCCTCGATATTCGAGGAATGCGTGTTGATGAAGCCCTCTCGGAAGTACAACATTATTTAGATGATGCTGTTTTATTAGCTGTAACCGAAATAAGAATATTACATGGGAAAGGAAATGGTGTATTACGACATTTAGTTCATAATTATTTAAGAAACATTCCAGAAGTAAAAAGATTTGCTGATGAATCTATTGAAAAAGGAGGACACGGTATAACAATCATCTATTTTAAATAAAATTATTAACTTTGTTTATATGAAAAATCTTACAAAATCTATTTTACCCATTCTATTTGTATTCATCTTATTCTCGTGTAATTCAACATCCAATAAGGATACCAAAGAAAACGATACGAAAACAGATACCTTATCTCAACAATCGGAAATCGGAATAACAGAATTAACAGAAGACCATTTCGAAACATTCATTCAGTCGGGCACTGTATTAGTTGATTTTTACGCTGACTGGTGTAAACCATGTAAAATACAAGCCCCTATAATAGAAGAAGTACAAAAAGAATTAGCAGGAAAAATAAAAATAGGAAAAATAAATATCGACAATCATTCGTCTGTTGCGAATCAATTTGGAATTCGTAGTATTCCTACTTTAATTATTTTTAAAAATGGGAAGCCCGCTAAACAATTAATAGGCATAACTTCAAAAGAAGATATTATAAGTGCTATTGAAACTATAAATAAATAATAACATGAAAATAGAAGTAACATTTGAAGGCAATAAAAAAATTGGAGCATTAATAAACGGTCATCATATAATTACAGACCAATCTATTGCCGAAGGTGGTGAAAATTCAGCACCTACTCCTTTTGAGCTATTTTTAGCCTCCTTAGCAACTTGTGCCGGTATTTATATAAAAGGCTTTTGCGACAGTCGGAATTTGCCTACCGATAACATTAAGCTATTTCAGCATGTTGAATTCGATAAAACGACTCAAATGGCTACCCATATTAACCTGGAAATTCAGGTACCACCAAGCTTTCCGGAAAATTACAGAGATACATTAGTTTTAGTTGCAAGTAAATGTAAAGTAAAAAAGCATTTACAAAATCCGCCAGAAATTAAAGCAACGATTAATGTAATATAACATTCGTTATAAAAATTTGCTTTCAGCTATAATATATAAGGAAAAGCAGGGAAATGAAATTATTTTCGGGTAATTATTTCTTATGAACGACTAGGTCGTACGAATGGTCAATCCATTCTTTTAATAATTTATCGGGAATAGATCCGTCGATTATTACGGTATTCCAATGATTTTTATTCATATGATATCCGGGAAGAACACATGAATAATGCTCTCTTAATTCTATCGCTTTATCGGGATTGCATTTAATATTGATAGAAAAGGGCTCCATTAAATCGGTAAGCGCAAACATCTTTCCTTTTACTTTAAAAACAAGGGTTTGTTCATCGAAAGGAAAACTCTCAATTACATCGTTTTTTTGTAAGCAGTATATTCTAAATTCTTCAATGTTCATATTTTGTTTATTACTAAAATAAAAAATTGATGGCAATAATATGATAATTCGTGTGAATATTTTTTTCTCTAATCGTTTTTTATTCTTATAATTTTTTTATAAAAAGACATCCCTTTTTTTCTTTTAAAATATGATTAAAAAAATTTGTAAATTTGGTAATTAAAACTACTTTTTCTATGAATAAAACGGTTCGAATTTTTGTTCTATTGATAATTACTTTATCATTTTTACTTATTGACACTTCTTGTCGTTCAAAGAAATATTGTGGTGGAATGAAATATTACAAAAAGGATGTAAAGAGAGGTCTTGCTCATTAATAAATTTCAAAACCTTTAGCTTATTTTTTACTGATTATTATTTTATAACACATTCCATTTTTATTATCAACTATAATCTCTCCTTTTAACTGATTAACTAGTATTTCAACTAAGGTAAGCCCCAAAGTATTATTATTTTCCGACTTATACCCGTATGGCATTCCTAATCCATTATCCCTAATTATTAAAATATTCTGTTCTTTTGTGGAGTTTAATTCTACTACTATTTCACATTTCTTTTTGCTGTTTTCCAATAAGTCTTTAGGGAATGCATGTTTAAAGGCATTACTTAGTAATTCATTTGCTATTAGTCCAAGTGGAATTGCATTATCGATACCGAGAAACATATCTTCAAATTTATATTTTAAACATATCTTCGAATTACAGGAATAGACATACGATAAATTGTCGCATAACTTTTCTAGATAGCTTTTAAAATTAATTTGAGAAATATCTTCTGAGATATACAGATCTTCGTGAATAAAAGACATTGTTCTTACTCTTTGCTGAAGGTCTCTGTATTTTCTTATCATAAATTCATCATTTATTTCATGCATTTGCATATTGATAAGAGAAATAATAATTTGCATATTATTTTTAACCCGATGATGAATTTCTCGTAAAAGAATTTCTTTCTCGTTAATAGCAGCTAACATTTTACGTTCCGATTCTTTTTCTTCAGAAATATCTTCTGCCATTACTTGAAAACTGGTAACCTTGTTGTGTTTATTTTTAAATGCTTTTACGTATATTCTTACGTTTAATACTTTTCCCCAAATACTGGTATATACCGATTCCAGGACGGTAGGATTTCCCGTTTCTATACATTTTTTAAATGCATTTACAATACCGGCATCTTTAATCGGTTTGAAAGAAAGTAAATTTATTTTTTTTGTTTCTTCAATGGAAGAAGAACCTAACATTTGAAGGAGTTTTTCATTTATTTCTATTATATTTCCGTTTGTATCGGCAGTCAATATTCCAAGCGGTGCATTTTCAAATATTTCACGAAATTTATTTTCGCTTTTTTTTAATGCTTCAAAAGTTCTTACCAAGGTTGAAACATTTAATACCGAACCTATTATTTTTTGAGGTTTATTATCTTCATCTTTTAATAATTCTGCATTAATTGATGCATAAATTTTTGTGTTATCCTTATTTTTAATAATAATTTGATAATCTTTAATCTTCGATTCTTTAAATATCTTATTTATCATTGTTTCACGGTCATCTGCATTCTCATACATATCTGCCATATTAATTCCGATAAGCTCTTGTCGGGTGTAATTAGTAAATTTTTCAACAGATTGACTGATTTCAATAATCCTTCCATTTAGATCCACTTCAAAATAAACAGCTTGAATATTTTCGACGATATGTCGTAATCGTTCTTCTTTTTTAATTAATAAGTCTTCCGTTTCTTTTTGTATAGTAACATCCTCAATAATTACAACATAATTTATTATTATTTTTTTGTTGTTGTAAACGGGGTAAATGAATGTAATGGTACACATTTCCTTATTGATAGCGCCGGGAAAAAACGAAGAGGGATTAAACCAAAAAGGAGCGAATTTTTCAATATTTCCTTGTTGTATACTTGCAATTTTATTTTTTAATTCGGTTAAATCGACCAACAAATTTGTAAAAAGGGAGTATCCTATAGGCGATGCATGAAAAAGTTCAACCGCCGCTTTGTTTACTTTTATTATTTTGCCTAATTCATCACAAACCAATACAGCTAAAGGATTAAATTCCATCACGTCGTTCATAAATAAATCTGTATTATGAACCACTTGTTCCGTTTTCTTTTTACTCTTATTCTTCGTTAAAATATTTGTAATTTTAATTACCTCTTCTTCCGATAATGTGTCAACGTCCACCGTTGAAATTCTTTCTGCCAAATCTTTTCGTATATCCATATTTTCCATCAAATAATTATTCCCTTTCAAAAGTATTTTATAAAATTTAGAAAAACAAATAATAATTATGTATTTAAATACATATCCATTTAAAATATGTATATAAAAAGTATCTTTACATAAAAAAACTTATGGTATTCCGAAAGAACATACAGGAATTTTTAAAAAATACAGAAATAGCCGTTATTGGAGCTTCTTCCAATTCAAAAAAATTTGGAAATATTGTTTTAAAGAAGTTACATAATACCGGATACTGCGTATTCCCGGTAAATCCAAAAGAGACAGAAATACTCGGAATTTCTTGTTACAAAAGCATTGCAGACCTGCCTGATACCGTTAAGACAGCTGTGTTTATAACACAACCCGAAATTACGGAACAAATTATGAAAGATATTTGTTCCATGAAAATAATAAAAGCTATTTGGTTTCAGCCGGGTTCTGAAAATAAAAATGCAATAGAGATTTCAATTAAAAATGTAAAAAATGTAATTTATCATGAATGTATTATGATGCATTTAAAACCTTTATCATTTCCTCATAATACCCATAAATTTATTAATGTCATTTTTGGGAAATATCCAAAATAAAAAACTTTTTTAAAGTTGAAATATGTTTATTTTTTAGCTTTAATTTAACATTTTTTAACAATAGCATTTGTCTCATTTTTTTATTTTTTTGTCTTTATTTATTTTTTTTTCATCTATATTTTACCTACTTTTAAACTTTATGAAAATAGCCATGTTGAAAATACCAAGCTGTTTAAAAACATTATCCCAAAAAAAATCTATTACTTTGGCACTTCTGTAAAAAAACAAATACAGTCTTAAAATAATATAAATTACTGAATATCAAATTTTTACTTTATGTCATTAAAACAAAAGACACTTGATTTAAAGAAAAGGATGCAGGAGGCACTTCAAGGAGGAGGAGCTCAAGCAATTGAAAAACAAGTAGCGATGGGTAAAAAAACCGCTCGTGAACGTATTATTGCCCTTCTAGATCCCAATTCATTTCACGAATATGATTTATTTGTGGAACACTCGGCTAAAGATTTCGACATGGAAAAAAAGATACTTCCGGGTGATGGTGTTATTACAGGTACAGGAACCATTAGCGGATATCCGGTTTGTATTTTTGCGCAAGATTTTACAGTAGCCGGAGGATCGCTTGGGTTTATGCATGCTCGTAAAATCACCAAAATTATGGATCATGCCATTAAACTAAAAATTCCTTTAATCGGAATCAACGATTCGGGAGGTGCTCGTATTCAAGAAGGCGTTAACTCATTGGCCGGATACGGTGATATTTTTTATCGCAACACCTTAGCTTCCGGAGTTATTCCTCAAATATCCGTTATTCTTGGTCCGTGCGCCGGAGGTGCTGTTTATTCACCTGCTCTTACCGACTTTGTTTTTGTGGTAGATAAAATATCTAAAATGTTTATCACCGGTCCCGAAGTTATTAAAACAGTATTAGGTGAAGAAATTTCTATGGAAGCATTGGGCGGTGCCCGTGTTCAATCGGAAGTAACCGGAAATGCTCATTTTTTTGCAGAAAGTGAAGAAGAATGTTTTGACCAAATTAAAAAATTGGTTTCGTTTATTCCTTGGAACAATACAAAAAAAGCTGAAACATTTCCTAAGAAAACACCAAATACCAAAGCGTATAAAATTAAAGATATCTTCCCCACAGACCCAACTCAACCATATGATGTAAGAAATGTTATTCGTTCCATGGTTGATAATTCTGAGTTTTTTGAAGTACAAGAACTTTTTGCTCGTAATATTGTTATTGGCTTTGCCCGTCTCAATGGACAAACCATCGGCTTTGTAGCAAACCAACCGCTTGTATTAGCCGGTGTATTGGATGTAGATTCATCCGATAAAGCAGCTCGGTTTATTCGTTACTGCGATGCCTTTAATATTCCATTGGTTACCTTAGTTGATTTACCCGGTTATTTACCCGGAGTTGATCAAGAACATGCCGGCGTTATTCGTCATGGAGCAAAAATATTATATTCTTACTCTGAAGCAACGGTGCCTAAAATTACGATTATCCTTCGAAAAGCATATGGAGGCGGATATATTGCCATGTGTTCTCGACACTTAAAAGCCGATTTTGTTTTTGCATGGCCTACCGCAGAAATTGCTGTTATGGGACCTGAAGGAGCTGCTAATATTATTTTCCGAAGCGAAATAGCTGCTGCAGAAAATCCGGAAGAAATGCGTAAACAAAAAGTAAAAGAATATAAGAAAAAATTTGCAAATCCATACGTGGCAGCTGCATATGGATACATTGATGCCGTTATTGACCCAAATGAATCCAGAAAATTTTTAATTCATTCTATAGATGTTTCTTCTCACAAAGATGAAGCAAGACCATTAAAAAAACATGGAATACCTCCATTCTAAAAATTGAATATCATGGAAAACGAAAATAAAGAAGACAAACAAGAATTTCAAAAATTCACACTCGACGGGTATACCTATAAAACATTATTAACTAAAAAATGGTTATCCCATAAGTCTTATGTTGAAAAAGATCCGGGGAAAATTCATTCTTTTATTCCAGGCACCATTCTAAAAGTTTTTGTAAAAGATGGACAGAAAGTAAAGAAAGGAGAGCAATTGCTAATTCTTGAAGCAATGAAAATGCATAACATTATTACAGCTCCTATGGCCGGAAAAATTAAAAAACTTTATGTTTCTACCGCAGAAAGAGTAGCAAATAAACATTTATTAATTGAAATTGAACCGGATGAAATAGTAGAAAGTTCAAAAAGTAAAAAAATAAAGATTAAAAGAAAATAATTCGATTTATTAAACGTTTAAAGGGGCGGAAATGTATTTACTTTCCCCCTTTTTTATTTTAAAAGGGTTTGATTTAATTTTTACTTTTACGAAATTTTTAAATTATGTTAGCTAAAACGTATGGAGGTTGTGTGCATGGAGTAAATGCCACAACAATAACAATAGAAGTAAATATAGACACCGGTATTACTTTTCATATGGTTGGATTACCCGATAATGCTGTAAAAGAAAGTCATCAACGCATTGAAGCTGCCTTGAAAAATATTGGTCATAAAATCCCCGGAAAAAAAATTACAATCAATATGGCCCCTGCCAATATACGGAAAGAGGGTTCTTCGTACGACCTTGCTATTGCAACAGGGATTTTAGCTGCCAACGAAAAAATAGACCAAGAAAAAATCGGACAGTATATTATTATGGGTGAACTCTCTTTAGATGGAAGCCTTCAACCTATCTGCGGGGCTCTTCCTATTGCTATTCAAGCCAAAAAAGAAGGGTTTAAAGGGTTTATCCTCCCTTCTTATAATGCCAAAGAAGCAGCCGTTGTTGAAGGATTAGAAGTGTATGGGGTTAACACACTCACAGAAGTACTCGATTATTTTAATCGTAAAATTGAACTTACCCCAATTCGAGTTGATACCCACAAAGAATTCTATGAACGTTTAAGCGAATATGAATTTGATTTTTCGGAAGTAAAAGGACAGGAGAACATTAAACGTTCTTTAGAAATAGCGGCGGCCGGTGGTCATAATGTTATTTTAATTGGTCCTCCAGGTGCCGGGAAAACCATGCTGGCAAAACGACTTCCTTCCATTTTACCGCCATTGAGTCTTCAAGAAGCACTAGAAACTACTAAAATTCATTCTGTTGCCGGGAAAATGGCGAAACATGCTTCACTCATTTCAGTAAGGCCTTTCCGTTCCCCTCACCATACAATAAGTGATGTAGCTCTTGTTGGAGGCGGATCCAATCCGCAACCGGGCGATATATCGTTGGCTCATAATGGTGTATTGTTTTTAGATGAGTTACCCGAATTTAAACGTACCGTTTTAGAAGTGCTTCGTCAACCGCTGGAAGAAAGAAATGTAACTATTTCCCGATCGAAATACAGCGTAGAATACCCTGCCAGTTTTATGTTAGTTGCTTCTATGAATCCTTGTCCTTGCGGATATTACAATCATCCGGAGAAAGACTGTGTATGTGCTCCGGGTATTGTCCAAAAATATTTAAATAAAGTATCAGGCCCACTTTTAGACCGTATTGATATTCATATTGAAGTAACACCGGTTCCATTTAAAGAGTTATCAAGTATACGCGAATCTGAAAAAAGCGAAGTAATTAGAGAACGTGTTGTTGTAGCCCGACAAATTCAGGAAAAAAGATATCAGCAAATAGAAGGGATTTATTGCAATGCCCAAATTACATCTAAACTACTACGAACATTTTGTAAAATTGACGATGTAGGACAAAATTTATTAAAGACTGCAATGGATCGTTTAAATCTTTCAGCTAGAGCTTACGATAGGATATTAAAGGTTTCCAGAACAATAGCAGACCTGGATAACAGTAAAGACATAAATAACGAGCATCTGGCGGAAGCCATTCATTATAGAAGTTTAGACAGAGAAAACTGGGCAGGATAAAAAAATATTATTCCGGCATACCATTATTTTTATTAGTATCCGACAACTGTTTCAATTTGCTGTACTTCCAATATGCGGCCTGCACCGAAATGCGAGAGATTTGATAACCATAAGCCCCATCTAAAAATCCGGCTTGTAAAATATAATTTTTAATAAATTTAATCATCGGACTAAATAATATGCGAAAGGGAATTGGCTTTTCCCCTTGTTGATACAGATTCTGTGCCGCTAGCTCCGAAAACTTTTTAGCCTGAGCAATATGCTCCTCCAAACTATAATAGGAATAATGAAAACAATCGCCTGCTAACAATGTAGCTTTCTGTTGTTTTTCGTTTGAAATATATTCATGAATAGCCCCTTCCCATTGGGAATATCTTCGGTCGAAAATACGAAGTTTAATATCCGGATACCATCCTCCATGTTTTATCCATTTACCACAGTAATTGGTAAGTCTGTTAATTTTATAATAGGCTGTTTCTTTTTTATTTTTTGCTTCTTTTATCGAATGTATAAGTTCCGGTGATAACTCTTCATCAGCATCTAACGAAAGTATCCAATCGAATTTTGCTTGACTGTTTGCAAAATTTTTTTGTGAAGAATAACCATTCCACTTATTTTGTATAAAATTTACCGGAAACGATTCGCAAATTTCTTTGGTCTTATCACTACTTCCGGAATCAACTATTACAATGTCGTCGGCAACCTGTTTAACAGCATTTAAACAACGTGCAATATTGCGTTCTTCATTAAAAGTAATAATGACAACTGAAAGTGGATACATAAAATTTGTTCTTCAAAATAAAGAAACGATAACAGGAGGAAGATACTACTTACTAACTATTTTAAATTCGGTTCGTCTGTTTTTTTGTCTTCCTTCATCGGTATCGTTCGTTGCTATTGGCTGATCAAAACCATAACCGGCGAATGTTAACCTATTGGAATTAATTCCTTTCTTAATTAAATAATCAACTACTGCTTTGGCTCTATCTTCAGAAAGTTTTTTATTATAAACGGCGGTGCCAATATTATCGGTATGTCCTGAAATTTCAATTTTCAACGAAGGCATATCGGTTAAAAGTTTGGTAAGCCTGTCTAATTCGGCTGTAGATTCAACCCGTAAGGTAGATTTGTTGAAATCGAAAAATATATTATTCAGTACAATTTTATTTCCTACTTCTATTTTTTTCATTCGAATATCCTTAACTACTTCATTAAACCCTGTTGATGCAGGAATATCGAAGTTTTCGGAATGGAATAAATACCCATCTGCTTTAACGGCAATACCATAATTAATTCCGGAAGGCAATGAAACCAAATATTTCCCTGTTGCACTATTTGATTCAAAACTGGCAATAACTTCGTTTTTTACATTATCTGTCAATTCTATGGTTGCTGATAAAGGTTTTTCTGAAGCATCATCTATAATGATTCCTTTAAGAAGTGTTAACTGGTTCGATTTAATTTCTACCACCGGTTCAATAACGGTTTCACTCACCGGTTTCGCAATACTTGCCAGTAAATTATCTTCATTATTACTAATAACAGGCTTCTCAGGACCCAGAATGGTAATCATATAAATATCTTTTTCTCCGTAACCTCCTGCCATTGCAGATGAATAATATCCATGTAATCCGCTGGCAGAGATAGTAAAAAATAAATCATTTTCGGGTGTATTAATCGGATATCCCATGTTTTCAGGTACCGACCATCTTCCATCTGTATACACCGACTTAAAAATATCGTATCCACCCATGGTTTGATGACCTTTTGAACTAAAGTACAATGTTTTTCCATCGGGATGCATAAAAACACCTTCTTCATCGAATTCGGTATTGATAACCGAGCCTAAATTAACGGCTTCTGTCCATTTTTCTTTATCATTTTTTTTCGACATATAAATATCTCTTCCGCCGTAACCACCGGGCTTATCGCTTACAAAATATAAGGTTCTTCCATCGGGACCGTAAGAAGCACTGGATTCATGAAAACTGCTGTTAATTTCTTTAGAAAGACTTTTCGGGTTAGACCATTCATTCCCTTCTTTCTTACACTGGTATATATCTCCGCCTCTATCGCTTTTAAATATAAGCAGGGTTTGGCCATCGGGAGAAAGTCCAACGGTAGCATCATGATCATCGCTATTCATCGGCTTTCCCGGGTTTGTTGCCTGACTCCAGGTATCTCCGCTCTTTTCAGAGAAATAAATATCTTCAAAATACATCATATCGTCGGCTGCTTTTTTACCCCCGGTTGTATTTTCCCGACGGGAAGTAATACAAATAACTGATTCATCGGCATTAATAATGGCGCTATATTCAGGATAAATCGTATTAATAGCAGATCCTAAATTATCGATAAATACTCTTACCGGATTTTTAACCAATTGCTTTGCATACGTAGATTCTGCTATTCTTTTTTCTATACTTTTCCCATATTTAGTTAAATCTTCGGGAGAAAGGGATTCTTTATAAATTTTAAAAGCGGTTATGGCTTTATCGAATTCTAAGTTAATATGATAAGCTTGTCCTAATAAATATTGGATACCTGTACTTACTTTCGGGTTTAGCATAAACGATTTTTCTAGATAAGGAGCTGCTTTTGTTTTGTCGTAAGAATTGAGATAACATTTCCCAATTTTATAATTTAATACTGCATTATCGGGATTGAATTCCTGTGCTTTTAAAAAATGGTTCAATGCTTGTGAATAATTACCACTATTAGGCATTAATGCTTGTTCGAAAAGATTATTGCCTTGCGAAAGCTCTTTTAAAGCTTCTTTTAACTCTTTTGTTTTCCCGGGGAATGCTTTTTTGTTAAATTCAACATTGGTTTGTGAAAAAACTTTGGAAATAAAAGCAGTTGTTAATATCATAACTAAACATACTACTTTATAACTTTTATATAGATTATCTATTTTCTTCATCATCTTAATTATTTACAGTTAACAGAATATGTTTCAGCATTACTTATTCCGAGCGAAGCCGCTTTTTTCCAGTCTTCGCAAGCACCGACTGCATTCCGGAGCATTTCTTTGGCAATTCCGCGGTTAAGGTATGCAAAGCCATATTCGGAATCTAAACTAATCGCTTTATTATAATCCTCTAATGCACCTTCATACTGTTTCAATTTATATTTCGCATTTCCTCTGTTATTAAATGCGTAGGCATAATCGGGTTTTAGCTGAATTGCTTTATTAAAATCTTCTATTGCTCCTTCGTAATCTTCTAATTCAATTTTTACCGAACCTCTGTTGTTAAAAGCGATATAATACGAAGGATCAATTTTAACCGCTGTTGTATAATCTTCTAAAGCACCTGCATAATCTTCCAGTTTCTTTTTTACACTCCCTAAGTTATTAAATACAAAGGCTAAAGAAGGATTTATTTTAACTGCTTTTTCGTAATCTTCTTTTGCTCCTGTATAATTTTCCAACATTTTTTTAGCACTGCCTCTATCGTTGTATGCATAGGCATAGTCGCTTTTCTGTGCTATTGCTTGTGTAAAATCTTCGATGGCCTTCTGATATTCCTTGTTCTCGAAATTAATTCCACCACGATAATAATAAGCTTGCGCATGTGTTGTGTTTAATGTAATTGTTTTGGAATAATCCTCCATCGCTGCATTTTTATTTCCTAAAAGATAGGCTGCTCTGCCTCTACTAAAAAAAGCCTTATCGTTAGTAGGATTAAGCTCAATAGATTTATCGAAATCGGATACGGCTCCTGTATAATTTTTTAATTCATATTTTACAATCCCTCTGTTATAATATGCTTTTTCGAATTCAGGTTTAATTATAATTGCTGAATCGAATTTAGCTAGTGCACTTGAATACAGCTTCTGATCAAAAAAAGTAATTCCTTCGTTGTACATTTTCTCGGCATTTTGATCATCCACACCTTTAGCAACAATGGTATCTTGTGCTTTTAATGTTATCCCTATCCCGAATAACATGATAAATAATAACAAATGCTTTTTCATATCCAATTTTTTATTAAAAAGTAGTGGCAAGATACTAAATGTTCTGCTTTTTTGTATGTAATTTTTAAAAAATTTATTTTATGCCATTTTATTTACGAATAATTCGGCAATAACAAATACACAAAAAATGATACTTGCGAATCCATTCAGTGTTGCAAAAGCTTGATTAACACGACTTAAATCGGATGGCTTCACTATTAAATGCTCATATATTAAAAGAATAATAAATACAATTGCACCTATCCAATATAAGATTCCAAAATTTAAAATAATTCCGATATATATTATTAAGAAAGAAGAAATTAAGTGTAATATAGCCGATAGGATTAAAGCGTTTATTATTCCCATTTTTACCGGAACCGAATGAAGATTCTTCGATTTATCGAAACTCGTATCTTGCAAAGCATAAAAAATATCGAAACCACTTACCCAAAAAAGGACAACAAGAGAAAACAAAACAGGATATAATGCAAAATAACCGGTAACTGCCAAATATGCACCAATAGGAGCCAACGACAAGCCCAATCCTAAAATAAAATGACATAAAAAAGTAAATCGTTTGGTATAACTATATCCCAAAATTACTAACAGTGCAATAGGCGAAAGAAAAAAACATATTGTATTAATAAAATAAGTAGTTCCTATAAAACCCAGTATATTAATAACAATAAAAACAAAAGCGGAAAAAGGTTTTATTATTCCGGCAGGTATCTCTCTTTTTGCTGTTCTATTATTTTCTTGGTCGTACTTTCTATCAATATAACGGTTGAAACCCATGGCTGCATTGCGGGCAAAAACCATACAAAGCAATACCAATATAAAAAGTTTAATTTTTATTTGTTCTCCACTATCGGAAACACCTAGAAAAAAACCAAGCAAAGCAAAAGGTAATGCAAAAACCGTATGTGCAAATTTTACCAGCGAAAAATAAGTTAATATTGTTTTATAAATTTTCATTAAAAAAATAATACAAGAACAAAGTTAGATTTTTTGTTTTAATACCTGAAATAATTATTATTGCGAACCTATTAAATAAAAGGTTTCATATTCTCTTATAGCATATTCCATATTACTATTCTAAATATTTTTTTTATTTTCGCCATATGAACAAAATTACGATTGTTAAAGATTATATCCGTTATTATTTCAAATCAAAAACAAAGCATGCTATTCATTCGCCTTTTGTTTTTGAATTTGTTACCAATGTCCTGAATCAAAAGAAAACCCAAAACAAACAGTTAGCTCAAATTGAAGCACTAAGAAAAGAACTTTCCTTATCCGATAAAAAAATTGAAATAACCGATTTTGGTGCAGGTTCTGCAACAAAAAGAAAAACAAAAAGTGTGAGCGAAATTGTACTTCATTCTGCAAAAAGTAAGAAATATGCTCATTTACTTTACCGAATTATTGAATATTACCAAATAGGGCATATTCTTGAATTAGGCACTTCGTCGGGATTAACCAGCATGTATTTAGCAACAGCCCCTTCTGCAAAGAAAGTAATAACCATTGAAGGATGTCCACAGATCGCGAAACTAGCAGAAGAGAACTTTAAAAAATTACAAATAAAAAACATAATACCTATTGTAGGGAATTTTGACATTATTTTATCAGAAATTTTACAAAAAAACCCGGAGATTGATTTTGTTTTTTTCGATGGAAATCATACAGAAGAAGCTACTTTACGGTATTTTAACCAATGTCTTCCTTCTATTTCTAATAATAGTATTTTTATTTTTGATGATATTAATTGGTCGGAGGGGATGAAAGCTGCCTGGGAACAAATTAAACAAAACCCTTCTGTAAAAGTAACTATTGATTTATTTTTTATCGGGATTGTATTCTTTAGAAAAGAATTAAGTAAAGAAGATTTTGTGATTCGGTATTAAACAGAGACCTGTCAGGTTTTAAAAACCTGACAGGTCTCGAAAAAAGAATATCTAAGCAATTTTCAAACTTATTTAATTCATACGCAAAATCAATAAATATTCAACAAAAAAGGGTAGGTTCTTTGTTTCAACGTCCATTTAAAAGAATAGAAATTACAACTACCGATTATTTAGCAAACCTGGTTTTTTATATACATGCCAACCCCCAAAAGCATAAAATTATTGACGATTTCCGGATGTACCCATGGAGTAGTTATGATAGAATATTAAAAAACAAACCATCAAAATTAAATAAAGAAGAAGTTCTGGAATGGTTTAGTAATAAGGATTATTTTATTAAATACCATGAACAGAAAGCCGATATTGAAAAAATAAAAAATATGATTTTGGAAGCTTAAACTACATTTAATTTATCTTTTTTTTTAAACGTTTAATTTATACCTTTGTTTTTTAAGGTATTAAAAATACACTATGACAAATAAAACCGAAATAATAAAATTAACCAACATTACTAAGAATTATAAAATTGGGGAAGAAGTTGTTCGTGCATTACGGAGCATTTCTCTTTCTATTTATAAAAACGAATATGTTGCGTTAATGGGGCCTTCGGGTTCCGGAAAATCTACCTTGATGAATATTCTTGGATGCCTCGATTCGCCTACCTGCGGAGAGTATATTCTGAATGGTAATGATGTTAGCAAAATGTCTGACGATGAACTTGCAGAAATAAGAAATAAAGAAATTGGTTTTGTTTTTCAAACGTTTAATCTTTTACCTCGTTCAACTGCGTTAGATAATGTTGCTCTTCCCCTCGTGTATGCCGGACTTAACAAAACTAAAAGAAATGAACGCGCTGTGGAAGTTCTTAAAAGTGTAGATTTGGGCGACCGTATTATGCATAAGCCTAATGAACTTTCGGGTGGACAACGACAACGCGTTGCTGTCGCTAGAGCACTTGTTAACCATCCATCGATTATTTTAGCCGATGAACCTACCGGAAATCTTGATTCAAAAATTTCGATAGAAATTATGGGATTATTCGAACAAATACATAAAAAAGGAAACACCATTATTATTGTAACACACGAAGAAGATATAGCCCTTTATGCTCATCGGATTATTCGATTAATAGACGGGAAAATTGCTTCTGATGAAATGAATCCTCATATTAAAACTTACGAAGAATCAATAAAATCGGTAGTTGATGAATAAAAATGCTAAAATA
>Ga0116185_1002550_pt1 | contig 16739 bp, 10 predicted proteins | sample AD_JPNNA7_MetaG_FD_89754 | JGI IMG/M metagenome (GOLD analysis project Ga0116185, IMG submission 89754) | Active sludge microbial communities of municipal wastewater-treating anaerobic digesters from Japan - AD_JPNNA7_MetaG | ecosystem: Engineered > Bioreactor > Anaerobic > Digestate | place... | reverse complement strand
CTGATGACAGACAATACCTGCACAGGCGAATATGCTTCAGAAGCGATAGTAAAATGGGCGCAGTCTCAGGGCGGAATGGTAGAGATGGATAAGGAAGGTGACTTCTACTGCATGAGAACTGCTCTTAATGAATACACTGTTTTTGAAGATTTTATCGGTGAAGTTCACTGGGACGGTCAGCCGCTTCTTGCGGCGAACTGGGCAATTTATAAGCTTATCAAGGGAAGTGATACGGATACTCAGATCCATCGCGACAATCTTACAAAACTTGTTCTTAAGACACTCTATTCTATCGGAAGTGCCGATGCATCATTTAAGCTCTGGGCTGATACTTTCATGGATGAAGTGGGAAAAGATGATAATTTTAAAGGAAAAAAGAGCGATATTGAAAAAATACTGAACGACGGGAACTTTTTTGAAGAAAAAAGAGCAAGATCTGCAAACGAAACAGTTAAAACGACATATATCGGAGCAGGTGGAACAGCATCTGAAGATGATCCGATGGGCGGTGGCGGCGGCGGAATCCCGATATATGAAGATGAAAAAGACATAAATGTCGGACCAAGCTACCTTCAGTTCTATTTTGATGTCCCGGAAAATGCTGAAAAAGACGGACTTTCAATTACTGCATCAGTTGCTGCCGACAGCAGTAGTTCAATGATAGGCGGAATTGGCGGTGGCGGAGCTCCGGTCGTTGAAGTTTATTACAGAAAAGGTTCTCCGGTGGAATATGTGACCGGAGAAGAGTCGATGAAGACCGAAGTTCTTAAGGATGGAAAAGTCGAAGCTGACGGAACCGGTTCGATAAAGAACTGGGGAATTGCAGGAGTTGAGAAAGGGACAAGATATTATTTCCAGTTCATCAATACTGCCGCTGCCGCAGGAGTTATAACAAACATAAAGGTTGCTTCTGCTGATGTAAAAGAGGAAGTGTCAGATGAAGATACAGACAGCGAGACCGTTGATGAAGAGATCTCAATGGAAGACGATCTTCTTCCTGATGAAGAACAGGATCAGAAGAAAGACAAGTCTTCAGGATGTTCATTAACATTCTGAGGAGGTGCGGAAGAACCTTTTGAATGGAGGGTATTTTGAAGAATTTTATTAAACTGTTTTTCCTTCTTTCAATATCTGTGTTCCTCATTTCCTGCGGAACTGATGATGATGACTGTTTGTCCAATGATGATTGCGGCGAAGGGTTTGAATGTAATATCGATACAGGAGAATGCGAACCGAAAGAAGGTGGCGACGGTGCTGCAGAGATTAAAGATGAAGGGTCGTCATCAACAGATGATCAGGATGAAAAGAATGATCAGGATGTTTTTGAAAAAACTGATGACGGCGGAATATATGTCCAGTGTACACCCGGAGATACAAAAGAATGCTATGAGGGTCCGAGCGGTTCATCGGGTATAGGTATTTGCAGTAAAGGCATAGCAACTTGCGTTGTTGACGGTACTGACTGGAGCGAGTGTGTTGGGCAGGTCCTTCCTGAAGCGGAGATATGCGGAGACGGGATCGATCAGGACTGCAATGGTGAAGATGCGACAGCTGAAACGGTCATTGATATTGACGGCGACGGTTTTACATACTGCACAGGTGACTGTTGTGAAACTACATGGGAATGCACAACTCCTGAAAGAGTGGGTCCCGGATCATTTGAAGTTCCCAGTAATGGAATTGATGATAACTGTAACGGAACAGTTGATGAGGAGTCAAGCGGATGTGATGTGGGATTGAACGCTGACTCCAGCGACCCGCTTGATCTTGGAAAGGCAATAGATCTGTGCCTGGCGGAAAATGAAAGTGAATACGGGCTTGTAAGTGCCAGAATAGTTTTTCCCAATGGCAATGAAATGAGTGATCCGTATTCAGGACCGGATGGTAACGGCGGGACAACAAATAACCCCTCGATCGCTGTTCCCGGCAGTGCCTATTCAATTCTTCCGGGAATGGGTAATTTTGTGAAACCTACTCAGGGAACCAATTTTTTAATTCTTTCAACCGGGCAGGCAAAAACGAAGATCGATAACCTTGATACAGACAATTTGACTGAATCATCAGCTCCTGAAGACTGGTACCTGTTTCATGACAGTAAATTCCCGGATTCACCGAATTGCGGTCTTCTTGCTGAAAGTCCGGGAGAAAATCCTGTCAGAGATTCAGTAATGCTTGAACTTGTTGTCAGGGCTCCTAATAATGCTGCGGCATTCAGCATAGATATCAATTTTCACAGTGCTGAATTTCCTGAATATGTGTGTAAAGGATTCAATGATTTTTTTGTAATGCTTCTTGACAGTACATTTACTTCAACAGACATGAATCTTCAGAATCCGGCTGACAAAAATCTCGCGATGGATGAAAACAAAAATTCAGTAGGAATTAATCTTGCAAAATCAGGACTTTTTAAAGTATGCAAAAACAAGGTTTTCCCTCCGACAAATTTTCCAGGATGTCTGGATGATACTGAGCTTCAGGGAACAGGATTCGAAGGTCATGGGGCAACTGGCTGGCTTGTTTCCCGCGGTAATATTGTGCCGGGCGAAGAGTTTAAGATCAGAATGGCAATATGGGATACAGGGGATCATATTTATGACAGTCTTGTCGTTCTTGACAATTTCAAATGGTATGAATCCGCTCAGAAACCGGGAACCGGCGAAAAGTAAAAATCTGATAAAATAAAAATGCCCCCGAAAAAAACGGGGGCATTATTAATAACCGGAAGGTTGCTCCTGGGATCTTCAGCATTGACGCCTGATGGCGATAATTGATTTGAAGTTATCACAGTGTTGGTGTTGTTAAGATTGCGTTTCCGCAGTTTTGACCGATGAATGAAGAACAACTACTTCCCTTTTTCAATTTAAAAAGATCTCACACGATACATTATAAGCAATTTGCGTGCCAAACATTATTTGATTGTTGATCGATGTTTTTGTCAGTATAATCCCTTAAACGAGTTAACTGTGTTATATTTCTGTTAATATGGCTGATATCGGAAAAATTGTGTTTACTAAAGTTAAAGCCAACTGTTAAGCTTGGTTAACAGTAAAAAAGGTCAGTAAATTATAAGATAACTTGAAAGAGGTATTTCTGCACGGTAGCCGGAAGGATCTGTAACCACCGGAGTATAATTTTCACCATTGAGAAATGCTGAATATGAAAATGTATTTAATCCACCTTTTTTTATTTTTTCAGTAATATCAATGTTTATAAGTTTAACATCCTGTCCCGGACACCAGCCCGCTCTGCCGAAAGGCCATGATCCATACTGGTTGGGGACAGTTCCTTCACTTACAAGATCGAAGCATCCGCGCGAAGTCCCTGCATTACTGAAATCGGTTATGAATGAAGTGCCGTTCACTTTGAAAACCGATTCAAATTTACAGAATTCGGCACAGTTTTCCTGTTCAGAGCCGTTGCCGTGTCCTGTAATATATGCGGATATAAGAACTTTTGTGCTTGACTGCGGAATGTCAATGTCAGTGTTATCCCAGTGTTCGTTATATTTTTCATCAAATGGAACTGTTCCATTAAAAAGAGGGATGATCTGTATGGGTTTTGCTGTTGATTCATCTTCAATAAAAATAATGTCAAGATAGTTTATATACTGATCACCGGCAACTGTAAACTTGAATTTATATTTTCCTTTATTTTTAAGGAAAGGAAGCATCGGTGTTATATCCGTGAGCCATTTTCCGCTTCTTCCATAAGTTGTGATCCATCTGCCGATTTCCGTATTACAAATTTCAGTAAGATCATTTTCACATAAAAAAAGCTGTTCAATTCTGTCCCATTCACATGATTTCTGTGACTCGCAGATCTGTTCAAGCAGAATGAAAAGCCGACCGGGTTTTGTAAAAGAAGGGATGTCAGCGGTAAAGAAAATGTCTTTTACCCAACCTTCCTCAGGAAATTTTACTCCGTTCAAGCCGTTGATCTTTGTGCTTTTTTCACTGTTTTCAGAAAGAAAGAGTTCAAGTTCATATTCGTAGTTGTAAAGTTCCGCTTCCTTATACAGAAATTCAAACCTCGGATCTGAGGATGATGATTCCCAACTGTGAAAGCTTCCTGATGACCGGATTTTCTGAAAGCGGTCAATTCCGAGAAAGAAATCAGAATATTTTTCAAGCCATTCTGTAAACCAGCAATTTATCTCACGCACCGGTTTTGTGGTCAGGTGAATCTTTTTTCTGATGCCTGGTATTCCACCGATCTGAAGAGAATCCTCAATGGTTTTCTTGAGCTGTTCCATTTTTGCACTGAATGTTTCAGCAGTGCCGTCAACAAGGAAGAAATAGTGAGTGTTGTCAGGAGTTCTGTCAAAAAGTCTGATCATGTCCGTTTTCCAGATCGCTGTGCTTTCAGAGTTAGATGCTCTGTAAAATATGAAAATATAGTTTTCATCAGCAGATCTGTTTTGAGCGAAATTCCAGTCACCGGTTTCAAGAGAGATGGTAAAATCTCCTGCTGTATTGCCTAATTCTATGCCGTATGGACCTTCTTCAAGGTTGTTTTGCTCATCTGCATCAGGATTTTCATCATCACTGATCTCATCTGTCATTTCGTTATCAAAGATCAAATTGTCCGGATCTGAAACGGTATCATTGTCCGGAGTATCTTTGTTCGATGTTGAACACCCGGAAAGAATCAGCAAAAAGAAAAAAAAATAAATGATCTTGGTGTTTTCTTTCATGATAAATACCTGAATTTATTGTTTCTAATGAGAATTTTATTAAAAAAGTACAGCAGAGCAGCCACCGCTGGTCTTTTTCTTTACACCTTCAAGACGGCAGTTCGGATCACAACCGTCAAAGGGTTCAGTGTTTCCGTCATCACACTGTTCACCGTATTCAAGCTCTCCGTTACCGCAAACATTTTCCGCTATTGTATTGCCTGAATTGCCTGAATTGCCGGAATCACCGGAATCACCGGAATCACCGGAATTGCCGGAATCACCTGAATCACCGGATTCTTCAGTGCATCCTGACTTATCCCAGCCGGAGCAGTCTTTCAGACATTTTGCTGTACCGACGGGGGGTGTGCTTGCAAGTTTACTGCATGCAATTGTCTCGCTGTCACAAATTTCACCTGTATCAACATTGCTGTTACCGCAAAGATCACCGCCGCCCCCTTCACAAGTTGATGTGTCATAACCGCGACAGTCATCGCGGCAGTTTGCGTATCCTCCTGTGAAAGAATCATCTATCATTGTGCATGGCCTTAAATTTCCGTCACAAACTTCATCTCCTTCAGTAAGGTCGTTCCCGCATGATGCAACGACTTCTGTTCCTTCCGGAAGAATTTTATCCGAAATGCATTCATACCCGGACCTGACTTCATTGTAATCACATTTTGCTATGCACGCTCCTTCATAACATTCAACACCTGAATTGCTGTTGTAACAGTCTGAATTTTTTGTGCAGTTCGCTGAACAATATCCACCTGTCCAGCCGGAATCGGTAATACATTTTACAGTGGCGGCAGTGTTAAGACAGTCGTCAGCTTTTGAACAGGGATCGCCCGCTTTTCCTATACCGCCCGTATCGCATTCGTTGTCAACGGTTCCGTCACAGTCATCGTCCCTGTCGTAACCGTCACCGAAGCAGAGGTCGATATCAGCAGTTGAGATGCATGCACCGCATGTTCCGTTCTTTGCACCGTTGACCATTGCATTGGCATCAACAATACCGAAACCGTAGCATGGACAGTGATCTTTGGCATTCTGAAGCCAGTTTGTTGAAGTCGGCTGGATTGTTGACCAGCCACCTTTTGAACATGTTTTCGAAGTTTTTGCGGCACTTGCTTTCACACAGTTCATAATGCCTGAAAAAGTCATACTTGTGTTAGCTGCGATCATTAATGCAACAGCTCCGGCTGCAACGGGAGTGGCGGCACTCGTACCTGAAAAAACACTGGTATAGTTGAGATCACTTAAATTGTCTCCGTCGTATCCGGTCGAATAGTTGTAACCGTAAGTTCCCTGAATATCGACGGTGTAATTTCCTGCTCCCGCACTGACATCAATTTCAGAACCGAAATTGGAATAGCTTGCCATTGATCCGTTTGATTCAAGAGCACTTATCGTGAGCATATCATCATCCTTAAGAAATCCCTGATAGGATGTGTTGCATCCGTCGTTTCCAGCGGCCCACAGAAAGATCGTTCCTTTACCGCCTCGACCGTTTATTCTTCCATAATCTACAGCGGCAGACTGGTTGTTATCGGCAGGTGATGAAATGCAGTTGCCGTAGTTGTCGGTACCCTGAGGTCCCCAGCTGTTACTGACTACCCATGCACCCTGGTCTACGCCATATTGAAGAGCATCCTTTATAGTTGTGGGATAGAGATATGTTCCTCCGATGAGCCGTATCGGAATTATCGGACATCCCCAGCATGCGGCGGCGACACCGAGACTGTTGTTGGTTTTCGCCCCTGCAAGTCCGGCACATGATGTTCCGTGCGGAACCCCCTGATGGTCATCCTGTGCCTTGTTGGGGTTAGCGTCACTGTCATTTGATATGAAGTCGTATCCTGAAAGAACATTCAGATCAGGATGGGTCGTGTCAACACCGCTGTCGACTATTGCTATTTTTGCATCTTTCCCCGCACCTGTTTCAGTGTCCCAGGCATATTGAGCAAGGATCTGAGTGAGATGCCACTGATTGCTGTAATATGTGTCGTTCGGGGTGGTGGTCTTGAGCTCCATGTGCCAGAACCAGTTTGGCTGAGCCCACCTTACGAGGTCTTTTTCAACCAGAGAGTTGGCAACAGCAAAAGGGTCTTTTCCTGCTGATACTGAAACAGTATAAAAATCAGGATCATTCACTCCGAGTTCAATAACTTCCAGCCCGTAAATTTTTAATATCTCATCTCTCTTTTCAAGCGGCATGTGTTTTGAGAACTGAATGTTTATTCTTCCGTCAAGGACAAGGGGATCTTTTGCATAATAAGTAACTACAGGCCACGCAGGTATTCCGTTTGCGGCAAGAAGGTTCCTCAGATCGATCCAGTTTGATCTGTCAGCGTTAATGAGCTGAATTCTGTGTGCCTTAACATGCCCTTCGCTTATAACCACTTCGCGGATCATGCTCGTAACAGGTATTCCCTGAAAATCAATGTGCTGAAGTGAATTCAAATTCACTGAAAAAGGAATTGATATAAGATCATAAACCTGCTTAAGGTGCTGAGGAGTGCCCTTGAAGTAATAAAATGTGTCATATTCCCGACCTTTTATTTCTATCTGCTGTCCAAGAACCGGTTTTGAGAATTCGACGGCTGAAACCTGAAATAGCAAAAGCATTGACAATAGAACAAAAAGAATCCTTTTTAACATCAAGTCCTCCTTATTTAAAATAACTAAAAAAACACAATTACAGTAAATATGAGCAAAATAGATTCCTGACTTTTTTGTTCAATTATTACAGCATGGTGTACAAGTTGAACAGGTCACGAACAACAACCTTTAAAATTATACTCATATCCGAGTAAAAACCAAGTTCAAAAAACGCAATGAGACTTGTTTTTGACAAACCCGTTTAAAAAAGTAATATATTGAATACTAGAAGAAGTTTTTAGGTTTGGTTCTAATTGCGATGTTTGTGTTTTTTGTTTCCTGTGGAGATGACAAAAAGAAAGTAGTTCCAGAGGATGATAAAGATGTAATATCGGACACAGATGAAGTGACAGATGACGCAGGCAACACAGGTAATACAGGCAACACAGGTGATACAGGCGATACCGGCAATACAGGTGACACAGGAAATACCGGTGACTCAGGAAATACCGGAAACACAGGTGACACAGGCAACACTGGTGACACAGGCAACACCGGCGATACCGGCAACACTGGCGACACAGGAAACACTGGTGATACAGGTGATACCGGTTCGATCATTCCCAATGGTGATTTCAGTCAGTGGGCAGGAACTCCTGAACTCCCCGTTGCGTGGAATGCCGGGGATTATGAAACACCAGTGATCACTTTTGAGAAGATAACAAGGTCTGCAGGTGATTATGCATTAAGAGTATCACATCCTCTACACGACAGAAACATTTATGCTGTTACGACAGAGCCATTCAATGCTGTTGATGTCCTTCCGACAAAGATAAAATTTGAACTTGCAACAGATCAGACATCAAAAATGTCTATCAACATTAATTGTCCCGATGGGGAAACTAAAGTTCAAGTGTTTTATATTTTTGATTCAGCTACAAAAACTTTCAAAAGCAATGATATGAATCAGTATAATGTCATTGATTTCGGTGACACCGATTTCCATCAGACAGAAATTATTATCGGCCCTGAGGTTACTACTGCAATGTGGAATTCAGCAAAAAAATGCATTCTTGAATTCAAATCAGGAAAAAATGCAAATTTCAACATCAAGATCGACAATGTGATCGTCGAGTGACGAATTTAACTCACTATAATTATTTATATATGGGTTGTATTTTTAACATTTTATATGGACACGCCTAAAAAAGATTTCATTATTACTACAATAATTCATCTAAAAATTGACACCATTATACAAAAACCGTAGTATTTTCTATTGTGTTTTCCAACCTGGAGGAAAAGAATGAAGGTTTTCAAAAAATTTATCATCGTTGTTTATGTATTATTCTGTTTTTCTGTCATTTCTGCATCTGAACAGAAAGGCCGTCTCTATTTTGAAGGAACGACGGTTGTCGTTTCCGCCAACCTCAACGCTCAGCCGGAATTTGTTTCAAAGGTTGATAAAATAATTGATGCGGAACTGTTTTCTTCACGGATAATGCCGTTTGTCGGCAACAGGGAAAAAGCGGCAATAAAAGAGAAAATATCAAAATGTGCCGACTTTGAATGTGTGTTGTCCGAGGCAAAACAGAACGGAGTGGCCGTTGTAGTAAGATCGGAGATCTCCTTTCTGCCTGATTCCTTTAAGGGAACTCTTAAAATGTATGAAACGGAGCAGGGACACCTTCTTGCAGAAGTTACAAAGATAGGCATGCTTGACAGCCCTGAAAAGCAATACTCTGAAATGGTTCAGGAATTTGTTCTCGAATCTCAGTTTTATTTTACATTCAAGGGTTATTCAAAAGGGATAGATGATTTTGCAAGTTTTATAGTGTTCCCGTTTGATCCTGTTGTAGATTTTGCAAATTTCAGTGTTCCTGAAATGACCGGTTCAAAGGTTCAGGAATCAAAAGCATTTCCTCCCGAACAGATGACAGAATTTCACGATCTTGGCAAGATAAAGGATAGAAAGCTCATTGCTCTTTACGAAGATGCGCTGAAAGCGGACCGTCTCGGTGATACAGAGCCTGAAAATGCAATGGAATCATGGAAAAAGGTGAGCGAAATAGCGACAGATGAAATAAAAGGATATGCCATAAAAAGATCAAATGAGTGGGCATATTATTACCGGAACATAAAGGAAAACGAACTTTTTAAGAAAAGTCTTGAAAATGAGCTGGAATTTCAGCTTTTCCCTGAAATGGCTGTAAAATTGTGGGAGGATTTTATTAATTTTAAACCTTCACCTGAAAGAGAGAAGATCGCTAAGGAGAAGGTCGCTTTTTATTCTCAGAAGTTAAATCCTGTAAAAAAATATGTTGATGAAAAAACTAAACTCCTTGATACAGCCAGAACTATAAATTCAAAGAACCTTGATGCCATCGGTTCTGAAAAGATCAAATTGAGCCGTAAAATTGATATGTTCCTTAATTTTATCAGTAAATACGGTGCTGTTGACGATGATTTTGTTCTGCTTGACAGCTTTATTGATAAACTTCCCGTTGAAAATGAAAAAGCAGTTGCCCGCAGAAATGTTTACAATAAATGGAATTCTGAATTCTTCAGATCAAAATGTTCAGCCGGCGATTTTCAGGCATGTATTATCGCTGAACAGATCTTAAAGAAGATAAAGGACAACAATAAAGCGGCGGCAATGCAGTCAGAGGGCTGTAAAAAAGGGATTCTTGAACTATGTGCCTCACTTGCACACACAAAACTTACTGCTCTTAACGACCCCGAACTTAAAACCCTCGCTGAAAAAAGCTGTGCAATGGGCAGTGCAAAGGGCTGTACAGTCCTGGCTAATTTTTATGACATTGCAGTTGAAGTCAAACCCAAGGTAAAAAAATACCTTCTCTACAAAGTAAGTTGCAAAAGAGGTTTCAGTCAGGCATGTAAAGGAGATATAAAGCTGGAGCAAATTGCAGTGACAGTTAATCAGGAGCCAGCCACAGCCCCTGTTCAATCTGCTAACCCCGAAACTGAAAAGAAGCAGCCGGTCAAAGAGAAAAAGGAACGGAAACCGAGTGAATTTCTCAAAACACATCCTTATTTCTGGTACGGATTTACATCTTCTGTTGCAGGTGTGGTATTGAGCGCTTTTTCAGTTTATTACGGAGTACATTCTGACAGAAGATATTCAGATTATAATGCTAAAATAGATCAAATTGCAAACAACATTGAAGGATTTAAACAATTACCATCTTCAGAACAGATGGCTGTCATTAGAGAGACGGACGATCTTTTCAGTGACGGTGACAAATACAAGAAAATTGCCATAGGTACAGGAATTGCCGGCGGAGCATTATTTGTAACAGGTGTAATCCTGATGGCGGTAAAAAAGCCGGCCGCCGGATCTAACACACAGGTCACATTCATTCCCTCAAAGGACGGATTTATGTTCGGAGCTTCATTCAATTTTTAGAAGGGAACTTTAATGGATCATAAATACTTGCAGGAATTATTGACAGACCTTATTAGAACATGGGAAAATGAAATAATTGAATTTAAAGAAGTGGGTGACAGTTATTCCACATCGGATATAGGAAAATATTTTTCTGCGATTTCCAATGAAGCTAATTTAAGAAACAAAGAAAAAGGGTGGCTGGTTTTTGGAGTCAACAATAAAACAAGAAAAGTTACTGGAACAGACTATCGCATGGAAGCCGATCGTTTACAAAGTTTGAAAATGCAAATTGCCGATGATACCGAACCGGGAATAACTTTCCGAAATATCCATGAAATTTATATAAACGATAAACGAGTTGTTATGTTTGAAATTCCGGCTGCTCCGAAAGGAATTCCTATTTCATGGAAAGGGCATTACTATTCAAGAGCGGGAGAAAGTCTGACTTCTTTAGGACTTGATAAGCTGGATGAAATAAGAAATCAGACAAAGGAAAATGACTGGAGTATAAAAATTGTTGAAAATGCAACAATGGATAATCTTGATAAAGAAGCTTTAAAAAGGGCTCGTGAGTCGTATTTCAAAAAACATGCCAACCGTTTTTCAAATGAAGAGTTCGAAAGCTGGTCTCTTAAAACATTTCTCGACAGAGCAAAAATTACAATTGATGGAAAAATTACAAGAACTGCAATAATTTTACTCGGCAAACCCGAATCTGCATCTCTCATTTCGCCCAATCCGGTTCAAATGACTTGGAAACTTCAAGGAGAAGAGAAAGCTTATGAACATTTTGGGCCACCTTTCTTACTCAATACTACCTCTTTATATCAGAAAATCAGAAATTTTCAGATAAGGATTCTTCCAAATGACACTCTTTTGCCGGTTGAAGTTTCTAAATATGATCAGAAAATTGTTCTTGAAGCACTTCATAACTGTATTGCGCATCAGGATTATTTAAGAAACGGACGAATAATTGTTACAGAACATCAGGACAGATTAATATTTGAAAATGAGGGATCTTTTTTCGACGGTGTTCCTGAAGATTACATTACCGGCAATAAAACTCCTCACAGATATAGAAATTCATTTTTAGCTCAGGCGATGGCTGAACTAAATATGATAGACACAATGGGATACGGAATTCATGAAATGCATGTTGGACAGGTTAAGCGGTTTTTCCCGCTGCCTGACTATGACCTGAGTGAAATAAATGTAGTAAAAATGACAATATACGGAAAAATTGTTGATCCTTTATACAGTCGCTTACTTATAGAGAAAACCGACCTTACTCTGCCGGAAATAATGGCACTTGACAGAATACAGAAAAAACTTCCGGTTAATAGTGAAATTATAAAACATCTTCGCAAAAAAAGCTTAATTGAAGGCAGAAAACCCAATTTCCATGTCTGTGCACAAATTGCGAAAGCAACAAATCATCAAATTGATTATATCAGCACGAAAGCACAGGATGACCATTTCTATTCTAAACTGATTCTTGATTATCTTGAAAAATTTGGAAAAGCATCAAGGGAAGAAATCAATAAGCTTTTGTGGGATAAATTAAGTAAAGCATTCAACGATGAACAGAAAACAAATAAGATATCTAATTTGCTGACGAATTTAAGAAGGAAAGGAAAAATATTTAACGAAGGAGCTAAAAAGAAACCAATTTGGAGACTTGCAGAATAAAAGTGACTATTTGCAGAATAAAAACAGTGCCACGACAAATGCAGAAGGTCAGCATTTTCAATAAATTCAGTGTGTTGTGTGATGACAATTTATTCTGCATTAAACAGTTCAAAGCAGAAAAAAATATTAATTGCAGAATAATCAGGAGATAAAAAATGAAAAAAACACTTCTTTTAATCCTTGCAGTCATTTTTTCCGGCTGTGAATCACCTGAAAAGTTGACTGGGATAAGTTGCTCGGTGGTTCTGACAAAGACAGCGAACTTACTGACACTGATTCAGGAGATACTGCCGATGACGGCAACACAGGTGATACCGGCAATACAGGTGATACCGGCAACACAGGTGATACCGGCAACACAGGTGACACCGGCAACACTGGCAATACAGGTGACACAGGTGACACAGGAAATACCGGCGATACAGGCAATACAGGCAATACAGGTAATACAGGAAATACCGGTGATACAGGCGATACAGGTGATACAGGTGACACAGGCAACACCGGCGATACTGCAGATCCATGTGCACCATGTGATCTCAGCAACAGAAAATGTGTTCAGCAGGGTGAAAACTGGGTTTGTACCGGATGCAAAACAAAATACTATGAAAACACAGAAGACCTTTGTGTGGCAAAAGGGGATCTTGGTCATGAGTGTGATTTTGCAGAATATGCCGGAATAGATTGTGACAGCGGAAAATGTGTTGACGGAGTATGCTGCAACGATGTATGTGACGGACTTTGCGAAAGCTGTAATGTTAGCGATTTTTATAAAGGAACATGCACTCCTTTCCTGGCAGGAACAGATCCTGATGATGAGTGTGAAGCAGGAAACACATATGATTGTGATCAGAACGGATTCTGTGACGGACTCGGTGCCTGTCAGATGTATGATACATCAACAGTTTGTCAGACGCCGGTTTGTGTAGGAAATATATCAAAAGGCTCAGCATATTGTGACGGATCAGGAACTTGTGATCTGTCTAGTCGTCCTGAAGCTGATTGTGAACCATATACATGTGATATTCCTCAGGGAATATGTTCCGGAAATTCATGCTCTAATGACTTAGACTGTATTGCCGGATATTATTGTCAAGGCTCCACTTGTGTTAACAAAAAACCCAACGGAAGTTACTGTACTTCAAATAATCAGTGTTCATCAAATGACTGTACACTTGATGATTTCGGTACAGACGGGTTTAAGTACTGTGTTCCTAATGCACCGGCACACTGTGCAAAGGAAAGTTCGTGGTATGTTGCAAATACCACTTTCTGTGTGACAGCAGGCGGAACGACATATAAAAAATGTACACCCGATTTATGGGGAACAGCGATTAACTGCACAAATGTTGCAAAAAGAGGATGTGTTGTAGCACCATGGAAAACAAAGGCGGGATTCTATAATGCTGACTCATGTGCTGACACAGGAACCGGAGCAGTATGTAATGCAGATTCGACTTGTGAAGAGTGTGCTTTTGCCAGACTTATACTTATTCCAGGTGGAACAAAGCCGGTTTCTTACACAAGTGTATATAATTTCGGAACAACCGTATGCAACACTAACTGTAGAGGCAAAACAGGAATATTGAATGACAGCATCTGTGCACAGGAGAGTACAACATCAACAACTCACCGCTGTGTAGAAGTTGAGGATTCAAAAGGGGCACTTGTCGGTATCTGTGCTGAACTGCTTGGTGGAGGAGAAACATGTACTTTTAATGAGCAGTGCAAATCGGGCTCCTGTTTTAAAGGCAAATGTACTGTTGCTCCATAAAGATTTGTTTAATATCACGCCGATTGACTCTCTGACGATTCAGTGCTAATATCAGAAAAGTTTTTTTCAGGAGGAAAAATGTTCAGGGCTATCTCTTTAATTTTAGTTGCTTTAAGTTTTTTTCTTTCTTCATGCACTTCAAAACAGCCGGATTTAAACAAAACCGGCGTTATAAAAGTGACAGTCAGCATCCTTCCGCAGAAATTCATAGTTGAAAAAATAGGCAAAGAGAGGGTCAAGGTAAATGTGATGGTCCCGCCTGCCGCAAGTCCTGAAACTTATGAACCATCACCTCAGAAAATGATGGAGCTCAAAGATTCAGCCATATATTTTTTAATTGGTATGGCTTTTGAAAAAGATGCGTTCCTCAAAATAAAAGATGAATATAAAAATGTTGTATTTGCTCCGATGTACGAAGGAATCAAACTGAGAGATCCTGATCACGGTTCACATCATGAGAACGGAAATGACCGTCATTTTATGGCGGATGGCGAAAAAGACCCTCACATCTGGCTTGATCCTGTGAACTTGATGAAAATGGCTGAAAATGTTGTTGCCGAGCTGATGAGAATAGATCAGGCACACAGAGTATCGTATGTGCAGAACCTGTATATGTTTAAAAAAGAAGTTCAGATTTTGCATGATGAACTGGTCGATCTTTTCAAAGAAAGCAGTGGAAAAGGTTTTATAATTTATCATCCGGCCTGGGGCTATTTTGCAGACAGATTCGGGTTGAAGCAGATCCCTGTGGAGGTTGAAGGGAAAGAGCCGACAGCAGTTAAAATGGCTGAGTTGACGGATCATATGAATAAAAACAAGGCAAAATATATTTTTCTTCAGCCCCAGTCTTCAGCTGAGACTGTAAAATCTTTTTCCTCCCAGACGGGTGTACAGATCAGGTTCATGGATCCATTAAAAGAGAATGTACTTGAAAACATTAAGGATTCCGCTATTATGATTAAAGAGGGGCTGGTTAGTGCAAAACATAATTGAATTTCAAAAGGTCACTTTTTCCTATGGCAGGAATGAAGTTTTAAAAGATGTTGATCTTGTCGTTGAAAAAGGTGATTTTTTTGCAATTGTCGGTCCTAACGGTGGAGGAAAGACAACCATTTTACGGCTCATTCTCGGTCTGGAAGTTCCCGGCAAAGGAAAAATAAAGATATTTGGTGACAAACCTGATATTAACACTTCAAGAGCGGGCTATGTTCCTCAGTTTTCAAGTCATGACAGGATGTTTCCCATATCAGTCAGGGATGTTGTTTTGCAAGGTCTGATCAACAGAAATTCTTTTTTCCCTTTTTATAACAAAAGAGATTTGATGAAAGTTGAAGAAATGATGGATCTGCTGGGGATAAAAGGAAGGGCCAAAGACCGTTTCGGTGATCTGTCGGGAGGACTCAAACAGAGAACGCTCATCGCAAGAGCGATCGTGAGCGATCCGGAGCTTCTTCTTCTTGATGAACCGGTTGCAAGCGTTGACAGCTCTATTGAAAAAGACATTTATGATATGCTTGTCGAGCTGAACAGGAAAATGACTGTGGTCATGGTTTCCCACGATCTCGGTTTTGTTTCTCAGTATGTCAACAAGGTGGGTTGTGTAAACAGAACATTTGTCTGTCACAGAACTGAAGAGATGTCTGCTGAAATTGTTGACGGGATGTATAGTGGAAAAAATATAATGATAAAACATAAGTGCGGTATTTAAATGGATTTTCTCGGTGCATTGATCAGTTATCAATTTTTGCAGAATGCAGTTTTTGCGGCATTGCTTGCTTCAGTCTTATGCGGGATTTCAGGAACTTTTGTTTTTGTAAACAGGATAACCTTCATTGCAGGCGGCATTGCCCATGCAGTTCTCGGTGGTGTGGGAGCAGCGGTTTATTTCGGTTTTCCGCCGTTTTCAGGTGCAGTTGCCGCGGCACTTGTTTTTGCTTTAGTTCTTGGAATAATAAAGTTCAAGGCATCCCAGCATGAAGATACTGTTATCGGCGCTCTGTGGGCACTGGGAATGTCTGCTGGAATAATATTTATTTATCTTACACCCGGATATTCAGTAAATCTCCTCAGTTATCTTTTCGGGAACATCCTTCTTGTTTCAACGGATGATATAATTGTACTTGCAGTTCTGGGGTTTGCGGTCATTTCTGTTGCCGCAGTTTTATACAGACAGTTCAAATCGGTAAGTTTTGATCTTGAGTTTTCAATATTAAGAGGAGTGAAAGGGTTTGTCGTTTACACAATGATGCTTGTAATGATCGCTCTGACAGTTGTTGTTCTCATGAAAATTGTCGGCTTGATACTCGTGATCGCATTTCTTTCCCTTCCTGCCGCAACAGCCGCAGTTTTTACAAACAGGATCGGCAAAATAATTTTATTATCTTCCATATTAAGTTTCATTTTCAGTTTTTCGGGTCTTTTTGTTTCATACAATTTCAATCTTCCAACCGGAGCGACAATTACAGCAGTTGCGGGAATTATCTACTTATTATCAATTATTTCAGGTGTGTATCATGAAAGATTTTCTAAATAGTCTACTTCTTGTTTTTATGGAAATGTCCCCTTATCTTCTGCTTGGATTTTTTATTGCGGGG
>Ga0116185_1002543_pt1 | contig 16774 bp, 17 predicted proteins | sample AD_JPNNA7_MetaG_FD_89754 | JGI IMG/M metagenome (GOLD analysis project Ga0116185, IMG submission 89754) | Active sludge microbial communities of municipal wastewater-treating anaerobic digesters from Japan - AD_JPNNA7_MetaG | ecosystem: Engineered > Bioreactor > Anaerobic > Digestate | place... | reverse complement strand
CTCCTTCCGGGTTGTCGTGAGCTTGGTCTCGTACTCCCCCAGGGCGGCGAGCTTCCCTCGGCAGATGGCATCACGGGGCATGAAGCCCTCCGGGGGTCCGCCCCTACCGGGGCTCCTTCCGGGCTGTCGTGAGCTTGGTCTCGTACTCCCCCAGGGCGGCGAGCTTCACTCCGTGGACGGCGTCGCGGGGCATGAAGCCCTCCGGGGGTCCGCCCCTACCGGGGCTCCTTCCGGGTTGTCGTGAGCTTGGTCTCGTACTCCCCCAGGGCGGCGAGCTTCACTCCGTGGACGGCGTCGCGGGGCATGAAGCCCTCCGGGGGTCCGCCCCTACCGGGGATCCTTCCGGGTTGTCGTGAGCTTGGTCTCGTACTCCCCCAGGGCGGCGAGCTTCACTCCGTGGACGGCGTCGCGGGGCATGAAGCCCTCCGGGGGTCCGCCCCTACCGGGGATCCTTCCAGGTTGTCGTGAGCTTGGTCTTGTACTCCCCTAGGGCGGCGAGCTTCACTCCGTGGACGGCGTCGCGGTACATGATGTCCGTGGTGTAATGGTACAGAAAGATCCAGGGGGCATCATCTAAAATCAATTGTTCCGCCCGGCGGTAGAGGGCGATGCGCCTTCCCCAGTTCATCTCCCTCCGGGCTTCGTCCAGCACCCGGTCCACCTCGGGATTGGCGTAGCGGGAGTAGTTCCCCCGGCTTCCATGGTTCGTAGAGTGAAAGAGGACATGGAGGAAGTTATCCGGGTCCACGTAGTCGGCCATCCAACTGTTCCAGGAAAGGGCCGTTTCCCCTTGGCGTACCAGGGTTCGGTGGGCCGCCCCGCTCGATTCCTGGATATGCAGGGCGATCCCCAGGGGGGCGAGCTGGGCCTGGATCGCCTCGGCGACGGCCCTCTGGCGGGCGTTGGCCGCGATATGAACCGTCAATGCCAGCCCTTTATCGTACCCCGCTTCTTTCATGAGGCTTCGGGCCCTTTCGAGATCGAAGGAATAGCCGCGAATTCGCGGATTGTACCCCGGCACGCTGGGGGGAAGGACGCCGGCGGCCACGCAGTAGCGCCCCTTCACCACCGATTCACTGATGGCCCTTCGATCTATGGCGTAGTTAAGGGCCTGACGGAGCTTTAGGTTGTCCTTGAAGGGTTCCTTGGTTAAATTAAAACACCAATACACATCTCCCATTCCGGGGCGCTGCTGGAAGAGCCCCAGGGGCCCCAGGGTGTCTTTTGCCTCTTGGTATGCCTCGTCGGGACATCCGGGCAGGATGTCGATGGATCCCCCTTTAAAGCCCTCGTAGGCCAGGAGGTCGTCGGGTTCGATGACCAGATCCACGCCGTCGACGTAGGGAAGGGGATGTCCCAGGGTATCTTTCATCCAGTAAGAGTGGTTTTTCTCCAGGGAAAGGCGGACCCCGGAGTCCCAGACCTTGAAGGCGAAGGGCCCCGTGCCCACGGGGTGGAGGCCGAAGTCCTTTCCCCATTTTTCCGCGTCTTCGGAGGGCACCACCCCGCAGGAGTCGTACGCCAGGGCGGCCAGGAAGGGAGCGAAGGGGTACGCCAGGTCGAAGCGGAGGGTGTGGTCGTCCAGGACCTTGATGCCCTTCCAATCATTGACGCCGGTGACATCGGAGCTCGCGAAGTCTTGGTAACCATTTATCATGTCTAAAAAGTGCACCCGGGGGGCCCGGACCCTGACCAGGCGCTCGAGGGAGTACTTCACGTCCTGGGCCCTCACCTCCCGGCCGCCGTTGGCCGTGGGCTCTCCGCCGCAGGTCTTGTGGAAGCGCACTCCTCGGCGTAGGTGAAAGGTCCAGACCGTGGCGTCGGCGTTGGTTTCCCAGGTCTCCGCCAGGAGGGGCGTCACCTGGCGGGCGTCGGAGTCGTAGTCCACCAAGGTCTCAAAGATCAGGTTCACCCCCCGGAGGGAGCTCTCATCTGTGGCCTGGGCGGGATCCAGGGTAAGGGGGGAGGAGGCGAGGCGATAGGACAAAACTCCCCCGGGAATGGGGGCTTCCCCCCACCCCGCCGTCGCCAGGATCCCCAAGATCGCCATCGATAAAAGCAAAAGGCGCAGTCTTTTCATCATGCCAGCCTCTTCACCCCCTTCAGGCCCCGTGGGGCTCCGGAAGGGTCTTCTCCCGGGGGCTCGCTCCAAAGGGACCATCGCGATCATCCTTGCGCCTCTTTCACATCGAGCCGGGGGGCGGGGCGGGGTCCTCCCCATCGAATTCACCCCTGCGCCCTTTCCCACCCCGGCACGGGGGGCAGGCATCGTTCTTCGGACAGGACCTTCACTACGACCACCATGGGGCCGGGGCGATCGAAGGCCTCATCCACTGCGGAGTCCACGTCTTCGGCGGTGGCGATGGTCAGGGCGGGGACGCCGAACCCCTCGGCCACTCGGCCGTGGTCGGTGGGGGAAAAGGTGGTGGCCATGACCTCCCCGGTGCCGAGGTCGACGAGGTTGGTGGCCCGAATCCACCCGAAGGTGCCGTTGTCGAAGACGAAGAGCTTGACGGGGGCCCCCGTGCGCCCCAGGGTCTCCAGCTCCCCCGCGCAAAACCCCAGGCTGCCATCTCCCGACAGGGCCACCGTAGGTCCTCCGGGGTCGGCAAAGGAGGCCCCCAGGGCGGCGGGGAGGGCGAACCCCAAAGCCCCCATGGCGAAGTTGCTGACGAAGTGTCGCCCCGGGGTTTTGAGCCGGAGGTAGGTGGCGGGGTAGATGGCGCTGATGCCGGGATCCACCGTGATCGTGGTCCCTTCCGGAAGGCGCCGTTCCAGGGCTTGGAGGAACCTAAAAGGGTGCACCGGGGCGCCCTGTGGGCATCCTTCTGCGGCGTCTTCACGAAGGAAGGCCTTTCGCCGGAGGGCCAGGCCTTCTTCGCGACGTTCCCGGCGGCGCATCCCGGGGTGCCTTTCGGCGGGGTCCGACGCCCGGAGAAGGGCCGCCAGGGTCTCCCGGGCGTCTCCCAGTAGGAATAAGTCGGCGCGGTAGTTGTTTCCCAGCTCGGCCTCGCTGACATCCAATTGGATCACCCGGGCCTTGCCGTGGCGGGGAGGTCGGGTCCACCCCGCCGTGCCTGCGGAGTCCGTGCTGGATCCCACGAAAAAGATCAGGTCGGCCTCGGCGAGGACGCTGTGGGAGAAGGGGGTGCCTCCCCGGGATCCCACCACCCCCAGGGCCAGGGGGTGCGTCTCGGCCAGGGCCCCCTTGCCTCCCAGGGTGGTGCCCACGGCGAGGCCGAAGCGCTCCGCCAGGAGGCGCAGCTCTTCCCAGGCTCCCGAGGTCACGGCCCCCTGCCCCGCCACGATGACCCCCTGGGACGATGCCTTCAGGAGCTCCACGGCGGCCTCCACGTCCCCTTGGGCGGCGGCGCTCCGGACGCCGGGGCACGCCCGAAAGGCATCTTGGGCGTAGAGGTCGTCGGGGGAGCCTTCTTGGGAGGCCACGTCCATGGGGAGGCGCAGGTGCACGGGCCCCGGCCGTCCCGAGGTGGCCAGACGAAAGGCCCGACGCACCAGGAAAGGGGCGTCCTCCGGCCGGGTGATGGTGAGGCTTTCCTTGACCACGGAGGCGAGGAGGGCGGTCTGGTCGAAGCCCGTGAGCATGTTCCGCCGCTCCATGTGGAGGGGGATATCCGTGGTGAGGGCGATGAGGGGCAGGGCGGCCTTGCGGGCCTCCAGAAGGCCGGGGACCATGTGCGGCGCTCCCACGCTGGGGCCCTCGCACACCCCCGGACGCCCCGAAACCCGGGCGTAGCCGTGGGCCATGAAGACGCTACTCCGTTCGTCCCGGGCCATTACGTGGCGGAGGTCGGGGTAGGACCTCCAGGCGTCGTAGAGGGGCAAGGTGGTTTCCCCGGGCAGGCCGAAGACCGTGTCTACGCCATAGCGTCTAAACATTTCCAAGATGATCTGGGCCGTTTTCATGGCAAACCTCCTCAGGGAGCTTCCTTCGGCGTTTCGGGGAGGGAAGGCGCGGCCCCGGGAGACGGGGAGGGCGTTTGCGGTGTCCCTTCTCGCCGGGGCGAGGGGCTAGACCAGGCGGCGCAACAGGGCGTCCCGGTCCCCCGGCAGGAAGTCCAAAAGGGGAATCTCCAGCATGGTGTAGCTCCCGGGCTTTTGGCGCAGGGCCGCCCGGGCGGCGGACACCATGACCTGGGCCGTGGCGGCGGGGTTCATGACGCTCATGGAGAACTCCATACGCTGGTTGTGGCTTCGTCCGGCCACGCCCTTGCGCTCCATGTGGACGCCGTGTCCCAGGTCGAGGAGCGATCGGATGTCCTCGGCGGGAAAGACGTGGCATTCGTCGTGGCGGAAGTAGGGGTCGGCCAGGATGGCCCCCCGGACCTCTTCGAAATCCGCCCCCTCCTGAAGGGTGACGTACACGTGGCGCTTGTGGATCCCCGTGCCCTGGGGCAGGGTGAGGGAGAGGGCGTCCTTCACGCCGGGGAGGGCCTTCACCGCCACGGTGTGCCCCATGCTCATGCCGGGGCCGAAGTTGGTGTAGGTGATGCCCCGGGGGGCGATGCACTCCAGGAGGGCTCGCACCACGGAATCCGTCCCCGGATCCCATCCGGCGCAGATCACTGCGGCGGCGTGCCCCCCTCGACCCGCGACGTCGAGGCGTTGGCGAAGCTCCATCGCCGCATCTCCGTGGATGTCAAAGCTATCCACGGTGCAGATTCCCCGGGCCAGGTACGACGGCGCCACCTCTGGAACCGCCCGGCTGGCGATGGCCAGCACGGCCACGTCCACGGGGCCGAGGGAATCCACATCCAGCGCCGTGGGGGCTTCGACCTCCCGCGAGAAGGCCTCCAGTCGGGCGGGGTCTCGGAGTACGACCCCCGCCGCTTCCAGGTCCGGAGTTTCCCGTATCGCCGCCAGGGCCTCCCGGCCTACGTGGCCGGAGCCCACCACCGCCACCCGTCTCTTTGACGTCATGGGAAGGACTTCCTTTCTCCTGTCACCCAGGGGGAAAGATCGAGGCTGAGGCCATAGTAGCAGCGCCCGGAAGGTTGTCAAGAAACGAAGGGACGGGAGGGCGGGTTGGCAGGACGGGAGGGCGAGTTGGCAGGACGGGGTTGACAGGAGATGGAGAGGGCCTTAGAATGGCCACGCCCCTCACCGATGATGAGCTACCGCCCTGGGACGACGGCTCCGGCGGGGTGAGGCTCGTCCGGAGGCGAAGGTCTTTTCCGGCGCCGGGGTCCCCGGATAGGGGTGGACGAGGGGGGGAGGGGTTGGAGTGGGAGGATTCATCGTCAAGCGGTTAGCGGTATCCGTGCCCGTCCTTCTTGGGGTGACTTTTTTGATCTTTATGCTGCTCCACGTGGTGCCGGGAGATCCCGTGGCCCTCATGATGGGGGAGCGCATGAGCCCCGAGGTCATCGACCGGGTGCGGGCCCAGATGCACTTGGACGACCCCTGGCCCGTGCGGTACGTGCGTTTTATCTCCGACGCCCTGCGGGGAGATCTGGGGGAATCCTACAAGCTCCGGCGCCCCGTGGTGGGCCTTCTGCGAGACGCCTTTCCCACCACGCTGAAACTGGCCCTCGCCGCCGCCCTGGTGGCCTGGTGCATAGGCATTCCCGCCGGGATCTTGTCGGCGGTGAGGCCCTATTCCTTGGTGGACAACTTTTTCATGGGCCTCGCCCTCACGGGGGTCTCCACGCCGGTCTTTTGGACCGCCCTCCTCTTTCAGTACCTCTTTTCCCTCAAGCTAGGGTGGCTTCCTGTGGCGGGGTTTTACAGCGCCAAACATCTCATCATGCCTGCCCTGGTGCTGGGGTGGAGCTCATCGGGGCTCGTGGCCCGCCTCACCCGCTCTAGCCTTCTCGACGTCATGCGCCACGACTACATCCGTACGGCCCGGGCGAAGGGCCTGCGCCAGGGGCCGGTGATCCTGCGGCACGCCCTGAAAAACGCCCTGCTCCCCGTGGTGACGGTGATGGCGCTTCAGATCGCCTTTCTCCTCTCGGGATCGGTCATCACGGAGAGCGTCTTCAACATCCCCGGGGTGGGGCGCATCGCCGTGGGGGCCATCCAAAACAGGGACATGCCCCTGCTCCAGGGGGCGGTGCTTTTCACCACCGTGTTGGTGATCCTGGGCAATCTCGCCGCAGACCTCCTTTATGGCTGGCTGGATCCCCGCATTCGCCGCGACGGGGGGGTGGGGCGATGAGGCCGGGTCGAGACCCAAAGTTGATCGCCGACGAACTCCCCCCCCTTGTCCCGGCCGAGGCGGGCGATGACATGGCGGGAGAGACCCTATGGGGGGATGTGGTCCGGGCCTTCTGGAAGAACCGGGCCGCCCTAGCGGGGGTGGGAGTGGTGACGGTCATCGCGCTGATGGCCCTGGGGGCCCCCTGGTTCCTCCGAGGAGATCCCTATGCCATAGACCTGGACCTGCGTCACCTGCCCCCTTCCTGGGACCATTGGTTCGGCACGGATCATTACGGCCGAGATCTTTTCACGAGGGTGGTCCACGGCGCCCGGATCTCTTTGGTCATCGGCCTCATTCCCGCCTTTTTATCCACCGTCATCGGCGCCGTGCTGGGGGTGGTGAGCGGGTTTTACGGAGGGAAGACGGATTTTTGGATCATGCGGCTGGCGGACGTGGTGCTGGCCTTTCCTTCGCTGCTCCTCGCCATGGCCATCATGTACACCTTGGGGGCGAGCCTTTTCAACATCTTCATCGCCCTCTCCGCAGTGGGATGGGCCAGCACGTCGCGCATCGTGCGATCCCAGACGCTGTCTCTCAGGGAAAAGGACTTCGTGGAGGCCGCCCGGGCCCTGGGGGTCTCCCGGGGAAAGATCGTCTTTCGCCACATCCTGCCCAACTGCCTGCCCAGCATCGTGGTGGTCTTCACCATGTCGATCCCGGCGGCCATCATGCAGGAGGCGGGGCTTTCGTTCCTCGGCGTGGGAGCCCAGCCCCCCACGCCGAGCTGGGGCCTTCTGGTGTCCCAGGGGAAAGAATTCATTTTCTCCGCCCCCTGGGAGGCGATCCTCCCCGGGGTGGCCATCCTCCTGCTCGTGCTAGCTTTTAACTTCATGGGAGATGGTCTGCGGGACGCCATCGACCCCTATATGAAGGATTAGGGGAAATCGCCATGGATCGGGGGAACGCGGTGCTCCAGGTGCGGAACTTGAGGACGGAATTCGCCACCCGCCGGGGGATCGTCCCCGCCGTGGACGGGGTGTCTTTCGAGGTCTTCGAGGGAAAGGTCACGGGGCTGGTGGGGGAATCGGGGTGCGGCAAAAGCGTCACGGCCCTTTCGATCCTGGGGCTGGTGACCTCGCCCCCCGGGCGAGTGGCGAGGGGGGAGATCCTCTTCGAGGGGCGTGATTTGGCCCGGATGACTCCCCGGGAGATGGGCGCCTTCCGGGGCAGGGACCTTTCCATGATATTTCAGGAGCCCATGACGTCCCTTAATCCGGTGAAGACCGTGGGAAACCAGGTGGGAGAACCCTTGAGGGTCCACCTCGGCCTCTCGGCGAGGGAGGCCCGGCGGCGGGCGGAGGAAATGCTAGACCTCGTGGGCATTCCGGAGCCCCAGCTCCGGTACGGAGCCTTTCCCCACCAGCTCTCGGGGGGATTGCGCCAGCGGGTCATGATCGCCATGGCCCTCATCTGCAGCCCCAAGCTCCTGGTGGCGGATGAGCCCACCACGGCGCTGGATGTCACCATCCAGGCCCAGGTGTTGGATCTCATGATGGGGCTGAAAAATCGCCTCGGCACCGCCATCGTCCTCATCACCCACGACCTGGGGGTGGTGGCCGAGACCTGCGACGACGTGTACGTCATGTATGCGGGACACATCGTGGAGCAAGGGGACGTCTACCGCCTCTTCGAGCGCCCCGGGCACCCCTATACCCAAGGATTGCTCCGGTGCGTCCCCGACGCATCTAAGCCGGGGCGCCGGGGGCCCTTGGCGAGCATCGAGGGGGCGGTGCCCCTCCTCACGGCCTTGCCTCCGGGGTGTCGTTTCGCCCCCCGATGCCCCTGGGCCCAGGAACTCTGCCACCGGCAGATCCCGGACCTCGTCGCCGTAGGGGAGGGGCATTTGGTGCGCTGCTGGCGGGCGGAGGAGGGAGGCAAGCCTTGAGCGATGCGCTGGTTTCCGTGCGGCATCTGACGGTGTCCTTCCGGGCCGAGGGGGGATTTTTTGGGAGATCTCATCGGAGGGTGAGGGCGGTGGACGACGTCTCCCTGGACGTCGAAGAGGGCTCCATCTTCGCCCTGGTGGGAGAATCGGGGTGTGGCAAGACCACCCTGGGACGGGCCCTGTTGCGCCTCCTGCCTCCGGATTCGGGGGAGGTCCTTTTTCGGGGGAAGGACCTGGCTCGGATGGCTCCGGAAGAACTCCGGCGGCAGCGCCGGAGGATGCAGATCGTCTTTCAGGATCCCTACGCCTCCTTGAACCCCCGGATGCGCATCCGGGATACCCTGGCGGAGCCCTTTTGGACCCACGAGCCCCACCTTTCCCCCCGGGAGGTGGAAGTCCGGGGGAGGGAGCTCCTGAGGCTGGTGGGGTTGCGGGGCGAGGTCCTGGGGCATTTTCCCCATCAGTTCAGCGGAGGGCAGCGCCAGCGCATCGGCATCGCCCGGGCTTTGGCGTTGCATCCGGAGTTCGTGGTCTGTGATGAAGCGGTATCGGCCCTGGACGTTTCCATCCAGGCCCAGGTACTGAATCTGTTGGTCGACCTCCGGGAGAAATTCTCCCTCACCTATCTTTTCATCACCCACAACTTGGCGGTGGTGCGCCACCTGGCGGACCGGGTGGGGGTCATGTTCTTGGGACGGGTGATGGAGGTGGGGCCCACCGAAGAGCTCTTTTCGACGCCCCTTCACCCCTACACCAAGTTTCTCATAGGCGCCGTGCCCCTCCCCGACCCCCGGCGGCGGGATCGGGAAAGGCTTTTGCTTCAGGGCGACGTGCTGAGCCCTACGGATCTGCCCCCGGGGTGCCGCTTTGCCCCCCGATGCCCCTACGCCCGGGATCGATGCCGGGAAGAAGAGCCCCGGATGTCGGAGCGGGAGGGGCGGAAGGTGGCCTGCCACTATCCCCTGGCCTAGGGAAAAGGGGCGGAAGGGAGGCGCCGGGCCGCCGGGGGGATCGGCCGGACTTCTGCCCGAAAGGCCTTCCGGCGGTGGAACTTTTTGGACCGAAGGACTTCGCGCGGGCGAAGCAAGGAGGGATCTCCGTGCGCAAGGGTAGAAGACTAAAACCCGGAGACACCGTGGGGCTTTTGAGCGTGTCAAACCCCGTGGACCCCCGGGAACGGGAGGCCTGTGTCCAGGCGGTGGAGGCGCTGGGCTTTCGGACGGTGTGCGGCGAAAGCCTCTTCGGCGGTCGGGGTTACCTCGCGGCCACCGACGAGATCCGGGCCCGGGACGTGAACCGCATGTTTTCAGACTCCGCCATCGACGGCATCTTCTGCGTCCGGGGGGGAGAGGGGGCCAATCGCCTGCCGGAGCTCATCGACCTGGAGGTGGTGCGGGCAAACCCCAAGGTCTTTTTGGGGTACAGCGACGTCACCGTGTTGCACCTCATGTTCGGGGGGACGGGGGAGCTCTGCACGTTCTATGGCCCCATGCCCCATACGGAGTTTCGCAAAAGCACTTTTCCGGGCTACGTCCGGGACCACCTCCTGCGGGCCCTTACATCCCCCGAACCCGGCGGTGAGATCTTGCCCCCGCCGGGGGATCCCCCCCTGCGCGCCCTGAGGCCCGGCAGGGCCGAGGGCCCTCTGGTGGGGGGGTGTCTGTCCCTGATATCCGCCCTCATGGGCACCCCCTGGGAGATGGACACTAAGGGCAAGGTCCTCATCTTCGAGGACGTGGACGAAGAGCCCTACAAGTACGACCGGTGGCTCTGTCAGCTACGCTCGGCGGGAAAACTCGACGCCTGTGTCGCCGTGGTGGTGGGGCAGTGCACCAACGCCGAGCCCCGGCACCCCGAAAGGAGCCTGACCCTGGAAGAGGTCTTCCAGGACCTTTTGGGTCCCTTGAAGGTCCCCGTGCTCCTGGGGGTCCCCTTCGGCCACGGGGCTCGAAAGGCCACCTACCCCCTGGGGGCCCGGGCCCTGGTGGATGGCGACGAAGGGCGCTTTTACCTCACCGAATCCGGGGTGAGTTAAAAAATATTCAACGATGCTAAGAAAGAAAGGAGGCCCGGGGCGAGGGTGAGGGAGGGTCCTGCGAAGAGACCCAAAAAACAGAGAGTGGAGGGACAAAGTATGAGAAAATTATCATGGCGCGGATGGAGACGGGGAGTGTTGTTGGCGGCGGCGGTGGGGCTCCTTGCGGTGGGAGGGGCGATGGCGGGAGAAAAGGTCCTCACCATTGCGGGGTTCGACACGGACACCGTGGATCCCCAGATGACCACGGCGGAGTACTTTGTGCCCCTCAACGTCTTCGACCGCCTGGTACAGGTGGAGCCCGGCTCCAATCCTCCCCGCCTCGTTCCCATGCTCGCCGAGAGCTGGGAGATCTCCGAGGATGGCAAGGTCTTCACCTTTCACCTTCGGAAGGGGGTAAAGTTCCATAACGGCGACGACTTCACCGCCGAAGATGTGGCCTACACCATCAACCGGCTGTTGGACCCCGCCACCAAGTCCGTTCAGACCGATCTCTTCGACACCCTGGTGGGGGCCCGGGAGCGCCTGGAGGGCAAGGCCGATGCCGTGCCCGGCATCGAGGTCCTCGATGCCATGACCATAAGGCTGACCCTGCGGGAGCCCTACGCCCCATTCCTGGCGGCCTTGGCCACGCCGGGAGCCAGCATCTTCAGCAAAAAGTTCACCGAACCCCGGAGCGAGAAGTTCGGTCTCGCCGCCGAGGACACCTGTGGTACAGGGCCCTTCGTGCTGAAGGAATACGCGCTGAAGGACCATTTTACCCTGGACGCCAATACGGAGTACTGGGGAGGGCGGCCCAAGCTGGATAAACTCATCGCCCGCATCGTCCCCGACGCGGAGACCCTGCGCATGATGTTCCTCACCGGGGAGATCGACGTCTTCGACTGCGACCAGGGGTTCTCCCAGATTCCCTTCTTCATGCAGGATCCCCAGTGGAAGGACCACATCCAGAAGGGCCCCCGGGTGGGCATCGTCTACATTGCCATGAACAACCAGATGAAACCCTTCGACAATCCCAAGGTCCGTCAGGCCTTCCAGATGGCGGTGGACCGCCAGAAGATCCTCGACACGGTGTACTTTGGCAATGGCACCCTGGTGAATGGCGTCATTCCCCGGGGCCTCGTGGGGTATAACCCCGCAGCTCTGCCGGAGATCGAGTACAACCCCGCCAAGGCGAAGGAATTGTTGAAAGAGGCGGGATATCCCGACGGCTGCGACATCGTCCTCACCCAGGTCACCGGATGGTCCAACCGGTGGGTGCAGATCAACGAGCTGGTGCAGCAGATGGTGAAGGCTGCGGGCTTCAACGCCACCCTGGAGGCGGTGGACTCCGCCACGTACTACGCCCGGCGCAAGGAAGGCAAGGTCATGGCCTATCCCCAGATCTGGTCGCTGGATTCCAACGACCCCGACGGCACGTTCTACGCCTTCTTCTTCAAGAACTATTCCTTTGCCCGATCCATCGCCTACAACAACGAGGCGGCCATGAACAAGATTGAGGAGCTGCGCTTCATGGCGGACCCGGTGAAGCGCCTGGCGGAGTACAACGCCCTGGAGAAAACCATCGTTCACGACGATGCGGCGTGGCTCCCCCTCTTTTCGGTGGACCACCTCTATGTCCTCAACCCCCGGGTGAAAAACTTCGTGGTGCCCTGGAACGGCTGGAGTGACATGTCCTATCACCTTATGGACGTGGAATAAAAATCACCCGAGGGGGGTGACGGCCGTCGCCCCCCTCGGATGATTCCCGGGGAACTATCCCGGAAGGAATGGAAGGGCACCAAGGGGTTCTCTTGGCGAAGGGATTTGGGCCGCGCCGGGCCACCCCCCCATCGGCCTGCGTTGTTGCGAAGAAGTGACGCCGGTGGTAAGGGGAGAGAACATCGGACAAGGGAGGAATTTGTCATGAAAAAATCTGCGGCGTTTTGCGGGACCTGGCTGGGAGTGACGATTTTTTCGCTCTTTCTCTTGATGGGGCCTTCCGGAGCCCATGGTAATGAGAAAATAGTGAAACTATCTTCGCTGGAATGGCCGCCTTATATCGGCGCGGAGATGGAGAATCAGGGGTATGTGGCTGAGGCGGTTCGGGCCGCCTTCGAGAGAAGGGGATATCGGGTGGAGATCGAGTTTTTCCCCTGGAACCGGGCTGTGGCCATGGCCCACGACGGAAAAGTGGATGGATACTTCCCCGAGTACTACAGCGACGAGGTCGCCAAAGACTACATCCTGTCTGAAAAGTTCCCCGGAGGCCCCGTGGGGTTTTTCAAGCGAAAGGACAAAGACATATCCTTCGCCAAATTGGAGGATCTAAAGGGCTATTGCATCGGCGTGGTCGAGGGATATGTGAATACGGCGGAGTTCGATGCGGCGTCCTACCTTACCAAGGACGAATCCGTCGACGATTTGATGGGGCTAAAAAAACTCCTGGCTGGTCGTACCGATCTTTTTTTCTGTGACAAGTTCGTGGGGAACTATATCGGAAAGAAAAATTTCCCCGATCAGATCGCGGAGATCGAGTTCATGGACCCCATCCTCGAAGACAAGCCATTTTACATCTGCTTCTCCCGGGCGACCCCCGACGGACAGCGGATCGCGGAGGACTTCAACAAGGGGCTGGCGGAGATCACCGCCGACGGCACCCTGGAGGCTCTGCGCCGAAAGGGAGGATACTAGGCGGCCCGGATTTGACGGGATGGCCCTCCGGACTCCGGGGGGCTATCCCTCGAAACTCCGGGAGGCGGCATCCACAAAGCCCGTGACCGCCGAGACGCCGAAGATCCGGGAGAGGGCCTCGGCCAGGTCCTTCTGGGCGCTCTTCAGGAGACCCTCGGAAAAGCCGTCGATGGGGAAAAAGACCTCCCGGGTGTGCTCGGTGACCTTGCCCTGCTCGCTCTGGCGCCAGATCCACCGCCGGGTCTTCACCGCGTCTCCCACGGCGTAGATCGGCTCTCCGGCGTCGAGGAACTCCGGAACGCTCTCCCCGAAGGGCACGAAGCGGTCCCCCGCCCGGGAAAAGCGTACCTGGACGTCCCCCGGGGCCGCGCCGAGGTCGTGGGCGCCGATGGGCAGGGCGTACCTCAGGGAGATGGCGTTGCCCAGGTCCACCAAGGGGTTGATGGAGGGCAGGTCCTTGCCCTTTTCTATCCGGGTCAACAGGGCCTCGATGGAGCAGGGGAACTTATTGGGGTTGATCCCCAAGGCGGTGAAGGCCTCCCGGTAGGGGGAGATCTCGGGCAATTCCCGCGCTCGGCGTCCGGCGAGCCGCTCCCGGGCCCGGCGGAGCTCTTCCGCCAACAGGGCGGTGGTGTCCTCCCGGGGAAGGGCGTTGTCCACGCCTCGCGCCACCACCACGCCGAAACAGACCAGGGGTAGTCTGTGGAACAGCGCGTCTTCCACCACAAATCTCATGGAGTTCCCGTCCTTTCTTTGCGGATCTCCCGAAGAGGTCCGTATCCGCCCATGGTACCACGATGGCGCCTGTGGGGCAAAAAAAGCGCCGCCCTTCAGGGGCGGCGAGTCTTCGGGGCGCCTCGGGGGGCTACGCCACCAGCTCGAAGGGGCTCTCGGGGGGCGTGGCGGGGGCCTTGGGCGGAGACGATGCCGTGGTGGTACGGGTCTCTCCGCCGGAGACGTAGACCCGGCCACATTCGGGGCATACGGCGGTGAAGATGCGCACGCTCTGGCTCACCACTTCTCGTCCCTCCTGTCGGGCGTAGACCTGCTCGTTGCGCACGTGTTCGTACTCGTGGGCCCGCACCGCCGACGCGGCGGCCTCCGGGGCGATGGGGGTCGGGGACTGGAAAGACACGCTACCGTCTCCCGATTCGTCCTGATAGCGGCGATGGGCACAGGTCTCACAGGGTTCCAGCCCCAGGCGCTTTTTCATGCGATCCTCCTGCAGGGCCTGGACACCCCCCGAGGTCGGGGAGGGGCGTTCCGGGGCCGAAGGCCTCTGGGAGGGGGAGCGGGCCTCCACGCCTCCCTCCTCGCCCGAAGCCCTTCGCCGGGCCGGATCCAGGGAGGGTTTCTCCGGGGCTCCTTCGGAGAGGGCCTCGGCGGGATCCCTTCGCGGGGGCGGAGGGGTGTACCACGCCGCCCCCGGAGAGGGAAGGGTTTCCACGGAAAGGGACATGGGTCTCGCCTCCTTTCTTCGGGTAGAGCAATATCCATGATGAGTGTAGCGTGTTTGCGGAAAAAAAGCAAGGAGTCCTCGGGGTCCGGTCTCGATCTTCCCCTCTCGGCCACAGAGCGAGGGGCGCTCGCCGGGCGGGAAGAGCGATCCGTCGCACCCTACTTCGGCGCCAGCGGGCCCTCCCCGATGCTCCGGACTCCCCCGGAACTCCCGGCCGCCGTTGCGGCGAAGGGTTCGGCGCGGGGATAAAAGAGTTGTCCCCCCGTGCCGGGCCTTCCGAAAGGGAGCGAGGCGGGCCCCGAAAAGGCCTTCTGCGAGGGGCCGATGCGGGACCAGAAGCGGATCCGGGGTCTCTTCAGGGGTGACGGGGTCCAAATCCCGGCACAAAAAAATTTCCCCCCCTTGACGCTTTTTCGATCGGTGCCTATAATGCGTTCCAACGTCCGGGGGGAGGCTCCTGGTCGGACCAAAAGAGAAAAAGCGATGATCCGAGAGGCCCCGGAGGCCTCTTCCGCCAGAGATGGGGGCTCACCGGCTGCAAGGCCCCCTCGGAAGAGTTCGGAAGGCCCAAGGCTCGGGGAGCTGGCGCGGAAAGGGGAGATCTCCCCGGAGTACGCAGCCCGGTTTCTGCCCTCCGTCATGGGCTCTCGAGCGGGGATTTCCGACACACGGCGGAAATCCAAGCAGGGTGGTGCCGCGGGTCTATCGGCTCGTCCCTGATGAGGGGGCGAGCCGATTTTTTTATGCACAAAGAGGGCGTGCGTGCGCCCGCAAAGGAGGAATACGTGATGGCAAACGGTGTGTGTGGCATCTGCGACGGAGCGGTGGCCCTTCCCGACGGGACGGTGGCGGGGGAAATTTTGCGGTGTCCCGACTGTGGCACAGAGCTGGAAGTGGTGAGCATGGATCCTCTGCGGCTGGAGGAAGCTCCCCAGGTGCAGGAAGACTGGGGAGAGTAGACCGTGGCCCGGTTGCGGATTTTGTACTCTCGTCTTCGGACCGAAGAGAAACTTCTGGCGGCGGCGGCCTCCCGGGAGGGGATTCCTGCCACCCTGGAGGACGTGACGGATGGGGTCTTCGGCGAGCGGCTTCCCGCCGCGCAGGGGGACGTGGTGCTGGCTCGGTGCATCTCCCACAGCCAGAACGAGGCGCTGGCTCTGATGTTGGAGAGCCGGGGGGTGCGGGTGGTGAACCCTGCGGCGGTGATGGGGCGTTGCGGCGACAAGCTTGCCACCACCCTGGCGCTGGAGGCCCACGGTGTGCCCCAACCGGCGTGGCGGACGGCGTTCTCTTCGGAGGGGGCCCTGGCGGCGGCGGAGGAGCTGGCCTACCCGGTGGTGTTCAAGCCCCGGACGGGGAGCTGGGGGCGCCTGCTGGCGAAAGCTAACGACCGGGAGGCGGCGGAGGCCGTGGTGGAGCATAAGGCCTTTCTTGGGGCGGCGCACGCCACGTTCTATCTTCAGGCCTACGTGGAAAAAGGGGGCTTTGACGTCCGGGCCTTTGTCATCGGCGGGGAGCCGCGGTGCGCCATCCGGCGCGAGAGCTCCCACTGGATCACCAACACCGCCCGGGGAGGGCGGGCGGCCAATCTCCCCCTGGACGACGATCTGACGGCCCTGCTTCGCCGGGTGCATGGGGCGGTGGGGGGAGAATTTCTGGCGGTGGACCTCTTCTCCACGGCCGAAGGGTGGCTGGTGAACGAAGTGAACGACGGCGGCGAGTTCCGAAACTCCATGGACCCCACCGGAGTGGATATTGCGGCGGAAGTGGTGCGGTGTGCCTGGGCGGCGCGCCCTGAAGGGCTCTGATCGGGAAAAGAGAGCGGCAGGAAGAGGAGGAATGACGATGACCACCGTTTCGGCGCGCGTTTTCTTGAAACGTTCCAAACGCACGGTGGCTCCGCAGAGCGGGGCGCCATCCTGGGTCGTGGCATCCGGCGGAGTGTTCTGAGGTTTAAAACACTTCGCATAAGTTTATCGGAGGAAACCCACGGCCCGCATTCCGTCTTCGGAAAGCGGGTTTTTTTCTTGTCGCCCCGGGAAACGGTGGGGCGCGCCGGAAAGAAGGGGAGGAAGGGACATGGGTATCGTGCGGCTGTTTGCCGGAGAGGCGTCGGGGGATCTGGAGATCGACATCACCGTCCGAGCGCGACGAAACGAAGAGGTCGGCCGAGAAGAGTGCGGCGGGAGAAGGGAACTTCCGCTTTTGCCGGAAGAGCACCTGGGGAGGGATGGGGAATGGTGGTGAGGGGGCGTCCCACGGAGGTGGGAGAAGGATATCTGGCCTTTGACGGCACGGCGGTGGAGCGATGGATCGCCGAGGTTTCTCCGGCGGAGGTGTGGTTTCGCCTGATCCAGGGGAGGCTCCCCGGAGAGGGGGAACGGCGGCTGTGGGATGCGGTCCTCGCCACCCTGGCGGACCATGGGGACACTCCTCCGAGCACCCAGGCGGCGCGCCTGGTGGCTTCCACGGGAGTTCCTCTTCAGGCGAGCCTGGCGG
>Ga0116185_1002540_pt1 | contig 16788 bp, 12 predicted proteins | sample AD_JPNNA7_MetaG_FD_89754 | JGI IMG/M metagenome (GOLD analysis project Ga0116185, IMG submission 89754) | Active sludge microbial communities of municipal wastewater-treating anaerobic digesters from Japan - AD_JPNNA7_MetaG | ecosystem: Engineered > Bioreactor > Anaerobic > Digestate | place... | reverse complement strand
CTTACAACTGAAGAACTTGAACAGGATTGCCTTTGTTATCTTAGCATTAATAGTAAACCTGTGAAATCATCTCGTCTTTTTCTTGGGCATATGCACGATGAATCGGTAGAAAGACTAAGTCAATATTTCAGAATACATGAGAACTCATTTCGTCTTGTAAGGCCCGATATTAAACTATTGAACCGACTGACGGATAAATTTGAAGGGGAAAAGGTATTCACACTGCCAGATAGTAAACCTGGAACATTGAGGGAAGAACCGGAACTTTTTCTGTTCGACAACTTTATTGAAGCTTATCATCAGCTTATGATTGAGCTTGCTGACCTAACTGTTGAAGCCATTAATAGAGTAATAGGAGAAAAAGACCTGACGGAAAAAATTATCTTTACAGGAGGATTTGTTAAAAATCCTCTTTTTATGAAGCTCGTGGCAAGCTCATTTCCAGATAAAAAAATATTTGTTTCAGATATAAGTAATGGGACTTCTCTGGGAACAGCACTTGTTACTTTAAATTCTCTTATGCCTCAAAAAGTTATCAATCCAAACCTTGGACTGACCGAAGTAATAGTTTAATTCCTTTTTAGACGATGTTTTAAAAAGGTAAAAATTAAAACGATTATTCTTTCCTCAGTGCGGTAACCAGAGATTCTTTATTAATTCCTCTTAGTGAAGCACTCAGAGTAAAGAAGCATGTTAGAATAAGAATTATAATTATTATTATGGTTGAAATCCATGGCAAACCGGCACCTTCTTCCAGAGATGGCAGGGTTGCCGTTAGTGCACCTATAAAGCCGGTAATTACACCTGAGAGAAGAAAAATGAGTTGCTCGGATATAACCATTCTTCTGATTCTTTTTTCTTTAAATCCAACAGCAAGCATCATGGCAAAATCTCTTCTTCTGTAATTGTAATTCTGACGAAGAACAAAACCAAGTCCGGCAACACCCAGTATCATCCCAAAAGCACCTAATACAGTAAAAACTGAAAGATATGTGTTTGTCACTTCGAAAAAAGCTGAAAGCCTTTCTTTTGTGCTTATGGCATTGATGCCATAAGCTTCAAATCTTGAATTTAAAATATTTAAATAATTTTCAATATTTTCCGAATTGCCTGCAATAAGAAAAACCGAATAGCCTGTTGCCGACGGAAAATATTCATTAAAGAATTTTTCACCTGTAATAATATATCCCTGGAAAACAGATGATTTTAATCCACCAGCTATAATAATATACAAATTTTCTCCTTGTTCAGTTGAATAAATAAGTGTATCTCCAACACTTTTTTTAAGTCCCCATTGAAGAACGGTCTGGTCTGCAAAACCGTAAATGATGTTTTTACCAGGCGACCTTTCGATCATTTCCCATGGATTCGACGGATTGGCTTCAGGATGTAATGATGCAAAGCTGAATGCTTTGTTTTCAGCAAGATAAGAATTATCTATGCCAAGAAGGGGAGGAGAACTTACCTGATTGAGATTAAGACAACTTGCATCATCGCCCTGTAGTTTTCTCGCCTGAACAAATATCATTTCATTAGCTGGAAAATTATTAAGACCAAATTTCTTTTTACCCTCAGGAGTATTCAGATTTTCTTTCACAGGGGTAGAGGTTTCGGCCCAAATAAGGAAACCGCCTGTTCCACCTGCAGCTGACGTACTCTTATCAGTAATTTCAAGCCGGTTGGCCCCTGTAATAATTAAAGCAAATAAGCCTGCTGAAATGAGCAAAACCGGTAAGACGGCTCTGACAGGATAAAAACGATAATAACTCCGTGAAAGATTACGAATGAAACCCGATGAAGAATTATCAGGTTTGTAATAGAATACCAGATTATAAAAAAGTAAAATCAAACCTGCAAAAAGGAATGTGCCCGATATATATGAAATGGTCAATGAAGATTCAGTAGATATAAATATATTTATAATTGAGAGTAGAATGCCGCAAATTATGAAAAAAAGAGAGAAAGCGATTGTGAGTTTTGTTTTTTTCAACGGAAGCCGGAATTGCCTGCCGTCTTTTTCTGACATCTTTAGCAAAAACTTTTTCGTCCTGTTATACTGAATTAATAATGAAAGAATTAAAGTTGATAAGAAGCCTGTAATAATAGGGATTGCTCCGTTATATGCAATAATTATATCAGCATGAACGGCGCCTTGCCAAACGGTATTAAGTGCTTTAATAATTATTGAGTTAAACAGCATCCCGGCTAAGGCTCCTGTAAAAGCGCCGGTTAAGCTAATAATGAAATTTTCAGTAGTTAGGATCTTAATTATCTTCCTATTCTTAAAACCAAGAGCAAATAGAGAAAATATATGTTCTTTATGAAATTCGAGATACGAATTTATTGCAAGTATGAGGAGTAAAATGCAGGCTGCTATGATGAAAAATCCCAGTGCAAGGAACAGTGTGCCAAAGTCAACACTTCCTGCTGCCGCTTTCATCATTTCATTTCTGATATTAATCGCTTTGAAACCTAAGCATCCGGGATCAATATTACCTGTAAGAGTATATATTACTTCATTTTTTCCTGCTCCTGAAGCTATTCTGATAGCAGTAGCCGGACCGAAATTGCTACCCCAAATTTGTTTACCTTTTTCATAATTGAGAAATATCTTTGGTGTACCCTGATACTTATTCCAATAGTCTTCATCTTTTTTTCTAATAAGTTCGGTTTTAATACTCACGCCGGCATCCCATGCAGTACACGACTTTTTCCCTGCAATACCGGGAAATTCCGGCATAAGTTCAGGATCGTTCCAAATACCTTCGATCTTGACAACACCTGACACAATAAAACTATCTTCTTTTTCTACAAGCTCTTTGATTCTTTCAGGATCGTACCATTTCAAAATCAATGTGTCGCCCTTCTTTGCCCCTATATCATCTGCCAGCCAGCTATTAATTAGTATATTATTTCCTTCGGGAATGTCCTTATATATTGCCTTCCCAACCGCAGATGCAAATGAATAAGGATTAACTGCTACATTCTTTCGTGTTGTGTTTACCAGATATGTAATTAAAGGAACAGCATCTGGAATGACATGCTGGATTTCATCAATTAAAACCTGGTCAATGAAAATGCGTGATGAGATTATTTCAGTCAGACCTGTAGCTTTATTACTTCGGACTTTAATTCCAACATCGGACGGAATCAGAATAGTTTTAAGTTTAGCAATAAGATTCTCCTCATTCAGATTGCTTTTGTAATCAATAAGTATCTTGTTGGCACGTTTAGTGCGACTTAGTTCTGTTATGTCAACAAATATATTATATGGAATGATCTGGCTGATGCCAAGAGAAAAATTCCCTGTTTCGCTTTCCGACAGTATATATTTTATTTTAAATAAATGAGTGGATACTTCACCCAAAGAAGGAGCAAAAGGGAAACCTGATGGGAGATCATCTATTAATTTATGATTAAGTATGATTTCATCACCTACCGAGAGATTAAGAGCTTTGGCAAATTTTTCATTTATTGCGGCTTCGCCCAACCCAATATATTTTTCAGGCGTATTATGAAAATAGAAAAAATCGTGATTGATGCCGTAAATTTTAATGTTTTGCCTTCGGTTTCCATTATCATTAAATTTCTGTGCTGTGCCTTCTGTCTCAAGTATTGAAGTACATTCCACCCCGATAATGCTTTTGAGTTTCCCTGATATCGAAGCATTAAAATATCTTAATCCGGAACTGATTATTAAGCCAGTGTTCCCGATCTTATTCATTGCTGACTTTTTCAGACTTTCACGAACTGAATATCCGGTAAGAAGAGAACCGGTTATCACTGCAGTAAGAATAAGTATAATTGCAGCCTGATTTAAAGCCTGTTTTTTATAATAGACCAGCGACTTCAGAGCCAGATTTATCTTAGGTTTCATTTATTAAAGTTCATATTCTGGAGAGTTTCCCTTCTTCTATTTTGTAAATAACCGACATCTTTTTTGCAAGTTTTTCAGAATGGGTGGCAAGAACTACTGTGGTTCCCTCCATTGAGCTTATTTCCTTTAATAAGTCGCCAAGGATTTCAGAATTGGCAGCGTCGAGTGCTCCGGTTGGTTCATCGGCCAGTAATAAATCGGGCTTATTTATAAGAGCTCTTACCAGAGCCGCCCTCTGAGCCTCCCCACCTGACACTTGAAATGGATATTTTTCAGAAATAGCATCTATCCCGGTTTTTTGCATGAGTTCCATAACGTAGCGTCTCTTTTCATTGTATTTTTCATCGTCAATTTCGCCTGCAAAAAGCGGTAGCAAAATATTATCAATAATTGTAAGATAAGGCAGAAGAAGATGATCCTGAAAAATAAACCCTGTATATTTATTTCTGTATTCAGCAGCCTCGTCGTTTGAAAAATTGTTCAGTATTTTTTCTCTGAAAAAAATTTCACCGGAATCTGGTTTATCAAGCAGTCCGATAATATTTAAAAGCGTTGTTTTTCCTGAACCTGATGGTCCCATAACCGCAATAGTCTCACCTACACTTACATCAAGGCAGAGACCGTCAAAAACGATGCCTCGCTGCGGGTATGACTTGTTGATGTTTCTTAATTTTAGCATTTTAAAATCAATATGTATGGCCTTACATTAAAATTAAAGATTGGTATAAACCTCCATAAGTGCTTTTGCCATTTGTTCTGTTGAGAGTTTAGTCAATACGTTTTTTTTGCCGCGTAAACCTAATTCCTTTAGTATATCACTGCTCCTGAGTAAGTTTAATATATTTTCTGTCAGATATTCTACAGTGTCAGGTTCATAAAGAATGCCCCCTTCTGTAGCTTCGAGTATTTCAGGAAAGGAACCTGTCGAAGGTTGTACTACAGGAATTCCTGCAGCATTGGCTTCCAGCACATAAAGGCCATAAGCATCAGGTTTTCTCACAGGCACACTTATGAGACAAACCGATTCAAGGAATTCTCTTTTTCCTTTTCCTTGAAATTCCTGAAATATTCTCACTGAATTTTTATATCCGCTATCATTTATCTTTTTTATCTGTTTCTTTATAAAGGGCTTATCATCTCCTGTGTAACCGCCACATATGTGAAGGTTTAAATTTTCGAAATCTCCACTTTTTCTGATTTTAATAAAAGCGTCGACAAGTTTATCAAATCCGTTGTTGTAACTCACTCTCGACAAGAAACCTATTGCAGGCTTAATAACTTTTTCTGTGCCAGGAAAAACTGTTTCACTCTCGATTCCTATGGGCACAATTTTAATTTTATCTCTGTTTATATTTGTTTTTGAAACAATAAAATCACTGAAATATTTACTTGGAGAAATAAAAGCATCAACATTAACCGATTCTTTTCCAATCATTTCCCATGCTTTCGACTGGTAGGGTTCCTTCATCTCATTAATCCAGTCATCCTCATTCTGAAGTGAGCATACAATTTTCACATCGAGATAATCCTTAATCTGTTTTGCCAGTCCTATGATAAGAGAATTTGAAAGGTGAATAATATCAGGTTTTACACTTTCTTGAAGGTACTTAACGAGATTTTCGAGTTCCCTTATGTGTTTACGTGAAGAGCTGTCTATCATACCCAATGTCATCTCCTCGAGCCCGTTAGTTCTTGTTGAACTGGCGCTTTTTGCCGCAATATTAAGCATGGGAGGAGAGTCAAATATCTTTTCGAGAAATGTCGGCATTTTTTCTAATGCCGGAATTTTCTCCCTTATAAAAAGGGATACTGCTCCGAAAAAAACATCGGTACCAAAACCATTTTCAACATAAATTTTCTCAGGAGGCAAATAAAGAGATACTGTTTCCGCATCAGCATTACTGTATTTTTTTATTGCTTTTAAAAAAAGCATGTCGCGGTAACAATTAGTACAGTAAAAAGAACCGCCTGAACTCGTTACAAGATAAACAATTTTCATTTTTTTTGTCCAAAAGCCAGTAACCTCCCGTCTTCAGCCAGAATATAAAACTTACCATTTGTGATTACGGGCGAGCTGCTTATAGGCGCTCCAGCGTTGAAACTCCATAATTTTTTCCCGCTTTTAAGATCAAGCATATATATGTATCCATCCATACTACCAAAAATAACCTTTGAAGGTGTTATAACGGCCGAGCCTGTAATACGGCCGTTTGTCATGAATTTCCATAACAACTTCCCATTTTCTGTATTATAGCAGTATAGATATTTATCTTCGTTGCCTATAACAACATAATTACCCATAACCGCAGGATTGCCAACTATTGCACCCGAAGTCTCCTGTGCCGGAATGGTCCACATAATTTTTCCAACCGAAATATCCAGACAGTAAAAATTACCGTCATAATCGCCGAAGTATGCTTTGTCATTTACAACTGCAGGCGAAGCAGCAATATAATTACCTGTTTCATAAGTTTTCCTTTCCGTTCCGATTCTCGGATCTACCACTCTTATCACTCCATCGCATCCTCCGAAGATTATCCTATTGTAAGAAACCGAAGGTGTACCGTTCACATAATTCATTGTTTCCAGTTTCCATAACATTTTACCGTTGTTCGGATCAACACAGTGTAAAAAATAATCATAACTTCCAAAAATAATTCCGGCCATTTTCCCGGAAAACCAGGAATTCGCAGACCCAATAATCTGGTTTTCTGTAGTATATAACCATTCACGTTTACCTGTTAACTTATTGACAGCGTGGAATATACCATCCGTTGTACCTACATATATTTTATTGCCATACACAAGAGGAGGAGCCTCTACTGGATTTCCTGTCTCATATTTCCATTTTACTTTACCGTCATCGCCAACAGCATAGATATTGCCGTTGTCAGTTCCAAAATAAATGATGCCATCAGCAAATACTGGAGAGGATTTGGTTCTGACGCCGGTTGAAATATTCCATATCATAGAAATGGATTCCGGAAAATCAATTGTAGTGCTGCCGGAAAGATCGCTTTTCCCACGAAAAATAGGCCAGTTACTGGAACTCTCTTGAGAAAAGGATAAACCGCCTGTAAACAGAAAAAATGATATTAAGTATAAATATTTCACCTATGATTTATTATTTAAATTTTCTTAAAGCGCCAGTAGGACATACTTCTATACAAATATCTGCTTTATTTTTTAAAATATTTTCAAATTTTTCCATCAGAGGTTCAGATACCCGTGTAAGGAATCCTTTTCCTATAAAGCAAAGAGAAGGATCATCCTTACTATCTTCACACACTCTTATACATAAACCACATTTTATACATTTTGCATATTCAAAAATCAAGCCGGTATTGTAATTTATTTTTTTTTCGATAGTAGCATTGATAAGTTTGCTGGTAGGATCCTTCAATGAATACTCTTCGGCAAGGTATCTTAATTTGCAATTTTCTGAAGCTCTGCAATCGCAATGCATGCAATTTTCCGCTTCAATTGCAGCCGATTCAAAATCCGATATTTCCCTTATCCTTGTCCCATTTCCGATACACTCCTTCAGCCATTCTTTCAATTCACTATCGCTTAGCTTTCCAATCCTCGAGTTGAAACGATTTCTTACCGGATTATAATTTTTTATTCCCTTCTGGGCCGGAGTTTCTTTGTCAGACTGTTTATTAGTATCCTGGTTAGGGTCATATTTATTTATCTTACGTGCAATGAATAATTGTATATTGCGTATTGAAATAGGCTGGTCTATTTTTTTCCTCCTGCATGCATTTTCACAATAACCGTTACAATTAACACACAGTATTTCAGGTGTTTTTATTTCTGATCTGGCAAGCTCGATAGCATTTTGAAATTCACCTGATATTAGTAATCTATTCATCAGTGGTATATTATAACCAGCCGGACAAACAAGCCTGCAGGGAGCTTCACACTCAGCTCTGTGTTCTAAAAGAAGGAGTTCAATAGCTTTTTTCCTCATTTCTTTCACATCTTCGCCTGTAGTATTAATATCCATTCCATCCTGTACCAATGCTGAACATGAAGGAATATAACTATTTGAAACTTTATTTTTTACAATACAAACCATACATGAAGAGTAATATTCCACACCTTCTTTATGGCATAGTGTGGGAATATGAATCCCTGCTCTGGTGGCAGCTTCAAAAATAGTCTGACCTTCTTCAGCTTCTATTTCAATATTGTCAATTTTCAGTCTGATCATTTATGTTAACAATTTCAACGGCATTGTATTGACATACAACCCGGCAGTTATCACATTTTGTACATAATTCCTGATTAATTTCATGTTTCTCGTATGGCTTGAATTCTATCGCAGAAACAGGACATCCCTGAGAGCACTTTGTACAGCCTATACAATTATTATTTATCACATATTTGATGAGATCCTTACATTTCTTAGCAGGGCAATATCCTCTTGTATGAGCTTCATACTCATCCCTGAAATATCTGAGTCCCGTAAGAACAGGATTAGGGGCCGTTTCCCCGAGTCCACACAAGCTTCCGTTTTTGACTAATATACAAAGTTTTTCAAGTTCATCAATCTCAGCAATTGAAGCTTTCCCTTCGCTTAATCGTTCTATGATGTCGAGCATCCTTTTTGTGCCAATGCGGCAGAAAGTACATTTTCCACACAACTGCTTATGTGTGAAGGTCAGAAAGTATTTTGCAATATCCACCATGCAGTCGGTATCATCGAGGACAACCAATCCACCCGATCCCATCATTGCACCTAAATTTGTAAGCTCTTCATAATCAATATGTATGTCGGACATTGTTTCAGGGATACAACCTCCTGAAGGTCCGCCAATTTGAACTGCTTTAAATTTTCTTCCTTCACCTACGCCATTACCGATGTTTTCGACAATTTCCCTTATAGTTATACCCATTGGAACTTCTATAAGCCCCCCCTTTGAAATTTTTCCTGCAAGGGCAAAAACCTTGGTTCCTTTGCTTTTCTCTGTGCCGATATTACGGAAAGCATCAATACCGTTGTTGATTATCCATGGCACAAGGGCAAATGTCTCCACATTGTTTACCAGTGTCGGTTTGTTTTTGTAACCTTTAAGGGCAGGATAGGGAGGTCTCAGACGCGGTGTGCCTCTTTTACCTTCCAGTGATGCAATAAGAGCCGTCTCTTCTCCACATACAAATGCTCCTGCACCTTCAAATATCCTGACATCAAATGAAAAACTCGTCTGAAAAATATTTCTTCCAAGTAAACCTTTATTATAACATATTTCAATTGCATTTCTGACTCTTGAAACAGCAAGTGGGTATTCAGCTCTTATATAAAAAATACCTTCTCTTGCGCCTGTAGCTAAAGCTGCTATCATCATACCTTCAATTACCCTGAAGGGAAATGATTCGAGTAGCATTCTGTCCATAAATGCTCCCGGATCACCTTCGTCGCCGTTACAAACTATATACTTTGGAAAACCTTTCGCCTCTTCAAATATTTTCCATTTATTGCCTGTAGGGAATCCGGCACCTCCACGGCCCCTTAATCCACTTTCGGTTATAGTGTCAATGATTTTTCCGGGATCAGGCAGAAGAATACATCTTTTAAAAGCCTCGAAGCCTCCAAGCATAATATATTCATCTAACGAATCGGGAGAAAGTATTCCGCTATGGAGAGTTGCAAGACGAACCTGGAGATGCAGAAAATTATTAAGAAATTTTTCTCTTTGTTCTCCTGATATATTTATAGGACTTTCAAGCACTTTATCCGACAGAAAAGTATCTATCAGATCATTAATTTTGACCTTAATTTTCTTATTTAACAATACTGGATTTACATGGTTAAGTATTATTTCCTCTACTTGATCTTTGTTTACTTTGGTATAACGGAAATGAGTATTATCCTTTGTAACTATTTCGAGTAGAGGTGTCTGATTACAGACTCCTACGCAACCTACAGGCTTGATTCTTATGTTGAGATCATATTTATCCTTTATTTCAATCAGTTGGGAAAGCACTTCCTTGCTGCCGCCTGCAACACAACATGAACCAACGCCAATTCTGACTTCTGCATCTGGCTCTTCTGCTATATCCTCTTTTTTAAGAGAAAAATCCTGTGCGTGTGATTCGAGAAAATTTTTTATTATTTCACCAGCCTGAGTGGAATTTACATGACCATAAGTTTTACCGTCTATTTGGACTACAGGTGCAAGAGTGCAGCAACCAAGACATGCCACTTCTTCAATTGAAAACATATTATCAGGTGAAGTACTCGTGTCTGGACCTATTTTAAGTTCTCTCTGGAAAGCTTCAGATATAAGTCGGGATCCCTTTACATGACAAGCAGTGCCCGAACATATCTTAACTATATGTTCTCCTGCAGGAATGTGTCTGAATTGAGAATAGAATGTTGACACTCCTGAAATCTGTCCGGGAGTTATATCACTCACTTCACAGATATGCTTAATCGCTTCAGAAGGAAGATAATTGAGCCGTCTCTGTACTTCCTGAAGTATAGGAATAACTTTTTCCTTCTCACGTCCTATATTTGCGACAACCTCTTCAACAACGGAAATAATTTCACTTGTATCGGTCGGTTTGCAGTTACAGGTTTTAACATTAATATTTTTTTCTTCTTTCTTCAATTTTGTTGTGATATACAAAATAGATTATTCCTTGTTCTTATATAAATATTCTTTTCTGAAAATGCCGGAGTACAGTCTGACGGTTCGCCGACTGATAATGTTCCTATATGTTCAAATTTCTGTGACGCTTTCACTATATGCATAACGCCGGTGCGATCGAGAAGGTAAATTTTACCGTCAGCGATTATAGGTGAAGCATAAAACGGGTCCATAAAATAATGTGTCCAGATAGTATCGCCCTTCTGTGCATTATAACATGCCACATCACCGTAACCTGTAGCTATGACGAGAATTTCATTATTTGCTACAGGACTTGACACATCGGAAGTAAATGTATTATCTTCCCATACTATTCCAGCATTTTGTCCAGGTTTTATCGCTGCCAGCTTCTGATAATCTGTTTCGGCATATACCATTGAACTGTTGACTGCAAGCGATGGTGCCACATCACCTGACAGACAATCAACCGACCAGAGTTCTTTTCCGTCAACAGGATCAAAGGCGGTGACTGCCGGATTTCCATTTATTATAACCTGTGGTTTGTTATCGAAAATCCCGATAACAGGGGAAGACCAGACAGGATAGCCTCTCCTTGGAGTCTCCCATATCATTTCACCTGTGTTTATGTCAAATCCCATCATTGAGAGTCTCTGGTCAGAATCATGCTGAACAATGAGAGTGTTTTCATAAATAATCAGAGAACATGAATATCCATAAGCATTCTCAAGCGGACCGATATTCAGAGCCCATTTTTTATTTCCGTCATGGTCGAGGCAAATCAGGTTGCCATTTGAAAAAATGGCACATACTGCATCGTTGTTTACGGCAGCAGTTGGAGTAGCAAGCCCTGCTTCGGCATCCATCTTCGGTGGTTCGGTAGGTTCTCCGGGTATTCCTGAAGCTGATGCCGTCCATAATATATTACCACTGATTTTATCAATGCAATAAATTTCACATTGCGTATCTTCTGCCCCCGTAATAAACAGCTTGTTTCCCCAAATAATAGGGGAGCTTTTCCCATATTTGGGCACCTGTAATTTCCATTTTATGTTTTTTCCGGTTTCTACATCCCATTCAAAAGGGTAACCTGAGCCTCCTGCTATACCGCGGCCGTACTGGCCTCTAAAAGAAGGAAAGTTTATGGAATCAGGCATGAATTCTTCCATGAGAACTCCAACTTCCGGCTGTTTGCCTGATTTATCGGTCTTTGCTACACCGCTCTTTTTCTCTCCAGCCGCAATGCGTGTAGTACTGAAATCGGGAAGGTTACTTCTGAGAATGAATGATATAACAATGGCTCCGGCAGTCAGAATTGAACCGGATAAAAGAAGATATTTCCTGCTGCTTGACTGAACAACGGTTTGATCCCGTTTGGAACCAGGGATTGAAGGCACAACTTTTTCATTCTCTGAAAGCAAATACTGGCAGAATAAAAAAACAATTGCACCTGCAAGCAATAAATAAGAGCCAGTTTCCACTTGCCCGCGTGAAGAAAAATAAGCTTTACGTGCCATAAGATCAATAGCCCTCACTTGTTCAGCCATCAATGCGTTATCCGGATCTTTATCATATTGTTCTTTAATCCATTGAAAGGCAGGATTATCTAGCGGATTGATTGTCTTTAACTGAATAAAACTGAATATCATAGTTAAAGCTATGATGATAGTAAATATCCCTGATATATGACTGATAGATTTTAGTATATCTATTTCTTTTTCTGTTAGTTTTCTCATTTATTCATATTTTTGACTTCAACAGGGCAATATTTAAAGCATCTTCCGCAACTGTAACATTTACCCTGGTTTGGTTTATATTCTGTTCTTTTCCTGGTGACTGTAAGCGAAAGCAGACTTATCCCGAAAGACATTCCAAGGAAAATACCCGCCCAAGGAGCAGTCTTTTGGAACCTTTTAATTATCGTCATTTCATTTGCAAAAAGTTCCTCATCAGTCTGTCCTGTTTCCTTATATGCTATAGCAGCCTTTGATACTGCTTCAATGCCTTTTTCATTCTCAATTCTTATTTCCTGAGCAAGACGTACATCTCTGTGAATTTTTGACAAACCCGGAGCCATATAGTAAAATAAAAATCCTCCTGCAGCTGCAAGCAATGGGATAAGCAGAAAATATAAAATAAATCTTTTTCTTAATCGTTCGGGAGGTTCTTTAGGATGTTCCAGATTGGATGGCAAGATTGCATTGTAAGGGCAGGCATCTTCCTCGCACAGTCTGCAGTTTGTACACTCTGAAGGAGTGATACTCAGATGCTTTCTTGCAAACCTCGAGAAAATATTCATAAGAACACCATAAGGACATAGGAACCTGCAATAAGGACGGTTTATAAAAATTCCTGCAACTAACAATAGAATACCGAAAATTATCATTGTATACGGAGCATCCAGACGGAATATCCCGACAAAAGGATCGTACCTGCATATCAAAAATGTACTTTGGGTTACAGAAAACAGCACAGCAAGAGCAAGATATACGAATGGTACCGCAGACATTACAGTCTCGATGCTCTTCGGAAGCTTGACAGGTTTTAGTCCTGTAAGTTCCTGAATAGCTCCAAGAGGGCAAACACCGGCACAAAATACCCTGCCAAATAAAAGGGCAAAAACAAGCGGTATAAGGAAGAACAATAAAGCTGTAAGGGGAATTGTATAATCTTTATTAAACAGTGCAAGAGAAACATTTTGAACAGACCCGACAGCGCAAATACAACCTTCTCTGAAGAATCCAAAATAAGCCAGAGAGAAAACTGACATCCATACCAGTCCCTGCCGCGATCGTTTCTTTATAGCAAGCCATGTAGTTACAGAAAGAGCAGCTATAAGAACACAAACATCAATATATTCCCATATAACCGATCTCTGTAACGGCATCTGATTCTCGGGGTAAACATATCCCGATTCAAATTCAGGACGTGGAAACCGTTCCTGAGCAAATAGTACTGAATGCCACAACAACATTATTATTAAGAGCAGGTATGGGATTGAATTCTTTTTCATCTATTCTAATGAGTTCTTTAATTTCCCGTTGCTTTGTCTTTCGGTATATATTGATCTTCAGCAGGAATACGAGAGACTGCCTTCGATGGACAATTTCTGGCTATTGAACAGTCGTTGCAGTTAACACATAAATCCTGTTTTATCTGCATATAAAGCGAGCCGTTTCCGAAGTCTTTGCATCCCTTTACACATTTTGCGCAACCGTCGCACAAATCTTCATTTATATTGTACTCAAAGAAAGGTTCTTCAACGAATTTCCTTTCAATTGCCCCTGTAGGGCACATCTGAACCTCAGCTCCCGTACTTATTGTCTTTGCTCCTTCCTTGAGAAATCCTCCACAGAGATCACAGTAACCGCATAGTGTATATGCATGTACACATTTAGACGCTGAAGGTGTAAGAACACAACTCGTCTTGCAGTTGCCACATGCAGTGCACTTGAAAGGATCAATCTGCCAGACGTAACCCGATACTGTTGTCTTTTTAAAAAGTGCAACAGGTATGGCAACAAAAGGCACTGCCAGAATAATATTTAAGGCTTTCTTTACAAAATTGCGTCTTGACTGGTATTTATTTTTTTCTTCTTTCATCTCTTACCGGCTAAAAAATTATTGCAATCGGACTCACCTCTGCAAATACCATCCCCAGGACACCCATTGCATTTATTTCCAATAACAACTCTCCGACTTAAAACAAGTGAAACCACAATAAGTAAAGTTGCGAGTACTGCTTGAATAATCTTTTTCAGGAAATCGGCTCTTGTAATATTCATAAAACTTATAATTATATCATTCTGTAAGTAAATTCCTTATCTTTTTCAGAGTTATTTTCTTATAAAAACATATAGCTTCCCATTCGCAGGATTTGCCCCGTAAATAATATTACCATCAATGGATGCAACATCGAGCGGGACAGAAGCTACAAAATCATTATCTGATGAAACATACTCGACAAAACCTCCCTCAGGTCCCATGATTTTGATTCTGTTTATTCCCTTTTCAGCCGTTACAAATCCCTGAGGTATAACGGCAAAATGAGCAGGGTTGCAACATCCGCAAAAATCTTCCGGAGCTGTGCCGGATTTTCCGAACGTGGATAAAAGCTGCCCCTCGATACTTCTTTTTTCAATCCTGAAATTACCGGTATGTGCCAGAAAAAGAATATTTTCAGGTGTAAGGCAGACGTCGAAATAGGGACTTGGTATAAGCAGTTTCTCTCCCGATTGTCCTAGTATTGAAATAACTTCTCCGTCTTTTTTCAGAATATATACTATTTTATTTCCTGCATCGGCTACTGCAAGATAATTCTTATTTACCGATATAGACGTAAAAAGAGAGTTTTCATCATAAGGGCCCCATTCTCCCATAGGTTTTCCTCGTGTGTTTACAAGAAATATCAATTCTTCTGAAGTTGCAAAAACAGTATCTCCCGATACAGCAATTGCAGTTATCTTATCAGGTGTGCTAAGCGTCCATTTTTCTTTCAAATCATTATCATAACAAGATAAAAAGGAATCACCACCAAGGAAAATATTGCCATTAGTTGAAACAGCAACAGTTTTTAACCCTTGTTTGATAAAAACTTCATGTAAAACTTTCCATTGCTCTAAAGGAAAAGTTTTATCAGCTTCAACGAAATTTTCCTTGATTTCAGCCGGCTTCCTGACCGTGTCATATATCATATATCCAATAAAAGTCAGAATGATCAGAATTGATAATAATGTAATTAGCTTTTTATTTTTCATTTCTTCCTATTTTTTACCAATATAAAGACAAACCATATTCCTCGAATCTCTAAGTATGAGATAATCACCTGCCAGAGCCATGGGTGCCCATGCCTCAATGCCGTCCATAATTTTATATTTAGACAACAATGATGCCCCTGTTGTTCCAATATTAAAGACATATAGGTTAGCATCATCATCGAGTAGAAACATTCTGTCACCGCTTATCAGATATGGGCCTAGCCCTCTTCCATACCTATTCTCTCTTCCGCTCGACCAGACAGGTGTTCGGAGATCGGATACATTATAACAAACCAGTTGCTTTTTTAACTCTCCTGCGTTTTCAGGCATTACCGTCCACATAAGGTCGCCTGTGATTATCGGAGTGTGCTGGTCACTCGATGCGCCCTCCATTGCTTTATGTGTTTCAACAACTGTTGCATTGAATGCTGAACCGTCGTAATTTATTCTTAATTTGGTGCCACCTGCTCCATAGCTTCCGAAAACAGCTATCTCATTATTTTTCAGCAGTAACGGAGATGCAACCGAAGTTGCTGGATTCCATTCTTTTGTAGTCCAGAGAAGTCTGCCTCTATCGTTGTCTTCGGCTGAAACGCCGCAGACACCGCCGATAGCGTTGTACACATACATTTTCTTTCCGTGAATGACCATAGGCATTATCGAACCATGCGACATCCTGAGAGTGTCGGGATTCGGTGTTCTCCATAATTCTTTTCCCGTAGCACAATCAATACCTATCATCAGCGCTTTACCGCCTGTTGCGATAACTGCAACGTCATTATCTATTAGAGGGCATTGCCCTGTATACCAGTCGGGAACAATTCTTCCCTTAGTCGTGCCGGGAATGGTAAACTCTTTTTCAATGTCGCAAGTCCAGAAAAGATTACCTGAAACCGGATCTAAACACATAACATGCGCTCTCGGACCTATAGTTACAAGATATTTATCGGTTACAGCAGGAATAGTTCTCGAATAACCATGATTTCTTTTCAAATCAACGTAATACCATCTTCTCCATATTTCGATGCCCGACTTCAGTGAAAAACATCTCAGTACATCTGCTTTACGCCGTTCATCATAATCCAATACATAAACTCTACCGTTATGTACCGAAGCCCCGGCATAGCCTTCGCCAAGAGTTTTTTTCCAGACAACAGGAGGTCCTGCCGAATCCCACGATTCAGCAAGAGGAACAGTATCATGATTTATGTTATCGAAGTAAATTCCTCTGAACCTCGGCCATTCACCATAGGCATATTCATCGAATTGATTGAGTGTATCGAAGAATTCGCCTATAACAACAGTATCAGGCCGTGGCTCAATCTTTGGCCTGTTGTCCATACCCGGAACCCGTGCAACTATTTCCGCAGGATAATGATCCTCCGCATACCACCATATCAATACAACTACTGCAAGTATTGCAAAAAGGCCTGAAATGAAATTTTTATTTAGTTTTTCCGGCAACATTTTATTCAACTACTTTGTATGTCTATCACTTTTTGTTAAGATTTTCTTCCCGTATTTGTTTTACATTTTTCAT
>Ga0116185_1002531_pt1 | contig 16821 bp, 14 predicted proteins | sample AD_JPNNA7_MetaG_FD_89754 | JGI IMG/M metagenome (GOLD analysis project Ga0116185, IMG submission 89754) | Active sludge microbial communities of municipal wastewater-treating anaerobic digesters from Japan - AD_JPNNA7_MetaG | ecosystem: Engineered > Bioreactor > Anaerobic > Digestate | place... | reverse complement strand
GCTCTTTAAGGGCAGCCCCGTAAACTCGCTCCGCTTCGCTGCGCTCAGATAGTACGGGGCTAAGCGCCCTTCAGGATTCGCCTGGCTGCATAAGCAAAAAGGTCTGCAATGTCCACTCCAGACCCCCCGGCCATTCAACTCCGGTACGTACTCTCCCTGTGAGGGAATCTTTCTCTTTGCTCTGTCAGTTAATCTTTGTCATTCCCGCGAAGGCGGGAATCCAGCGGATCTCGAGCTTCCTGTAGATCCTCCCTGTCAAACTGTCATCATGAAGATGCACCACAAGATTCCCTTTTGCCATATTGGCACGGGTAGAAGTGTAGAAGAATGATCCCTGTGCCAATTTGTCACTATCCATGAAATGAGTCTTTATCTTCCCCTCCTGTTTTCAATGGGTTATGAAGATGCACACTCTGGCACGCTCATTGATATACCTACAGCAGAAGTTAATTGAAAAGCTAAAGGAGGTAGAAAACAATGTTGACTCTCTGGATCGCTATCGGCTGCTTGTTCATGACAGGTATCGGCATCAGGTTCACCTACAAGGTCTTGGGTCTCACCCCTGCTGAGGCTACTGCCGTGTTCGTCCTCATGGTCGTCCTGGTGGGCATCAATACCGCCCCTGCCAGAGAGCTCCTCATGAGCCTCTTCTAAAAGAGAACGACCAGGCAGCAGAAGGCAAAAGGAGAATAAAGGAGGTACGGTCATGAAAGAGACTCAGAAGAAGAAACGGGAAAAGATCCCACGGGCTCTGGCCAACAGGCTCTCGAGGATAAGCGCCTACAGCCTCGTGCTCGTCATCATGACCTTCCTGGGCCTCTATGCAGGCTTATGGCTCGACAGGCTCACCGGCATGGCCCCCAACTTCACCCTCCTGCTGCTCATTGTCGGCATTGTCTTGGGCTTCAAGGGATTCATCGAGGAGGTCACCCTCGAAAGGAGGGCTAAAGCATGACGCTTATATTCATAGCCACAGGATCGATCGCCTTTGCAGGCATCGCGGTCCGCTTCGCCTCCCGCTCTTCCCGCAAGGCTACCCTTCCCTCCCCCGCTAAATAACCATCCCGCCCACTTGCCGGGCGGGATGCTTCCTCTGGCAGAAACAAGGGACTATTTCCCTCACACTTCCCCCGAGTCCAGCCAGGACTATCTCGATAGATTCCCACCTCATTAAACACCCAACACCAATAGTTGCATCCCTCGAAGTTCGAGGTCCCCCCGATTCCCGCATCCGCGGCTATGGCAATTAAAATTATTTGATTTATGCTAAAACGCCTGTTATATTATTATCATTCATTGATCGAAGTTCCTATCGATCTCCACAACACAGTGAGAAGGAGGGTCCATGAGCAGAGGAGATTTCTTCAAAGGCATCATTCAGATGGAGTTCAATGCTGAAGGGTTCGACAGGGTCGGCAAGCTTCCCTGCTTCTACTATGACAATACGGCCATGACGGCCATCTACACCGCATCCACGGATATGGTCCGCCGCCACCTTCCCGTATCGGCCATGCATCCGGTCGAGGTCGTCCCCGGCAAGGCGCTGGTCGCCTTCACCGCGTTCGAATACCGCAGGACCGACATCGATCCCTACAACGAGTTCTCGATCTCCTTCCCCATCACCTTCGGAAAAAAGGGCATTCCCGGCCTCACTGTCCTCTCCATGATGGCGAGGAGATACTTTACCGCATATGTCTGGCAGCTTCCGGTCACGACCGAGATCGCCCGCAAGGGCGGGGTCGACTACTACGGGTATCCCAAGTTCCTGGCGGACATCGACTTTTCCCATGAGGGACACAAGCTCGTATGCACGCTCTCCGAAGGCGGCGAGAAAATCCTCTCCCTCAGGGGAAAGAAGCTCAAGACCTGTCTGGAAAAGGTGAACCGGTTCAAGACCTACTCGGTCAAAGACGGCGTGCCGCTCGTCGCGAACATCTACATGAACCCCATTGAGTTCGGCAAGAGCATGAGCAGGAGCGCAGCCGAGCTCTCCATCGGCGAGAACCACAGAATCGCCCGGCAGCTCCGTGAGCTGGGTTTGAGCGACAAGCCCCTCTTCTACCAGTACATGCCCGTGATGGAGGCCATCCTGTTCGGCGGCCGGAACCTCATGGACGACTAGAAAGGGCAACTCATGGCATCAATGACGTTGAACTACGGGAAATACCTCGAGTCGAACCGGAACGCCCCCAAATTGCTCCGCAAGGCAGTCGAGTTCCGCAGGCGGTTCATCGATCCGGTGGCCGACGAGATCGACAAGAAGATGCTCCATGACCCCCACTTCCACCCTCACGGCATCGTGGTGAGGGGATGCGAGTACGGCCTGCTCACCCTGCCGGTACCGAGCTTCATGGGCGGCGGCGACGCCAAGGTCCTCGACTCCGCCATCGTGCTCGAAGAGCTCTGCGCCGGGTGCGCCGGAATCGCCAACATCTTCGGCGCCCACTATCTCGGCCTTTCCTGTGTGCTCGTGGGCCTTGCCTTGCACCAGTTCGACACCATCGTCCGCGAGCTCGTCGAAAAGGAAAAGCAGGGGGAGCCCGTGATCTTCTCGGCAGCCGTGACCGAGCCCATGGCAGGCACAGATGTCGAAGACGGGGATCTTCTCCGCACCGCACGTCTCATGACCTTTGCGAAAAAGGTGAAAGGCGGCTTCGTCCTGAACGGCACCAAGGTCTTCATCAGCAACGGATCTGTTGCACAGTACAACCTCGTCACCTGCGCGACGGACCGCAATTACCCGGTGCAGACCTGGAGCTCGTTCGTCGTGCCCGCAGGAACGAAGGGGTTCTCTGCCGACAAGGTGGAGCTCAAGATGGGGATGCGGGCCTGCCACGCGGCCCAGCTCGTGTTCGAAGACTGCTTCATTCCGGACGAGTACGAGGTGGGCGCCGGCGGCACCTCGGCAGACCTGACCGAGGTCGTGCTCGCTGCATCGAGGCCGCCCGTGGGCGCCATTGCAACGGGCATCGCCCGGGGCGCCTACGAGAAGATCTTGAACTTCTGCCGGACCAGAAGAAGCGGCAGCGGCAAGCTCGTCGACAGGCAGTGGGTGCAGATGGCGCTGGCCGACATGTATTCGATGATCCAGCTCGCCAGGCAGATCTACCTCCATGCCGCATACGTGTTCGACTCGCAGATCATGGCCCCCCTCATGGGCAACCGGATAGTCACGGACACCGCCATGAAGCTCTTCTCGCCCGCAAGGAGAACCCGGCACGGCCTGAAGCTCACGGCCTCGAGCACCTTCAGGAAGGCCATGTACGGCTTCGTGCAGAATAAGATCGACGCCGAGGACAGGGACTTCTCGCTCGCCATGTCCTCGATGGCCAAGTTCTCCTGCAGCGACCTCGCGGTGCAGGTCTGCCTGAAGGCCCTCGAGATCATGGGGCCGGAGGGCGCGCAGGAGAGGAACTCGATCGAGAAGAGCTTAAGGGACGTGAAGCTCACCCAGATCTACGAGGGCACGAACCAGCTGAACCGCTACGAGCTCTACAAAAAACACATCAAAGGTGCGATCAGTGAATAACGACAGCGAATACTTCCGGATATTCATCGATTCCATCGGCAAGCTGGCCAAGAAGAGCCTCATCCCCGCCATCCCCGAGATCGACCTCGACCCGGGATATGCCGGCAGGATCGACCTCTTCAGGATGCTCGAGGACGTGGGCATCCTCGGGCTCGGCAGCCCGGACTCCGAGTTCTCGTACTTCAGTAGCATCGTCTCCGTGCTCTCGAAGGTCTCCGAATACTGTGCAGGCATCGGTGCACTGGCCGCCTTCTCGATCGCCTCGAACCTCTTCCTGCGGCGCCTCGGCATAAGTACCGCATCGAAGCCGGCAGCCCTGTGCCTCTTCGAGGAGGACGAGCTCGACCTGGTTGAGGAGGGAATTCCGTTCGCAGCATCCATCAAGGACGGCACGCTCAGCGGCAGGAAGAGATCCGTGATCCTCGGAGGCTACGGCGGGCCGTTCGCTGTCTTTGCAGACGGGAAAGACGGCACCGAAGTCTGCCTCGTCGAGCCGGATGGAGATCGTGTTTCCATCGAGGAAACTCCCCTCATGGGCGCCCGCGCTCTCAGGTGCGCGGATGTCAGCTTCACCGGTGCCGAGCCCTCCTCGTGTGCGCCGGTCAGGCATGAGGATGTGGTCTACCTTCTCTCGACCTTGAGCCTGTTTCTCTCTGCCTGCGCCTGCGGAACTGCCGCGAGGGCCGTCGACATCGCACGCGAGTATTCGAAGGAGCGCTACCAGGGCGGAAGCATGATCGAGCAGCATGACGCCATCAAGCTCCTCATCGAGCAGAACAGATCATCCCTCCAGGCAGCAGCCGATGCAGTGAGCGCCTGCGCTGCAAGGTTCGACCCGACGGATGCGAAGATGACGAACTGCCTGCGAGTCAAGGCCGCGGCATCGAAGGCAGCAGTGAACGCCTGCCTCGACGCCATCCAGGTCCACGGCGGCTACGGCTATATGAGGGACTACGGCGTCGAGAAGCGCTTCCGGGATGCAGCCACGCTCTCGGTCCTGCCCCTCGACTCCACGAGACTGCTCCTCCTTGCCGATGCGCTGGTGTGACCCGGCCGGTCATTGCGGGCTCAAAGCTAAAGCACCATTTCGATAAGCCTGGGTCCCTCTTCCTGCAATGCTTGAGACAGCTCCCGTGCCAGCTCTTCTGCCGTCTCTGCCTTTGCCGACGGAACGCCGAAGCCTTCGCCGATCTTTACCCAGTCTGTTCCGGAAAGGTCGAGGAGCTTGCTCGCTGCGGGGCCGGGCTGGAGAACCCCGAGCCTGCTGAGCTCGAGCCTGAGGATGTCATAGCTCCGGTTCGAGCAGATGAGCGTCACGACATTCAGGCCCAGCTTTGCCTGGGTCCACAGGGCCTGGATCGTGTACAGGGCCGCGCCGTCAGCCTGGAAGTTTATGACCTGCCTTCCGGGGCAGGCGATGGCCGCGCCCGTCGCACACGGCGGCCCCTGGCCGAGCGACCCGCCTGTCAGCGTGAGCAGGGTGAAGGGCTTCGAGCCCGCGGTGAAGGGGTGGTAGAAAATGCTGTTCGTGATAGCCTCCTCGACCACGATCGCCCTCTCGGGCTGAAGCATGGCGAGCACGATGCAGATCTTTTCGCCGTCGAGCTTGCCGGTGGGAAGCGCCAGGTCAGAAGGGCCGGCAAGGAGCTCCCTGGGAGGGTGGGACAGTGCACCGAGCCCTTCTGCCAGTGCTTCGAGGACTTCGAGGATATCCTGCGTGACCCCGCCGATGCTGACCGTTTCCTGGCCGGTCTCGATGAGGCTTCCGGGCACGTTCCTGTAGCCGAAGAACGAGACCGGCTTCCTGGCATCTGCGAAGACGAGGGTCCTGTACCGGGAGAGCATGCCGATGGCCATCTCCGGCAGGTACGGTATCCTCGGAACATCCGGCAGACCAACGCCTCTGTCCATGCGTGCGGGGAACGTCTCGGCGATCAGGTCGCACCCGCATGCGGCCTTTATCCTGACGGCCTTCATGAGACCCTCCCTGCCGAGCGCCCTGCCGCCGAGCACCAGGGCAGTGCTTCCCCTGCTCCTGAGCAGCCTGGCAGCGAGATCGACGGCATCTCTGTCCACAGGGCCATACTCGAGGGGAATCTCCTCGATATTTTTCTCGCTCACCTCTTCGAGCTGGTAGTCATAGGGAAGGATGAGGGTCGCGATCTGCCCCTGCCTGCACGCATGTATCGCATGCGAGGCGTCGGCCTCGATCTCCCGGGCGCTCGAAACAGTCCCGCACCATCCCGAGACCGTTCCTCCGAGCGCCTCGATGTCCATGGCCAGGGGCGGGTCGAAGCCCCGGTGCCAGGCGGCATGCTCGCCCACTACGGTAAAGACGGGGGTGCCCGCCCTGCGGGCATTGTGGAGGTTCGAGATCCCGTTTGCGAGGCCGGGCCCCAGGTGCAGGAGCACCATGGCGGGCTTTCCAGCCATACGGCCGTAGCCGTCAGCTGCGCCGGTGCAGACGCCTTCGAACAGACCCAGGATCGGCCTCATGCCGGGAGCCTTGTCAAAGGCCTCAACGATCGGCATCTCGGTGGTGCCGGGATTGGCAAAGCACACATCGATCCCGCTTCTGAAGGCTGTCCTTACGAGGATTTCGGCTCCGTTCACGGCTTCCTCCTTTACGGGAGCGGATTGACGATATAGAGCGGCTCTTCGCCCTTGAGCACCCGGGCCAGGTTGTTCGTCGCCATGTTGATGATCCTGCCGGCCGCCTCGTTCGATACGCCGGCCACATGAGGCGACAGCAGGACCTTGTCGCCTGGCACCTTCAGCAGGGGGTCGTCCGGGCTCACCGGCTCTTCGGCAAAGACGTCGCAGGCAGCGCCCGCGATCTTCCCGCTGCGAAGGGCATCGGCAAGGGCGTCAGTGTCGACGAGCTCTCCCCTGGCCACATTGATGAGGTATGCCGTAGGCTTCATCGCCTCGAGCTCGGCCTTCCCGATCATGCCCCTCGTGGCATCCGTCAGCGGTGCATGGAGGCTCACGATGTCCGAGAGCTTCAAGAGGTCCGGGAGCCCGCAGTACTCGACGCCGTACTGGTCCTCGACGTCCTCGCCGGCCCTGGCGATGTCGGTGTAGAGCACCTTGCCGAGGCCGAAGGGCTTCAATCGCACGGCGACCGCCTTTCCTATCCGGCCCAGGCCTGTGAGCCCCCAGGTCTTGCCGGAGAGCTCGGCAGGCTTGACCGCCATCTGCTCCCACCTGCCCTGCTTCATGCCCTGATGGGCTGCAAACAGGTTTCTCAGCAGGCACAGGCCCCAGGCGATCGTATGCTCGGCCACGCTCACCGTGTTCGCTCCGGGCGTGTTCGCCACCCTGATCTTCGCCTTCGTGCACGCATCGATGTCGATGTGCTGGTAGCCAACGCTCGGCTGCTGGATGAGCCTGACCGACGATGCCTTTGCGAGAACCTCCCTGTCTATGCCCTGTTTGAACGTATAGTCCCCCAGCACCGCATCTGCCCGTGCAATTGCCTCGCCGAGCTCAGGCCTGCTCATCTCGTGACCGAAGACCACATCGAAATCTGGGACGCCTTCTGTCTGCAGGATGAGCGCCTTGACCAGATCGGCAGGGAGCGGAGCCAGTGAAAGTACAACCGGTTTCATACCACCACCTCCTCGAAGCACTAAGATGAATTATAACACTCATCATTGTAAAGCCAAGGTTAATCCCGGTCTTAGGTCCTCTCACAGGGCACGGCTGCCGCCGTGAGGAAGCCTTCAGCTTTGTAAAAAATATCTGGACAAACTCCACATTGCCTGGTACATACAATTCTGGGGGCTGGCAAGCTTCATCAAGCTTACATCGTTTTGCAATCGGTCAGTCATGTTGATATTCAACGAGGAGCACACCGAGATCGAAATTCACCGTGAGTAGGGGAATGGCTGGGGGAAGAATCGGCATTCATAGGACGGCAACCGCCGGCCCCCAACCTGAATCATAGATAAAACCGGTTTCATTCCTGTCTTCTCCCTTTCATGAAGAAGGCTTCACCAATGGGCAAACGTCTGATATCATGCAATCATGAAATATATGGAAGAAATAGACCGTAAGGTTTCCTCTTTGAGCGCGGAGATGGTCCGTCTCCGCCGCGATTTCCATTCCCATCCCGAGCTGGGTTTGCAGGAAGAGCGCACTGCCGGTATCGTATCCGATGTGCTCGATCGCCTGGGCATCGAAGTGCGCAGAGGGGTCGGCGGGACTGGGGTCGTAGGCCTTCTCAAGGGAGATGCCCCGGGCAGGACCCTCATGCTCAGGGCGGATATGGATGCGCTTCCCATCCAGGAAAAGAACGATGTTCCCTACCGTTCGAAAAATGACGGCGTCATGCATGCGTGCGGGCATGACGGCCATACGGCGATCCTCCTGGGAACGGCTTCCGTCCTCTCGGGTGAGAGGCACCGTCTCGCAGGCCGGATCAAGTTCGTGTTCCAGCCCGCTGAAGAGTCGATCGGAGGGGCGCGGACCATGATCGAAGAGGGGGTCATCGAGAATCCCCGGGTGGATGCCGCGTTCGGGCTTCACCTAGCCACCCTCTTGCCCACGGGGTGCATTGCCTGGTGCAAGGGCCCCATGATGGCCGCCATGGACACCTTCACCCTGCGCATACGCGGCCAGGCAGGCCATGCCGCCATGCCCGAAGGGAGCATCGATGCCATCCGGGCAAGCTCACAGGTCGTCCTCGATCTCCGGAAGATGACCGTCAGGGACGCCTCTCCTCTCGCATCCTCTCTCGTAAATGTGGGCACGATCAGGGGAGGCTATGCAGCCAATGTCGTGGCTGAAGAGGTCGAGCTCACCGGAACCGTGAGGACCATGGACAAGGATATCAGGCTTTCCTTCCCCTCTTCCATGGAAAGGCTCATCAGCGAGACCCTCGCGGAGACGGGGGCATCGTACGAGCTGGATTACCGGTTCGGCTGCCCGCCCGTGGTGAACGATCCCGAGATGACCGACCTCCTCTGCTCGGTGGTCAGAGAGAGCCCGTGGAAGGAAGGCCTCGTCGAGATGCCGCCTGTCATGGCGAGCGAGGATATGGCGTGCTACCTCGAGCGCGTACCCGGATGTTTCTTCTTCCTCGGTGCGGGCAACCCCGAGAAGGGGCTGACGAGCCCCATGCACAGCCCGAGATTCGATTTCGACGAATCGGCCCTTGTTATCGGCGCGACGATCTTCTCGAGACTGGCCCTCACGTTTCTTCGGCAGCGGTGATCTTTGAATCCGTACCTTTGCCGGTCCCGCGAAAGCAGACGAGAGATTTCCGCACGCATGCCGCTTTTCCGCAGATGTCCGCCCCGCGCTTGTTGCTTATTGGCCGGCTTCCATCATTAATTATCTCATACATGCGTGAAGCATGCTGTTTATCCGCTTGGCCGGACTGCCGCAAATCATTGTTCCGGAGGTCATTATGAAAAAGGGTTTTCTCATTCCGGTTATATCAACGGCGCTCATCGCTCTTTCTCCTGCCCTTTCCCCTGCAGCCGGAGAATGGACCGGAAATGCAAACCTGCTCTTAGGTGTCAAGTTTCTCGATGAGATCGACTGGGATCCTCTCGACGAGCAGGTCGAGGCGGGCATCGATATCGATTTTCGAAGACGGGAATGGCCTGTCAACCTCGCGGTCGCCTTTGTCTACTCCATGGATGAAGATGACGTTGACGGCGTTGATCTGGACGGCTCGACCGCCGAATTGAGGCTCGGCATCAGAAAGATCTGGGAGCCGGAACAGACCATACGGCCGTTTATCGGGGGCGGGATCGTGCTCCTGAGGGCGGATATCGATTCAGAGTATCAGGGCACGAAAATCAGCGATCACGACGAGACGGTCGGCATATGGGTGAACGGTGGGATCTACTGGACCCTGAACCGGTCCCTGAATCTGGGGTTCAACCTCGGGTTCTCCACGGGCGAGGTCACTCTTTTCGGCCATGACGCCGACGCCGGAGGCTTTCAGTCAGCCCTGCTTGTGGGGTATCACTGGTAGAGCCCTGTCTTCATCTCCCCATCTTCCTGACGACCGTAGGAAAGTGGTGAAGCTCGGTGTGGGGAAGGAAGAGCGCGGCCGTGTACTGGTCCATGTAGCCCGGGAAGCTGCTCAGGTCGATATACGTCATGCGCGCCGAGAGCTCTGCCCGGGTCTTTCTGGATTCTCCCGAGAGCAGGCACAGGCGGGTCCCGGAAAGGGAGGCGTTGCCCACATAGCTGAATTTGTCTGCCGGAATATCGGGGAGGAGGCCTATCGATACGGCGTTCTCGAGATTGAGGAATCTCCCGAATCCGCCTGCCACGTAAAATTTCTCGAGATCCCCGAAGTGCAAATCCGCCTGCTTGAGGAGAAGCGATGCCGCCGAGTATATGGCTGCCTTGGCGCGCATGAGATTCCCGATGTCGGTCTCCGAGAGGATGATCGGTCTGCCTCCAATCGACTCCTCTTCCCCGGCAACCACGTAGGAGGCGCGCCTGCCGTTTATGCGGATGAGCGGGCTCGCTCCGGTCCGCTTGAGCGTGCCGGACGAATCGATCCAGCCGGCCGTGAAAAGCCCTGCCACGAGGTCGATGAGGCCGGAGCCGCAGATGCCGCACGGCCTGCCTCCGCCAATCACCGTGTATTCGGCCCTGCCCGTATCCTTCTCGATGGCGGCGTGATCGATGGCGCCTGTGGTCGCGCGCATTCCGCATTCGATTCCGCCGCCCTCGAAGGCCGGCCCGGCAGAGCAGGCGCAGGTCATGAGGAAATCGCGGTTGCCGAGCACGATCTCGCCGTTCGTGCCGATGTCGATAAAGAGGCTCACCCCTTCCGTGCCTTCTGCAAGTCCGGTCGCGAGAACGCCTGCCGTGATATCCCCGCCCACGTAGCTTCCCACGCAGGGCGAGAGGCTGACGAGCGCATTCGGGTGGATGTCGATGCCCAGCTCACGAGCCGGGACCGGATGCATGCTCATCACCGTGGGCGTGTAGGGCTCGAGGCGGATGTACTCAGGCTTGAGGCCTAAGAGGAGATGGGTCATCACCGTGTTGCCCGATATGCAGCAGGAGGTGATGTCGTTTTTGCCGGCATGCGAGGACTCGACCGCTTCGAGGATGAGGCGGTTGATCGAATGGAGCGCCCGCGACCGGAGGTCATCGAGCCGCTCACCGGTCGAGGCATAGTTGATCCGGCTGATGACGTCGAGCCCGCAGCGGATCTGCTCGTTGTACCCGTTCCTGGTGGAGAGCACGCGGCCGTCTGTAAGGTCGACGAGCTGGAGGGAGATCGTCGTTGTCCCCAGGTCCACGGCGAGGCCGAGGTTCGGCCTTCTGTCATGGCCGCTGCGAACATCGATGATGTGAACGGCACCTGCCCTGGACTCGGGAAGCGCACGATCCGCTGGATTCCCGCTTTCGCGGGAATGACGGTTCACGAGGTTCGGAGACAGCTCGTCGGTATCTTTAAAAGCTGCGATGATGGTTATAGAGCCGTCCTGTTCGCGCAGGGCGTCCGCCAGCTTCCGGATGACGGACAATGGCCAGCGGATCTCTCCGGCATGCTGCAGAGAAGCGAGGGAGCGCTCGACTCTGTCGAGGTCCGAGAGACCGTCTTCGGGCTCCGGCCTTGCAACGTCGAGATGCACGATCCCGGACAGCGGCGAGAGGTCTGCCGCCCCGGGCGCCTCCCAGCCTGCCGCATCGATGCCGTCGTCGAGGGAGGGTTCTCCTGCAGGCATGATCGATTCCGGGACCGTAATGGTGACGTCCTCGACGATGGCGGAAAGGCAGGCATTCACGAGCCCGTCTGCAGGATCGTTCTCGACCGTCCCCGGTGCGGGCTTCGACTCGACCCTGCCGGCCGTTACCTGCACGAGGCATTTGCCGCACGTGCCTTTTCCGCCGCAGGGCAGGTCGATCATGACACGAGCGCGCCAGGCCGCATCGATCACGCCCGTGCCTGGGGCCACATCGAGCTGTGTCCCGCTGGGGAGAAATGTCACCTTGGGCATATGTTCAAACCACTATGTATGATTTGATGAAGCCCTCGAGGTCTGCCGCCTCCTCGGGCCCCACCAGGACCTTCCATCCGGAGAGGCTGTCCTCGAGCTCCCCGCTTATCTGGGAGACGTATCCCGGGATCACGATCGTGCGCGTCCTGATCTTATCTTCGACGCCGTTTTCCCTGATGAACTTCGCGATCGTCGCGGCCGAGAACTTGCCCGCAGCCCAGGCCGTGAGCACGCTCATGCCCTCGCACTCCGGCACGGCGAGCCAGGCGCTGATGCCGCTGTTCTCTATCTCGCCCGAGACGATGAAGAAGGTGAGCGAGAAGTTCGTGGTGACGAACACGGGTGAATCCGGCGTGGGCTCGCCGATCGCATAGAGCTTCGGCTCCACCTGGATGGGCTTCTGGGGGTCGGTATAGATGTTGAGCCTAAGCGTCAGCAGGGTCGCGAGCTGCGCGGGATCGAAGCTCGGCAGCACGCAGATGCTCCCGTACTTCGTGATCTCGGTCACGGCCTCGGCCGTATCGTCCATGAGGCTTCCGGTCCCGACGAAGCGCAGGAACGGAAATCCGAGCGGCTTGAAATTGTCCCTGACGGCGGCACGCCGCGCAATCGTGTTCGTCTGGAGCCCTTCCGAGAGGGAGTTCGTCCCGAAGTGCAAGAAGATGTCCGTGAACCCGCCGTCGCGGAGCTTTGCCGCATGCCCGGCAAGGGTGTCGAGGTCGGGCGCGCTCAGAGCCAGGGCATGCCCCTGCTCCTTCACGACGGGCAGCAGGGCATTAATGGATTCCTCATCCCGGACGCAGACGATGCTGTGCGAGCCGGCAATCTTCGAGGCTGCTTCAATGAGCGCCTGCGTGCTCGGGCTCCTCAGGATAAGAGGCTTGCCCGTAGCTTTGTATGCCTTTTCCGCAAGGGAGACAAAGGCAGAGGCATCGTTCGAAAGCTGGGTCACGGCCGCCATTTCGATAGTGAGAGATTCGCCCACGCGCTCGAGCACATAGCCCTTCACGGCGTGGAGCGTCTCCTCGATCTTTTCCGGCGCATCGGTGTCGTTCACATTGATCGCGATGACGGTCCTGTTTACGAAGGTCTTGTCGTGGCGGTAGAGCACGAGCTCGCCGCCTGCTGTGATCTTCCTGTCGGGCCCGAGCGCGATCGACCTGACCGGCGGCTCGTTGGCGAGCCCGAGGACGCCTTTTGCCTCGTCCGAGGCATAGGGGCAGCCCGAGATGTCGGCTTTCTTCGAGGCGAGCTTCATGGCAAAGGCCAGGCAGGTGTTCGATCCGCACTCCTTGCAGTTCGTACCGGGAAGAAGCTTCTGTATCTGCAGTCCTGTCAGCGCCACGGCCTCGCCTCCCACAGGTTCGTAATGGTCTTCTTCAGTGCCGCACCGGCTTCAGGGTGGTACATGACCAGGATCGACGCACCGGCATAGAGCAGGGAGAGGGCGGTCGAGTACTCCCACAGGCTCGCCCTCTTCTCGAGGTCTCCCCAGGCCGGGAACTCCGACTCGAGAGCCTTCATCTCCTTGATCTTCGCGCATTCCTGTCCGGGGCTCACGATGATGGGCGAAGCGAGCATTTTGTCTCCACCGAGGCTCGTGAGCCGGATCCTCTCCATGACCGAGTAGGTGTACTCGATGCCGTACCCGATGGCGCTCGTGACCGGGTCGATCACGATCCGCTCGAGCGGGATGTTCATGTTGGTGAGCAGGATGTTGAGCTGCTTGGCGATGTTCACGTCGATGGGGCTCTGGGCCACGATCGAATGTCCGTATGCCAGGGCGGCGCCGGCGATGGTCCGGTAGTTGTCCTGCTCGACCCAGGAGAGGAGGAGGTTCTCGCCTTCGCAGCCTCTCGCGATCTCCTTCATCACCTCGTTGTTCTTCTCGAAGTGGCTGTGGCCGGTGACGATGAGCGGCACGTCGACGGCATCGAGGATCGACTTCACGACCTCGAGGGCCCGCTCCGGGCTCGCGTTGCCCTTTTCCGGATGGGTGCCTTCGAGCCGTACGCTGATGAGGTCTGCCCCGTACTTCCCGACGCACACCTTTGCCATCTCGGCAGGGTCGTGGATGAGGTCGCCGTATGCTCTCCTCAGGACTTCCGGATACTTGTCGCTGACGCGATCGAAGACCTCCATGGCGACGAGGGGCCTGTTCGGCATCTCCCCTTCCCAGAAGTGGAAGGGCATCGACGTTTCTCCGCCTACGGTGAGGGTCCGTCCTCGCGTCCCTCCCTGCTCTTTCGTAGCGCCGAGGACCACCTCGCTGACGGCCTGCTCGCACTTCTCTTTCCTGACCGGGACCGACGCGATGGAGGCGATGCGCTCCCTCACGCTTTCCTTCTTTTCATCGGGAGCTTTTCCGCCCTGCCCTGCTGCCCTGGCAGCGAGAGCATCGGCCTTGAGCCCTGCGCCCGGGAACTTCTCGTTCAGGGCAGCGACGAGGTCGGTGACGATCTCGCTCGTGAGCCCCTGCCTGATCTCCTCCTTGATCTGGGAGATGAGCTCTGATTTGAGCTGCTCGATAAGGCCGGGCGGATACGCTCCATCGGTCTTCTTCACTGCGGGTGCAGGTTCGGCTGCGGTTTCCTGCGGCCTCTCCTGCGCCTTTGTCCGGGCAGGCTCGTCGTCCTGCCGGGCAAAGGCGGAAATGTCGCCCATCTCAAGCACGGGGTGCTTCACCTTCTCGAGGTAGGCCTTGATGTCGTTCGGGTCGATGGCGATCGACTCGTCCGGGATCTTGTCGAGGAGGTCCGGTGCGCCCTGCTCCTCAAAGCGCTTCTTCAGGTCTTCGCCGAGCGCATCCTTGAGGCTTCTGGTCATCCAGATGAGGCGCTTGTGGCCGCCCTCGGCAAAGAGGAACTTCCTCGAGGTGAGGAACACCTTGCCGCATCCCATGAAGCCGGGCGTCTGCTGGCCTCCGCCCACGCTGCCCGCGAGCGTCGAGAAGGTCATGCCGGCGGGCGTATCGCCGGTGTACTCGCGGTTGACCGCCATGATGCCGTTGCATTCGGGCACGTAGGAGCAGATCACCTCGAAGCACCCGCAGCTCGTCATGGGCCTGTCCATGATCGAGTAGGCGCACACGGAATCGACCGTCTTGTGGGAGTTGAGGTACACGTACTCGTCCACGCCGGTCCAGGTGCCCTTGACCGGATCGAGGCACGCACCCTTCTTCACGGGCTGGTTGGGCCCGGTCTCGTCGATCTCGTAGGCGGCCCTGGCGTCGAGCCAGTTGTAGGCCCCGCACAGGCCGAGGCGCTCGGGCGTGACCACGCACACGTGGTTGGGCGCGAACGACTGGCAGAGCAGGCACGAGTAGAAGATCTCCACCGACTCGTCGGTCATCGACTCGAGCCTGCGGTTGCGCTCGACGTAAGTGCTCCGCGCAATGACGAGCCTCTTTTCGACCTCCTCGAGGTCCGTGATGAGGGTGACCTTCACCTTGTCCACGATGGCCGGGTAGTTGCCGAGGAGCTTTGCATGGAGGATCTCGCCGTAGTGCCGGAGCCTCAATCCCTTGTCGAACCCGCTCTTCGAGATGCGCGTCCACACGATGTCTCTCTGCCCCATGTGCCAGATGCCCTCGGCGCCGTTGATGAGGTGGTGGATCTGGCGCTCGAGGATGGCCTCGAAGTCGGGCTGCATCTTCCTCCCCGCCACCTCCACCCAGATCGAAAGCGGCAGGGCCGAGCCTTCCGGCACCTCATCCACATCAGGGCCGATGATGTCTATCTGACCATCTTCGATCTCGTCCATGCCGACCATGGTGACGAACTCGAAGGCGGGCGTGATGTTGCCGCCGAACTCGACCCTCGTGTCCTGCTTGCGGATGCGCTCGCCCTCGAAGGCAGGCCCGTAGGGCACGGGGATGGGCACCTTCGTTATCCTCACCTTGCAGCCTCTCACCTCGAGAGCCTTGTCGACCATGGTCTCGTAGGGCACGCTCGATACCACATGCTCGTAAGTGCAGATGCCGGTGGGCAGGATTTGAGGAATGTCGGTATCCGCGATGACCGGGAAGCCGTAGTTGATGGCTCCGGCCGCGACAGCGTACTTGTCGGCGTCGACCTCGTCGAACGCGAGCACGAAGGCGAAGATGCGCTCCTTGTTGTACTTGAGGTTGGCTTTGTAGTCGCCCGGCTTCACGTTGCCGAAGGAGAGCGCCGAGCGGCTGGCGAAGCCGAGCGGGTAGATGAGGGCCGAGACGTCTTGACCGAAGGGCACGAGCCTCGATTCCCACGCGAGCTGGACCCCCTCTTCCTTGAGCTGCTCCGCGAACTGCCTGCCGTTGGTGGAGCCTGCCATGAACACGTAGATGTTCTTTTCCTGGAGCTCGCGGGCGATCTTCACCGCGATCTCGTTCGTCGGTGCGGCACCCGTGACCGCGGCGAAGCCGGGTGCGGTGCCGTCCACGAACTCGAGCCCGCGCTCGCGCATGATCACGTCATTGGCGGCCCCGAGCCAGATGCCGTTAACCGGATCGGGGCCGATGAGATACTTGCACGCCTCGATGATCTCGCAGGCAAAAAGCGTCGCCACCCCTGCATCGAGGGCATTGCCGAGGTACGGGAGCCAGACCTTCTCCGACGGCGGGGCCGGAAGCAGGGTCCTGGCACGGTCGAGGACCGGCTTGAGGTCACGGAGCGTCTCGACCTTTTCGCCCGTGAAGGAGTAGATCACGGGCAGGTAGTAGGCGGTGTCCGGAAAGGCTACCCGGCAGCCCTCGCCCTTCGCTTCGATTGCTTCGCGGAGCTTCGCCTCGGCGCGGGCCACCCATTGGTAAGCCCCGTGGATCGCACTGCCGCAGATGAGCTTAGACACCGAGCTCCCTCCTGTCCTTCATGTCCATGAGCTTGCGCTCGGCCTTGCGGTTGATGCCGAGCCTTTCCCTGCGTTCATCGATGATCTGCAAAATCGCCTGCGCTGCCTCTCGTGGATCTTCATGGACATGGAACGACGCGCCGAACATCTCTTTCGCCTCAACGCCCAGGAACTTCACGACATTGTCGGAGCCGGACACGTAGAACGGATGTCCGAGGATGACGTCGATCCCGGAGGCCACGAAGTAGCAGCCGATGGCGATGGCCTTTTCGCTCATCCATTCCGGCGCAACGCCCACGACCGGCACGTCGGACAGGTCGTCCCCGAGGCCGCCTTCGGACACGATCTCGGTGGCTGCCTCGAGGAGGCGGGAGTTGTCCACGCAGCTCCCCATGTGGAGGACCGGCGGCATTCCGACAGCCTCGCATACCTCTTTGAGGCCGTGGCCTGCAAGCTGATAAGCGGCTTCGGGCGTGAGGTTGC
>Ga0116185_1002524_pt1 | contig 16874 bp, 8 predicted proteins | sample AD_JPNNA7_MetaG_FD_89754 | JGI IMG/M metagenome (GOLD analysis project Ga0116185, IMG submission 89754) | Active sludge microbial communities of municipal wastewater-treating anaerobic digesters from Japan - AD_JPNNA7_MetaG | ecosystem: Engineered > Bioreactor > Anaerobic > Digestate | place... | reverse complement strand
TCTCCTCCAGCAAGCGGGCGCTGTTTGCCCGCCGTACCGTGCCCAAGATGATCTGACCGGCCAGTTTCAGCATGTCCACGTCTTCCTCGGCCCACGAACAAGACTGCGACCTGGCGTAAAATCCCTCCATACCTGCAAGCTGGCCTTCATCAACGATAGGAACGAGAAGCATGCTTCGAATACCCAACCCGCGGCAAAGCTCCAACTCGCTTCGCGGCCCCGCGAAACCGGGATCATCGGGCCACACCAAAACAGCCGTGCCTTTACGCAGGTTATTCTGGCTCCAGGAAAACGACGCGGAGGTCAACATATCAATTACCGCGCCAGTCATGGTTGCAGCGGACTCCCCGTGCCATTCAAAGCGCCTTTCTGGCAAGCCCCCGCCCGAAAGGAGGATGCAGAAGCTGTGCTCGACCTCCAGGAAACGGCTGATCTTCTCCCATACTCCTTGAACCAGCGCATCCACATCATGTCCGGCAATATGGAAGAACTCCTGGATAGCCGAGGTCAGAATGGCTTCGAATGACAGGCGGTACCGTATCGTATCGAGAGCCTTGGTGCGCTCAAGGCGCGCCCGAATCATGTCCAACCCATTCCGCAGATGTTCGGCCAGCCTTCCCAACACCCCGAGTTCTCCCGGTTGAAATGCTTCGGACCCGGAAGTCACCAAGAGCAGGGTGCCTCGTTCCCCACTGGTGCATTCGATGGGCAGCGACACCAGACTCCCGGGTTCCGCTCCGTGAATGCGGGTCCAGGAGGGCCAGGCAGGCAAAGCGTCCCCGGGATACCGCACCATACGGGCAGACAGTGCCACGGGGGCCCCGGGCCCGGGCCAGCCCAACGCCTTTCCCAGAACCAGCAGGTCGGCCTCGTCCAGCGCAAAACTGTCCACGCTGCTTTGAGCCACGATCTCAGAGGCGCCCTTATGAAAACACACCAGCGCAGCGAGACGACAGATGTTCGCCTCCACAAGTAACTGCGCAACGCGCGCGTGGAGCTGCATTTGATCTGCCGCCTGCATGATGGCTTCGTCGCAAGCGCTTGTCGCAAGAAGAATCTTGTTCAGGCGCCGCAATTCGTCTCTTGCGCTGCGGCGGCCGCTGATGTCCCGAAGAATGCCAAGCACAAGGCGGCGGCCCTCTGCCTCAGAAACGCAGCCGCTGGCCTCGACCCATACCGTTTCGCCGTTGCGGAGCAGAAGCTGCCTTTCCACGGTGGACGCGGTTGCGCCGGAAGCGACCTGCTCAAAGTCCCAGGCGTACTCCGCCCGCAGTTCCTGGGGATAAAAGGTTGTGTGATGTGCACCGATGAGCTGGCCGGACGTGGTGTCCAGGAGGCGGCATGCGGAGGCGTTGCAGTCCACAACAGTGCCCGTCGCGGCATCCACGACAAGTACAGCGTCGCAGGAACTCTCCATCAATGTGCTAAACAGACCATGCATGGATTTGGACTTTCATGAAACGCGCGGACGTACAACACGCTCGCTGTGCCCTATGTCCAATAATCGCATATATTAACGCCCGTCGCCAAAGTGGCCGCACGAATCACCGCGGCCGGACCTCTTCGTAGTATCAAACGGCGTTTTCATCCGCCTCCTCCGGAAAGAACATGGCCATCGCGAATTCGGTTTGGAATTCCGCGTCACACGACAAATCGAAATGGGCGGTCGCACGCGAGATGGCCTCTGCTCTTGCGCGGGCGCCCAGAGAGAAGGCGGCGGCGCGGGCCCCTTCGAGCGATGTGTTGCCCACGAAACTGAATTGACCCTGGCTGAGCGTTTCCGGCAACAGCCCAATGCGCTGCGCATTGACAAGTCGAATGTAATTCCCAAACCCCCCGGCAACGTAGACGTGGTCCAACTGCGCAGGTTCGAGGTTCGCCCGCTTCAACAGGATGGAAATACCCGCGCGGATAGCACCCGTGGCAAGCTGCAATTCCCGCACGTCGCGCTGGGTGAGCAGAAGCGGCCGCCCCGAGAGCGTTTCCTCGGCCTGGGCGAACAGAAAAGCGGTACCAGCCTCTTCTTCGACCACGCGCTTCCGCAAGGCCGGCGGGAGGCTATCGGGCAGAGCGCCGGGCGTCACAAACAGACCCTGGCTAAGAAGAATGCCTTTGCGCAGGAGTTCCGCCGCCAAGTCGATGAGACCGGAACCGCATAGCCCCATAGGGGCTCCGCCGCCGATGGTGGAGACCCGGACGTCTTCCTCGAAGACCACGGCTTCGATGGCGCCCGCGGCCGCGCGCATCCCGCACGAGATCCGGGCCCCCTCGAACGCGGGGCCCGCTGCGCATGATGTCGCGGTCAGCTTGCCGTTGTGGACAAGCGCGAGTTCGCCATTGGTGCCGATGTCTATGAGAAGGGATGGGCGCTCGGCCTCTTCAAGACCGGTTGCGGCGATGCCCGCCACCGTGTCTCCGCCGACGAACCCCCCGATAACCGGCAGAACATATACGTGGCCATTGGGGTTCATATCGATGCCAACCTGTCCGGGCTCAAGGGTCAGGCCACGCCGCGCCACAGGCACAAAGGGAACCACGCCCAGCGCATGCGGGTTCAGCCCCGCAAAAAGATGTTCCATGGTCGTATTGCCCGAAACCGCGACTTCGTAGATGCTCTGTGTTCCAAGCCCGGCTTGCGCCGCCATTTCGGACACCATCTCATTGACCGCAATCAAGACAGTGTCGTGCACCTCGCGCAAGGCCTCGCGGCTTCGGGATGCATGCGTGATACGCGACAGCACATCGTCCCCGAAAACGGTTTGAGGGTTCATACGCGACGCGAAACCCCGTATCGCACCGGTCCGCAAATCGAGGAGTTCGCCCACCAGGGTGGTGGTGCCGATATCGAATGCCGCAGCAAGGCACGCAGCATCTTCCGATCCTCCAACGAAATCTATCAGGCGTCCGGAAGCCACGATCGCCGTACCCCGAAAATCATGGTCCCGCACCAGCGAGGGCAGTTCGTAAAGAAGCGCCGGTTCGACGGAATCCGCATGAGCGGCGTCGAGAAGGCGTTCCGCATCGGGACGATCGTCCGTCAATGTGGGCATTGACATATTCACGAACACCGCGCGTACAGGCGGATCGGCAGCGGCAGACGGAGAAGCCGCGCGCCCCGCCAGGATCTGGTTCTTGCCTGACGGCAGACCGGATTCAGGAATCTCGATGTTGACATCCGCGTGAAGACGAGTCTGGCAGGCCAGGCGGAAGCCTGCACTCAGTTCTTGTTTCGAGAAAAAGGTCTCGTCGGCGGGACCCGGCTTACTGTCTGCCCCTGCCACCCTCACACGGCACTTGCCGCAGGTACCCTGTCCGCCGCACGGATATTCGAGAGGAATTCCCGCAAGCGAGGCTGCCTCGCGCACGGTGGCGCCCATGGGCACCCGCACGCTCTTCCCATAAGGTTGAAAGACGACTCTGGCTTTATCGTCCATTTGCATTCCTTGTACACGTTTCGGCGGCGGTCAACGAGCCCATGCTCCGGTCCCGCATGTCTTTAGCGCCCCGCGCGGCGCGTCCCCCATCCCCAACGATGGCCCTGCAAGCTAACCTGGCATCGACATCCGGCTCCTCATACGGTTTATTCGTTGCGCGCGCGATAGTACGTTCCTTTCTCGAGCCGGTGTTCCTCGATTTCGCCCGAGTCCAGCAGGGCTTCGATGCACTCCCGGGCGTTTTGCTCCGTAATCGAAAGATTCACCGCAGTTTCGCCGACGGAGGCAGGATGACGCCGGAGCATGTTCAAAACCTCTTCAGACGAGACTGTCCGCGTCGCGGCGTCAGCTGCAGGGCCGACATCGGCCACAACCTCGGCGCCCTCGCCCAGCATGGCGGCGATGCGGTCCAACGCTTCCGCGGTCAAGGGCCGTGCCGTCGAAAATGTGGGCGGGCGCACCGCGGTATTCAGCTGAATGCGGTCAGGCCGGATTCTGTCCGCCAACGCCTTGATCCGGGCGACTTGGTCATCGGTCACGCCGGCCAGAAGAAGCACCTCGAGCCAGAGCTGCCCGGCAAACTCGTTCCGGAAGGCGGCCAGTCCCTCGACCATCTCCTCGAAACCGATCGCGCTGTCCGGGCGGTTCACTTCCCGAAACATGGCATCGTCGCCGGCATCCAGGGACGGGATCACAAGGTCAGCCCGAAGCAATTCGGCGCGAACCGCGGGTTGCCAGAAAAGCGAGCCGTTGGTGATGACCGCAACGGGCACGCCGGTCATGGCCTTTACGCCAGCGATCAAATCGCCCAGACGGCTGTAAAGCGTCGGTTCTCCCGAGCCCACGAGCGTCACGTAATCGACGTGGGGCTCCTCATCTAGTTTCCGCCGGAGTTCGCCCAAGACTTCTTCAAGAGAAACGAATTCCCCGCGCTCAACAGTTTTGTGAGTCGTGCGTCCCAATTGGCAATAGATGCAGTCATAGGTGCACGTCTTGGGCGGCAGCACATCGACGCCAAGGCTGCGCCCGATGCGCCGGGATATGATGGGACCAAAGACGTACCGGTAATCGTTGCTCATGGTTTGGGTATCCGTGATTGCCCCCCCGGATTCGCCGGAAGCGGGCGGCAACGCTATGGTACCACGAACAGGCAGGACCCTTCCGCATTTTCCCCTCCACTATGCCCACTGCGCGGCAAGTTGACCCCCAGGCGAAGAAGCGAGCCAACACACTGCAGCAGCGTTGGTTAGCGCATCCTGCCTTCGCGTTGCCCGTTGACAAGCCGCCGGGCCCCGGCGGCGCGCGCGGACGATGAAACCTTCTTCCGGCTGGCAAGGTCTAAACAACGTGATTCCAGCAAAGTGGGTGGAGTGCATATAGGGCAAGGAAGAATTGACCTTGCGAACGAAACCCTATACCATGCGCCAGTTTTCGAGCATGTTTTGTATTACGTCCGGAGATTCCCGGCTTGCCTGGAGGTGTAATGCACAAATATTTGGCGATTTTGGGTTTAGCCGCGGCACTGGCCGTGACGGCCGGATGTAGCGGCTCGGCCACGGGGACTGCGGCTGCCAGCGCCGCGCAGGCGGCGGCGCAATTTACGGTCGAGGAGATTGTCATTCCTGTCGAGGTGAAAACCCCCACACGGGGCGATATTTCCGCCTATTTCGAGACCACGACGCGCATCGAGGCCGAGAATCGCGTGGATGTCACCGCGGAAGGCATGGGAAATTGCGTGGCCGTTTTTGCCGACGAAGGCGACAAGGTGAACGAAGGCGATGTGCTCGCGGAACTCGACAAGGACGAAGCCCGGGCTGCCTTGAACCAGGCGATGGTGACGGAAAGCGAGCGCAAAACGGCTTGCGGAAGAGCGAAACAGGCCTTTGAGGCCGGCATACTGGCGGAACAGGACAGGGACGCTGCTCAGTTCGCATACGACAATGCCGTGGCTACGCGACGCATCCAGGAGCTCCAGCTCGCAAATCTCACTATCCGCGCGCCCATAAGCGGCGTGGTGACGCACCGGCACATTCAGGCCGGCATGTTGGTTTCAGCCGGGACGCCCGCGTTTTCCCTGGTGGACCCCTCCTCCTATCAGCTTGTGATCAGTCCGCCTGAGAAAAACCTCATGCAGCTGAGGGAAGGGCAGATCGCCAAATTCACCGTGGACGCTATCGCTGGTGAAGAGTTCGAGGCGCGCATTGCCCGCATCAATCCGAGCGTAGACCCGACGAGCGGCACAATAAAGGTCGTGATGAGTCTTGATAAGGCGACCCAGGAACGGCTCCGGGAAGCGGCCTTTGCTCGCGTGCGCCTCGTGATGGAGACCCACGAGAGTGTGCTGCTTGTCCCCAAGGACGCCGTGATCGAGGAAAATGCGCGCACCTACGTGTTTCTGGCGCGCAGTCAAGAGCCAGGAGAAGCGTCGGCGGAAGAAGCGCGCCCCGCACCGGCCGGAGACGGCCTCCAAGAGGCCGGCCAAGACGACCCGCCAGAAAACACGGATGCGGACAACGCCGCCAACGGCCAGGGCAGCACCTCGGAACCTCCGAATGCAACAAGCGGACAGCACTGGATTGCGGAACGCGTGGAAGTCGAGGTTGGGCTCGAGGATAGCGACGAATCGGAAATCGTAGCGGGGCTGAGTGAGAGCGATCTAGTAATAACCCTGGGCCAGCAGACCCTGAAGCCCGGAACCCGGATTAGCATCACCACAGCCGAGAAAGAACTGGCAAAGAGCGCAGGTTTGAGCGCTGAGGAAGCGCTGAAGGCAGCCGAGGAGGCCAAGATAAACAAGGAGAGCGGCCAGCGGGGCGGTCACCACGGCATAGACCGCCTCAGGTAAATGGCGCATCTCCAGATTCTCGAACCCGGCTGGCCGGCACCCATTGTGCGCATGAAAGTGCGCCGGCACCTTAGGAAGCGTCAAACATAAGTATGAGCGAAACGCAGCCCTCCCCAAAAGAGCAGTACCGCTTGGCAATCCGCCGGCCCGTTACCACCGCGATGGTATTCCTGACGCTGGTGGTATTCGGGTGGAAATCCTATCAAGGGCTGTCCATCAGCCTGATGCCGAACATTTCCTATCCCACGCTCACCGTGCGCACGGAATACGAGGGGGCCGCCCCCGAGGACGTGGAAAAGCTTTTGACGCGGCCGCTCGAGGAGACGCTCGCCATTGTCCCGGGGATGGTGCAGATCAGCAGCGTCTCGTCGCCGGGCCTGTCCGAGATCATATTGGAATTCACATGGGACACCGATATGAACACGGCTCAGCAGGACGTCCGAGACCGTCTGGACCTGTTCGAGCCCCCGGAGGAGGTCACCCAGAATCCGGTGATTCTACGCTACGACCCGACGCTGGACCCGGTCATGCGGGTGGCGATCGTGGATACGTCGCAAGATCTGGCGAGACAACAGGAGCGTCTCACTCAGATTCGCGAATCCGCTGAACGCCATATCAAGAGCGACCTCGAAGGGGAACTTGGGATCGCCCAGGTGCTGGTAAAAGGAGGCCGCGAGGAAGAGATCCAGGTTCTGGTAGATGCCCAGAAGCTCAAGAACCTGGGCCTGAACCTTGACACCGTCAGCAGCGGCCTTGCGCAGCAAAACATCAATCTCTCCGGCGGCAGACTCAAAGAGGGCAAAACAGAGTACCTGGTCCGCACGGTCAACGAGTACAAATCGGTATCCGAGATCCGCGAAACGCTGATCGTGACGCCCGCCGGCGTCCCCATCCAGTTGTGGCAGGTAGCCGACGTTGTTCAGGGGCAGAAAGACCGTGATACGGTCGTGCGTCTGAACGGCGGGGAGGCCGTGGAACTCGAGATCTACAAGTGGGGCGACGCCAACACCGTCCAAGTGTGCAATAAGCTCAAAGACCTTTTCGGATTTGAGCGCAAACTCAGCTTCTGGGAGATGGCCGCCGACCGGGTTCAGAAGCTGCGGAACGCCGGCGTCGAAGATGAGGAAAAGCGGCGCAGCCAGGATCTTCGCAAGACGCTGCTATCGCGGCTTCCAGACCCGGGGCAGAGCGAATTCGTGATGGTGAGCGATCAATCGCGGTTCATCGTGGCCTCGATTGAGGAAGTCCAGGACACGGCCATCATGGGCGGTATCCTGGCACTTATCATCCTTGCCTTTTTCCTCAAAGAGCTGAAGAGCACCCTCATCATAGGCATTTCGATCCCGATTTCGATTATCGCCACGTTCGTACCCATGTACATGCGGGAAGTATCGCTCAACATTATGTCGCTGGGCGGCCTGGCCCTCGGCGTGGGCATGCTGGTCGACAACTCGATCGTGGTGTTGGAGAGCATCTTCCGTTGCACGGAAGAAGGCGACGGCGCGACCGAAGCGGCGAACCGGGGCACCAATGAGGTGGCCGGCGCCGTCACGTCTTCCACGCTGACGACGGTCGCCGTGTTCTTTCCGCTCGCTTTCGTCGAGGGGATCGCCGGCCAGCTCTTTGGAGACTTGGCATTGACGGTGACATTCTCGCTGTTGGCATCGTTGGCAGTGGCGTTGTATCTCAATCCCATGATCGCCGCACGGCCGCCACTTTCCCTCCTTGCCGACCGCGATGTCGTATGGCTGCTGAGGGCGTATCACGAAGGCAGAGGGTCCGGGCGCGGGGTCGTAGGCTCTTTTCTCGGGGCCGTTCCGCGAAGTGGCCGCTACATGAGAACATGGCTCACGGGAGCTTTTCGCCAGGATTTCAAGCCGCTGGCAACTTTGTTGAACAAGGGCTTCCGCAAGGGCGTTTTACAGGGTCTGGCGTCGGCCGTCGGGACGGTATTGTTTGCGCCTTTTCTGGCGGTGCTGTTTGCCGTGCGCGTGTTGCTCAAGGGCATTTCTATCGCCCTTATCGCCGTGCTCTTCCCGATCTCCGTGCTGCTTGTTGCTGTCTACTGGATAGTGAGCCGGATTGTTCGCATTGTTGTGTGGGTCCCGTTTTGGCTTTTTGAAATCGCCTTCAACGCGTTCAGAGACACATACAGAGTGATGTTGCGGTCAAGCCTGCGTTTCAGCGCGCTGGTGCTTATCCTGGCCCTCGTATTGTCCGTGCATGCGGGGTGGCTGATACCGAAGCTGGGCACGGAGTTGATCCCGCCGCTGAAACAGGGGGAGTTCGGCATCCGCATGGAGGCCCCCCCAGGAACCCGGCTCGAACAGACCGAGCGGCAGGCAATCGAGCTGGAAAAGATCGTTCGGAGCTTTCCAATCGTTGACACGGTAGGCGTGGAAGTCGGCTCGGAAAAAACAAAGGCGGAAAGCGAACGCGGCGAGAACGTTGCCGAGTTCACGGTAACCCTCAAAGACCCCGAAGAAAACGCGCAGTACCAGGACGCGATCATCGAGCAGATACGGCGCGAGCTCGTCGCGCGGACGGGCGCCAATATCACGTTCACATTGCCGGCGCTGTTCAGTTTCAAGTATGCCGTCGAGCTTCAGATTCAGGGGGATGACATAGACAAGTTGCGCGAGGTGGGACAGACCATCCTTGCCAGTATCGAGGACGTACCAGGACTGAAGGATGCGGAACTGAACATGAAACGGGGTTACCCGGAAGTGATCATCGGGTTGGACCGTGAGCTATTGGCGGCAAAGGGTCTTACGCCGGACATGGTGGCGTTGCGTCTGCGCAACGAGGTGCAGGGCGAGGCCCCCACCGAGTTCAACCGCGCGGGCGAAAAAGTCGACATCCGGGTACGCACAAACCGGGAACGCCTCAACAGCCTGCGCGACCTGCGGCAGGTATCGGTGATCGAAGGTACGCCGCCGATTCCGCTCGAAACCGTCGCCAACATCGAAGTCAAAGAAGGGCCAAGCGAGATTCGGCGAATCGATCAACGGCGCGTTGCCCTGGTCACGGCGAATGTTGAGGGCCGCGATCTGGGCGCCGTGTCGCGGGATATCGAGGCCCGGGTTGCGCAAATCCGGATGCCGGAGGATTTTGATTGGACCCTCGGCGGGCAGAATCGCGAGCTAACGACATCGTACAAGAGTTTATATTTCGCGCTGCTGCTGGCAATCTTCCTCGTATACGTGGTGATGGCCTGCCAGTTTGAGTCCATCTTGCACCCGTTCCTGGTCCTGTTCTCGGTGCCGCTGGCCTTCATAGGCGTCGTATACGTGCTCGTCCTTATGAACATCAATATCAGCATCATGGTGTTCATCGGCGGGATTATTCTGGCGGGCATCGTGGTCAACAACGCCATTGTGCTCGTCGATTACATCAACCAATTGCGCGCGCGGGGAATGGCGAAGCGCGAGGCTGTTGTGCAGGCCGGCCTGGTCCGGCTGCGTCCGATCCTGATGACAACCTTGACGACCGTGCTGGGCTTGATCCCCATGGCATTGTCTACCGGCGAAGGCGCCGAGATGCGGCGGCCCCTGGCCATTACGGTGATGGCGGGGCTGTCCTCCGCGACGCTGCTCACGCTCGTAATCATTCCGATGGCGTATTACTTGTTTGGCGGCCGGGACAAAACATGAAGTCCGACCTGACCGGCATAGCTCTCCAGAAGCCGATTACGGCAACGATGATTCTGATTACGGTGCTGGGACTCGGCGTGATTGCATGGACGAAGATCCCGCTCGAATTCATCCATCGGATGGATTTCCCCATGATGAGCTGCAGCATTCCCTACCCCAACTCGACGCCGGAACAGGTCGAGGCGGAAATCGCCATTCCCGCGGAAGGGGAATTCCGCACGGTCTCAAACCTTAAACGCATCGCCAGCACGTCGGACAGCGAAGGATGCAATATCCGTCTGTTGTTCGAATCGGACACCCAGATGTCGCTGGCAACAGCGGAGGTGCGGGACCGCATGGAGCGTCTTCGCCTCAAGCTCCCCTCCGGCGTCGATGACATGTATCTTTTCCGGTTCAGCTCTCAATCCCTGCCAATTCTGCTGATAGGGTTGGGAAGGGCGAAGAACGATGAAGAATTAGCTCACCGCGTTCGGACAGTCCTCCAGCCGCGGCTTCTTCGAGTAAACGGGGTCGCCGAAGTCCAGGTGTTCACCAAACCCGAGCAGGAAGTGCTCATAGAATTTGACCAGGAGGCGCTTCGGGCGCACCGCATGGCGCTCTACGAGGTCGTAGCCCATCTTCAACGAAGCAGCCTGAATCTTGCGGTCGGCGAAATGAAAGAGGGGCCGACAAAGTATTACGTGCGGGCTTTGGGAGAATTCACCCATCCGGACGAAATCGCGGATGTGATGATCAACCCGGAGGGGCTGCGCGTCAAAGACGTTGCAGACGTGGGGTTCGAAGCGCGGGAGTTCCAGCGAGAGTTCACAATCGATGGCCAGGGCGGGGCGTTCCTGATGATTCGCAAGGAAGCCGAGGCAAATGCCATCGCGACATGCAAGCGCGTGCACGAGGCCCTCGAAAAAGCACGAATGGAACCGGATTTCAAGGATCTCGACATTTATGTGTTCTTCGACCAGGGGGAACTGATCCAGCAATCGCTGGATAACCTTGTCGGCGCGGGGAAATCGGGCGGTCTTCTGGCGGTTGTCGTGCTGTTTTTGTTTCTCCTGCGTATCCGGCCCACCTTGGTCGTTGCGCTGGCTATCCCGTCGTCGGTCGTGGTGAGCCTCGTGGTTATGTATTTCATTGGCATGACTCTGAATATCGTCACGATGTGCTCGCTGGTCATCGCCTTGGGCATGCTGGTCGACAACGCGATCGTGGTGATCGAGAACATTTACCGGCACCGGCAGTTGGGACTGGGGGCGGTTGAGAGCGCGCGGCGCGGAGCATCGGAGGTGGGGATGGCCATCACGGCGTCCACGCTGACCACCATCGTCGTCTTTGTGTCGCTCCTGTTCATGGAAAGCGGCGAGATGGGACAGCACATGCGCCAGTTCTCATTACCCATCACGGTGTCGCTGGTGGCAAGTCTCGTGATTGCCTTGACGATAATACCGCTGGCGGCCAGCCATATGAATGAGCTGTCGAATCTGTCGGAACATCCCCTTCTCCACCGGATTACTGCGCTGGCCGAACGCTTTTTCGGGAAGTGGTTCATCCGGCTGGTTCGACGCGTGGCACGTTTGCACCCCCTGCAAAGCACAATCAACGGATACATAAGCACCCTTCACTGGGTGATGCGCTGCCGGCTGGCGTCGGTATTGCTGATACTGGCGTTCAGCGCCATAACGATTGCGATTCCGTTCAGGTATGTGGGCATGCGGGGCATGCCGGAGATTGACACGCGCGAGGTGCGTATTGACATAGAGTTCGATCAGAACTTCGACATGGAAATGGCCAAGGGGGTCATGGACCAGCTGCTGGCATCCATCAACCAGCAGCGCGACGAGTTGGGCATCGAAAACGTGTTTGTGAACTACGGCCCCGAAGGCGGTGAGATAAGCTGTTTTCTCTACGACGCAGGCCAATACCCGGGCGGCAAGGAGCCCCCCTATACCACGGAACAGGTCCTGGACATTTTGTGGCAACGGTTCTCGTCGCCGGACACCGGCACCCGTTTGCCCGGAACCGAATTGGGATTCTCGATTGCGCAATCCGAGGGGGCTACGCGCATGGTCAGGGTCCGCATGCGGGGCGACAACGCCGCAACCCTGGCCGAGAAGGCAAAGCATTTCAGCACGCTCATGGCGATGATTCCCAACGTGAGTGAAGTGCAGACCGATGCGGAAATCGACCGCCAGGAAGTGCAGATAAGCATCGACGAGACCCTGGCAAAACGCTTTGGCATCAATCCGCTGATTGTGGCGCGAACCGTGGACTTCGCGCTCCGGGGCACGCGGCTGCCGTACATGAAACGCGAGGGACGCGAGATCGCCGTCTGGGCACAGTTCCGCGAGGAAGATCGGAAGCGAAAGACCAGTCTCGACAACGTCGCCCTGCTGACGGTCAGCGGCGAACTTGTGCCGCTCAACCGGATCGTGCGGTTCGAGAAGGCGCACAGCCCCAAACAGATTCAGCGCATCAATGCGAAGAACGTCACTACGATCACCGCCAACGTGAGTGGGGAAAACTTAGCCGAGATCAAAAAGAATCTGGAGGAGTTGGTGGGGAGGTTTCCGTTGCCTCGCGGATATTCGATCGAACTGGGCGACGAGCTGGTCGAGCTGGCGCAGGACCGGGCAAATTTTATCACCGGGATTATGCTCGCAATCGTCATGATCTACATTGTCATGGGGGCGTTGTTCGAATCGTTTGTTCTGCCCCTGTCAATATTGACTACGATACCGGTGGCCTTTCTCGGGGTATGGTGGACGATGTTCCTCACCCGGACCTCGATGGACACGATAGCCTATATCGGCATGTTCCTGATGGTCGGCGTAATTGTAAACAACGGCATTGTGATCGTTGATCATATCAACCAGATGCGCGGGCAAGGAACCGAACGAATGCAAGCGATCCTTCAGGGAGGACGGGATCGGTTTCGTCCGGTCATGATGACCGCGCTGACTACCATACTTGGATGCGTGCCGCTGGCCATGGGCGGCAGCATGGGGAGTGAAGTGGCCTTCCACAGCCTTGGCAAAGCCCTCATCGGCGGACTGACCATGGGCACGTTCCTGACCCTCTTTGTGGTTCCATTGTTTTACTCGCTGATCGATGATTTTCGTTATTGGTTCATGAGTTATTTCGCCAGTCTGGTCGCCATGGGAGCGCGCGACAAACGGGCTATGCGCTCCACAAATCTCGGCGTCGCGAAATAGTCACCCGGAACCTGGACAGGCACGCCGGAAATCCAGAAGATACGGAGCCCGTTCAGTGATCCCCAGTTCACGTTGAGGGGCAGGTGCCGCCACTATACCGGGCTGGGCCCTCGCTGACGGCCATGCACTGATTCTGGTCTCCGAAGAGAATAGGCCTCAACGACACGGTTCACGAACCGTCCAGCCTGTCTGACCCGTGTGAGGCGTCTGACTCTTCCCTTGGGCAGAGGTCAGGGTGAGGCGGTGTTTGCTTCGCGGCAAGGCATTATGCTAGGCTGTTTTACCGGCTTTGGGATTTGTGGGACAAGCCGGCCGACTTGACGGATAAAGGAAGGGTGAGCTGTGAGAAAACCACTTGTCGCGGGCAACTGGAAAATGAACAAGCTGGTAGGCGAATCGCTGGAACTGGTAAACGCGCTGAAACCGCTTGTGGAAGGCATCGAAGCTGCGGACATCGTTGTATGCCCAGTATTCACAGCCCTTTACCCCGTTGCGCAGGCGTTGAAAGGCAGCAACATTCAGCTCGGCGCGCAGAACTGCTATCTGAAAGAAAGCGGCGCGTATACGGGCGAGATTTCGCCGCAGATGCTGAAGGATGCCGGCTGCACCTGGACTATTATCGGTCACAGCGAACGGCGGCAGCTTTTTAACGAATCCGACGAGTTTCTCAACGAAAAGCTGCGTTTCGCGCTGGCAACCGGGTTGAAGGTCATGTTCTGCATTGGCGAGACCCTCGAGGAGCGCGAAGGCGGCAAGATGAACGATGTGCTGGTACGGCAGGTCACCAACGGTCTGATGGGGTTGTCGCAGGCCGATCTCGACAACACGTCCATTGCCTACGAACCGGTGTGGGCCATCGGCACCGGCGTTACCGCCACGCCGGAACAGGCTGAGGAGGCCCATGCATTCGTGCGTGGCCTCGTCCAGGACCAGTTTGGCGAAGCGGTTGCCGACAACGTACGAATACAATACGGCGGCAGCGTGAAGCCGGACAATGTGGCTTCGTTGATGGCGAAACCGAATGTCGACGGTTCGCTGGTCGGCGGGGCATCGTTAAAAGCGGACGTTTTTGCGGAGATCGTGAAGAAATCCCTGTAGCAGGGCAAGGCATCATCATGGGACGACCCGCAATCCGGCCCGGCGCGGCCGAAACGAAAACGGGCGGCCCGATAGGACATCGAGGCGGATGTTAGGTTCACTCTTTGATTGGTTGTGGTGGGTTTGCGTGATTCTGTACGTTCCCGCATGCCTGGGATTGATCTTCGTCGTTCTGGTTCAGAAGGGCAAAGGCGTGGGCTTCGCGGGTGCGTTTGGCCTCGGCGGCGGCGGGGCGGACACGGTGTTCGGGCCCCGCATGAGCAAGAGCCTGCCCGTAAAGCTGACCTACGTCATGGCAGGCATGTTCCTCCTGCTCGCCATGGGAATGTCGCTTCTTTCGGGGCGAATCTCGAAGGGTCAGGCCCCAGAATTGGTCGAAACAGAGACCGTCGACATGAGCGGTTACGACGAGGGTGGTATCGGCGCGGCCCCGGCAGCTACTGAGGGCGAAGCAGCCGGCGTGGTCCCGGTGGCTCCGGCGAACGAAGGAGCTGGAGCGGTTCCCTCGGTTACCGTCGAGGAAGCGGCGCCCGAGCAGCCCGCGCCACAGACCGTGACCGTGGAACCTCCGGCGCCCGTTGCGGATCAATCTACCGCAGAGACGCCCGCAGGCGACGCCGGGGAGGCATCGCCCCCGGCCGCCAATCAGTAGAGACCTTCAGAAGACTGGTGTTGCGGCCCAGAGCCTCCCGGGGCTTTGGGCCTGTTTTTTTCGAGGCAGGGTTCCCCTCCCCCGGGTAACGGAGCAGAGCCACCGGTATGGACAAGATCTTGATTCGGGGCGGCCGCCCGCTTCACGGCACCGTGTATGTGCGCGGCGCGAAAAACGCGGCGCTGCCGCTAATGGCGGCGGCACTGCTTTCCGAGGAACCGTGCCTCCTCCATAACGTCCCCTGCCTTCATGACATTTTCACCATGGACAAGATTCTGTCAGGCATGGGCATGCGGATTGATTTCACGGGCCGCTCGATGAACCTGGATGCCTCTGTGGTGGGGACCCAGGAGGCGCCGTATGACCTCGTGCGGAAGATGCGGGCTTCGTTCTTCGTGCTGGGACCTCTGTTGGGCCGCTTCGGGAAGGCGCGGGTATCGCTGCCGGGCGGATGTGCAATCGGGACACGGCCCGTCGATATCCATCTCGCCGGCCTCGAGGCTCTCGGGGCCTCCATAACGATCGAAGAAGGCTATGTCGTCGCGCAAGGACGCTTGAAAGGAGCCGACTTCGCGCTGGACTACCCGAGCGTCGGAGCCACCGAAAACCTTCTCATGGCCGCTTGCCGCGCCCAGGGCGTGACCAGGCTCAGCAACGTTGCGCGCGAACCTGAAATTGTGGATTTGGCGGCGTTTCTCAATAACATGGGGGCACGGATCTCCGGTGCGGGCACCGACCTTATCACTATAGTGGGCGTGGACGCCCTGGCGGGAACGGAGCACGCGGTCATCCCGGACCGGATCGAAACAGGGACGTTCCTCCTGGCGGGAGTCGCCACCCACGGCGACGTGACGGTGCAGAATGCCTGCGCGGACCATCTCGCGAGTTTCCTCAAGAAACTGCGTGAGACCGGCGCGGAGGTCGAGATCCTCGGCGAACGCATCCGTGCCCGGGCGACCAACGGATTCAAGAGCACCGACATCACAACCCAGCCATTCCCCGGCTTTCCCACCGACTTGCAGGCGCAGACGATGGCCATGCTGTGCGTGGCCGAAGGCGTAAGCGTCATCCGAGAGACGGTGTTCGAGAATCGTTTCATGCAGGTAGCCGAACTCGCCCGCATGGGTGCGGACATCGATCTCGACGGCAACGCGGCGATCGTGCGCGGCGTGAAAAGCTTGAGCGGAGCGCCGGTGATGGCGTCGGACTTGCGCGCAAGCGCCGCCTTGGTCATTGCCGGCCTGGTCGCGGAGAAAGGGGAAACCGCCGTCGCGCGCGTGTATCATATCGACCGGGGCTATGAGCGTATCGAGGAACGTCTGAGCGCACTCGGGGCGGACATCCAGCGCGTGCGGTAGGAAGGCCCCGGTCTTTTCCGGAAAAACCATCTCGCGGGCGGCCTGCGGTCCCCGCTGTATGCATAGCGCGCGGTTCCTACGGGCCGACTAGAGGGAGAGGTATATGCGAACCGTAACGATTACGAACGAGAGCGAGCTGGAAAAAGTCATCCGGGCGATCGAGCGGGGCGAGGAAGCGCCCGCGGGGGGAGAAGAACATCTCGCCCAACAACTCGATTCCACGCGGGCGATTGTTGAGGAAGTCCGCGCGCGGGGTGATGAGGCCGTTGCGGAATTCACCAGGAGATTCGACAACGTGACCCTGGCCCCCTCGGAATTCGAAGTTTCGCCTGAGGAGATCGGCGCGGCTTTCGACGAAGTTGACCGTGACCTGGTGGGCGCGTTGGAACGCGCTCTCGACAATATACGGGCATTTCATTCGCGGGAATTGCGCCAGTCGTGGGAAGTGACCTCCAAGGACGGAACGGTCTTGGGCCGCCGCATCACGCCCTTGGAGCGTGTGGGGGTCTATGTGCCGGGCGCGACGGCGTTTTACCCCTCGTCGGTACTGATGAATATTGTGCCGGCATCGGTGGCCGGGGTTAATGAGATCATCATGGTCTCTCCCCCATCTTACAATGGGACGATC